>Ga0224501_10001566_pt1 | contig 17706 bp, 13 predicted proteins | sample SF_Oct11_sed_USG_4_FD_169105 | JGI IMG/M metagenome (GOLD analysis project Ga0224501, IMG submission 169105) | Sediment microbial communities from San Francisco Bay, California, United States - SF_Oct11_sed_USGS_8_1 | ecosystem: Environmental > Aquatic > Marine > Sediment | place: USA... | reverse complement strand
ATCTTCCATCCATAATGCAGGAACTTCCTGGGAACTGGGTCTTTCTGAAACGCATCAAACGCTTGTTGCAAATGGTCTTCGTGATAGAGTGGTTATTGCAACGGACGGAAAAATGCTGACAGGAAGAGATGTCGTCATTGCCGCTCTTCTTGGCGCTGAAGAATTCGGATTTTCCACTTCGTCTCTTGTAACTCTCGGCTGCATCATGATGCGCAAGTGTCACCTCAATACCTGCCCTGTCGGCGTTGCAACACAGAACAAGGATCTCAGAAAGAAATTTATGGGTGATCCGCAGTATCTGGTCAATTACATGAAGTTTATTGCCAGGGAAACCCGCGAATACATGGCCATGCTCGGCTTCAGGACCGTAAATGAAATGGTAGGGCAGATCGAAAGAATTACGCCCATCCGTCCCATGGAGCACTGGAAGGCAAGAGGTCTGGACTTTTCTCTTCTTCTTACTCGGGCCATGCCGGCTCTGCCCACAGAGCAGTACTGCATTCGCAAACAGGATCATGCAGTCAAAACACAGATGGATATCAAGCTGATTGAGCTTGCCGAAGCTGCGCTCAGCAACAAAGAAAAAGTGAAAATTGAACTGCCCGTTAAAAATACGGACCGTACTGTCGGAGCCATGCTCGGAGGAGAAGTGGCACGCCTGTACGGCGAAGAGGGGCTCCCTGAAGATACAATATCGATTTTTCTGAAAGGCACTGCAGGACAGAGCTTCGGGGCATTTATTACAAAAGGAATTACGATCCATCTTGAAGGGATGGCCAATGACTACATTGGGAAAGGAATTTCTGGAGGGCGCCTGATAGTCCAGACTCCGGGAGAAGCGGATTATGACGCTTCCGAAAATATTATTGCAGGCAATACATGTCTTTACGGAGGAACTTCCGGCGAAGTTTACGTGAACGGTCTTGCTGGCGAGCGTTTTGCCGTCAGGAACTCCGGCGTTCTGGCTGTTGTGGAAGGCGTCGGCGATCACGGTTGCGAATATATGACAGGCGGAAGCGTGGTTGTTCTTGGAAAAACCGGAAGGAATTTTGCGGCTGGTATGTCCGGCGGAATTGCTTACGTATGGGATGTTACAAATGAATTTCGCCTGAATGTAAATGTCGAAATGGTGGATCTGGAAGACCTTACAGAGGCGGAAGATATTGATATTGTGCTGCATCTGGTCACGCGCCACCATGAATATACAAAATCGAAAAGAGCAAAGATGATACTCGACAACTGGGAAACGGAAAAAGCAAAATTCATCAAGGTAATCCCCGGCGATTATAAAATCGCAATGAAGAAAATGCAGGAAGAGAAATCCATGGAAGTGGAAGAAGCGGAGGCAGTCCATGGGTAAAATCACAGGATTTATGGAGTTCAAGCGGGCCTATATTTCAAAGGCTCCTGTCGAAGAACGGGTCAGGCATTATAAAGAATTTGAAAAGAGTTTCGATGAAGAAACTGCAAAAGTTCAGGGTGCGCGATGTATGGACTGCGGAATCCCCTTCTGTCACGGTGAGACAGGCTGTCCTGTAGACAATCTGATTCCTGAATTTAACGACCATGTTTATAAAGGCAGATGGAAGGATGCGCTTGAAAGCCTTCATTCCACCAATAATTTCCCGGAATTTACAGGAAGAGTCTGTCCGGCTCCGTGCGAATCAGCATGTGTTGTCGGTCTGATTGACCAGCCCATTGCCATAAAAGGAATTGAACGCACAATCATTGACCGCGGTTTTGAAGAAGGCTGGGTGGAACCAAGGCCTCCGCAGATTCAGACTGGAAAAAAGATCGCCATTGTCGGTTCCGGTCCGGCAGGGCTTGCCGCTGCCCAGCAGCTTGCACGCGCAGGTCATTCGGTTACCGTATATGAAAAAATGGACAGAATCGGGGGGCTTCTGCGTTACGGAATCCCTGATTTTAAACTTGAGAAATGGCAGATTGACAGGCGAAAAGGGCAGATGGAAGCGGAAGGAGTCGTTTTCAAGACAAATGTGGAAATTGGAAAAGATATTTCCGGCGAAACTCTACGAGCAGAGAATGACGCTCTCATCCTCGCCATGGGAAGTGACGAACCGTTTGATTTAAAAATGCCCGGCAGAGATCTGAAAAATATTCATTTTGCAATGGAATACCTGGTTGAGCAGAACCGGTTGAATGCAGGAGACTCCATTGAAAATCCGATCACGGCTAAAGATAAAAACATAATTGTCATCGGCGGCGGTGATACAGGATCGGACTGCGTCGGCAATTCTAACCGTCAGGGTGCGAAATCCATCATCATGCTGAGACGCTCCGATATTCCGCCTGAAGAAAGGCCTCCCCATACGCCCTGGCCTCTTTACCCGGATATCCTCTGGACTTCCACCAGCCATGAAGAAGGCGTGGACCGGAAATGGAAAATCAATACACGCGGCTTTAAAGGAAATGATAAAGGCGAAGTTACAGCCATTTATGGCAATTTTGTCGAAAAAGACAAAAATGGAAAATTTGCCGATGTTCCCGGAACTGATTTTGAATGGCCGGCAGATCTTGTTTTTATCGCAATGGGCTACAGGCAGCCCATCCGCCCCGGCCTGATTGAAGAATTTGTTTCGCATGGAATGGATCTGGATGGACAGGGAAACATAAAAGCTCCTTTTGGAATCAAGGACGGATCTTTTGAAACCTCGCTTTCGGGAGTGTATGCATGCGGCGATGTGCGCAGAGGACAGTCTTTAATTGTATGGGCCATTTCTGAAGGACGAAAATGCGCCTATCAGGTGCATCGAAATCTCATGTATCCCGTGAAAAAAAGCCGAATATAAGACAAAACATCCTCTCATCTATTTTTCCGCTCTGCCGATTATAGTTCTATGAAATACCGGTATTTCATTTCTGTACCTGCAGCTGCGGTTTTCTTCTTGTCTGTCTTTCAGGCTGCAGCGGCTCAGCCTGCAGATTTTTTAAATCCATGGATAAACGATGAAGCAAAACGGATGTTCGGCTACAGAAACACGGTTTCAAAATCCATAGCGGGAAGAAATGAATCTGAAATCCTTGATTCCTTCGGTTTAAAATTTAAAATCGACCGTAAAGGACGGCTTTCTTTTGATCCACTGGATGATAACTGGAAGATCAGAACATTTAAAAGAAGCAATATTCTGTTTCATATGGCTGAAGCAGAATCGTTTTATCAAAAAGGTCTTTACGAAGAAGCTCTTTCCATTTATAAATCTGCTTCCTATCTTTTTCTTCTGGGAGATCTTAAAGAACATGAAAGAGAAGCGGCGGTTAAGGCAAAACATGCGATTAACCGCTTTTCGAACGACCATGTCTTTTATGAAGACATCAATCGTAAAATAACTTTCATTGCTGTTTTTGACGATTTGTCGGGAAGGACTCATGTTTTTTCAGCAAAAAGTTCTCTCCATGTTGTACTGCCGGGATCATGGTCCTTCAGGATACCTGAACAAAAATTTCCTGACAGATATGAGGCTGTGTATCTCCGTCAGGCTGAGCATGAGCTGACTGTGGCATGGGAAAAGCCGAAGGGCATCCATTCCATCGGAAATCCTCTGGATAATTATGTGTATCTGTGGGATTACAGACAGCATCTTGACGAACGTATTAAAAGGATGAACCGGTTTGAAAGAAAACTGATTCAGACAGAAGCATGCGGACGCAAAAAAATCTTATCTGAAAAACTGCTCTGTCGCGCCTATGAAGCGGCATTTAACAATCTTCCTTTTTACCAACTGTTTTTTCTGAATGAAAAAGACGGCGTTTATATGATTTATAAAAATCCTGATCCTGTCTCTGCAAAGAATGTGGTGCGCTTTATAGCAAAAAACATAAAACTTTAATTTAAAAATAGACTTTGTATCATGACAATCCGCTAAAATGAAGAAACTGCAGTTCTTTCTGTGAAAACGCCCATTTTTTTAAACGGTTGCCGGAAATGACTTTTCATCTCTGCATTGCAGAGATTTTTTATGATAAAATTTGTTTTTTTGAGCTTATCTTAATCTATGGAACAGACAGCTGTACTGATTATTACTGCAGGATCCATTCTCCTTGCGGGATTTCTGGCCCATGTTCTGGGACAGAAGACCTTTATTCCCAGGGTTACGCTTCTTTTGATCTTTGGCTTTCTGCTCGGACCGGGAGGCTTTAGCCTTCTTCCTGATTTTACCGACAAATGGTTTCCTGTAGTCTCAAGCATTGCCCTGGCCCTTGTCGGATTTCTTCTGGGACACAATCTTACGCGAAGGCAGATTATGCGCAGAGGAAAAAGTGTTCTGATTCTTTCTGTCAGCGTCGTATTTACAACCGCCCTCATCGTCTTTTTGGCTCTGTTCGTTGTTTTTCAGGATGTGGTTCCTGCTCTCATTCTTTCTGTTATTGCAACTGCCACTGCTCCTGCCGCTACTTCTGATGTGATTCTTGAACAGCATTCCAGAGGAAAATTTACCTCGCTGCTTTTAAATATTGTTGCTGTTGATGATGCCTGGGGGCTGATTTTATTTGGAGTGATGTTTTCCTTCCTTAATGTCCTTTCTGGAAACTCTCATGCAGGAAGCATACCCGAATATCTTTTTCGTGAGCTTGTGATTGCTGTTCTGATCGGAATAGTTCTGGGTCTGTTTCTTGCTTATTTTTCAACGCGAATTAAACAGCGAGAGCCTGCTGTTGCAGAAACTCTCGGCATTGTTCTTCTGGGATGCGGTCTGGCGCTTTATTTTCATTCTTCGTTTATCATTACCGGAATGGTGATTGGAATGGTCGTTTCCAATACTATCAAGCATCATGAAAGACCGTTCCATCTTGTGGAAAATTTTGAATGGCCGGTTCTGATTTTCTTTTTTATTCTTGCCGGGGCTTCGTTTCATCTTGAAAGCCTGAAAACGGCGGGGGCTGCAGGAGCCGTATATATTATTTTCCGGGTTGCAGGAAGAATTTTAGGATCCTGGATCGGCGGCAGTCTTCTGAAAGCATCAGGCGAAATTAAAAAATATATGGGACTTGCTCTTCTGCCCCAGGCAGGAGTGGCTGTAGGAATGGCTATGATTGCGGTTCAGCAATTTCCGGAATACAGGGAAGAGATCCTTTCCGTCACTCTCGGAGCAACTGTATTTTTTGAATTAACGGGTCCTCTGTTTACTCGGTACAGTCTGAAAAAAGCGGGTGAAGTTAAAGTGGATGCTTCAGGATCATCGTCTTGATTTTATCACTGGAAAGCATCTGGATTTATGCCGGGACAATTCAGAAAAATACCATGCACAGCCATTTTGCTCTGCAGCTTACAATTACTGAAGAAAAGCCTTTTACTGCTGATTTTCATAACAACTCTGTTTCAAGCAGATCTCTTCTGATCAGGAATAATGTGAAGCATAAGCTTCATTCAGATGAGATTCTGGTTAATCTTTTATTCAATCCCTGTTCTTCTGCCGGGCATTTTTTATTTGCTCAGTTAAAAGATCATAACTGGATAGACTATCATGCATCATGGCTGGATTCGATTAAAGCATCCTTTTCACAGTATTACAAACAAAAAATCGATCAGGAACAGCTCGTTCAGTCTGTCAGCGAAGGGATATCACAAATTTACTGCCTCTGCAGAGAAAGAAATCATTTTGATGATCAGAGAATTTCAGATGCTGTAAGTTATCTCGAGGAACATTCTATGGAAGTTGTTCCCGTTGAAGAAATTGCAAGTGTCTGTTCTCTTTCGCCGGACCGTTTTCTTCATTTATTTAAAGAAAAAACAGGAATTACATACAGACGGTTTCAGCTATGGAATAAACTCCATCATGCTTTTCAATGCGTTCTTTCCGGAATGAGTTTGACCGACTCAGCTTATGAGGCGGGTTTTGCCGACAGTTCACATTTTTCTCGAACCTTCAGAGAAACCTTTGGCGAACTTCCTGGAAAAATATTTAAGATGAAATAACCGGTTTGTTCCATTCTTATTTTGAAAAATGCAAACAAGCATGTTATTTGATCTTCATAAAGAAGAATATATATTTAGAGGCAACGCCTATCCTTGATTATTCCGATCAGGAAATTCAAAATCCAAAACCGCTCCAGAAACTGGGAAAATCTTAGCAGAACAGAAGATAAAATCAGGTTTGAGGAGCGCTGGTATTTTCTGGAAGGAGTGATTCTGGATAAAGCTTATCTTGAAAAGATTCAGAAAAAATGTTCAAACCACAGCGGTCCTTTCTGCAGTTATGGAATATATATTGAGAATCTGAAACAGCCTCAAATTGAATGGGACAAAAATCATACTTTTATTCAGGAGACGGGGATTGATCAAAATTTTGAACTCTTTGATACTCCCGATGTATTTTACAAAAAACACAGCCAGAAATTAAATTTCATAAAATATTTTGTATATTAAGTATATTGGAAGGCACAGAATCAATCGAAATGTAAAAAAAATCCGTAATTAATAAATCTTTTTAATCCCACCCGGGGTTTTACCGGGTTGAATTGTTCGTTATTTCAGTCTAAAAGGATTATAGAGAAGTCCGAGGAAGGAGAAGAAATCATATCCTGAAGTAAAGCAGATCTTTGGATTTGTAAAAGACAGGGAAATTTCTTCAAAGCATAATGAAGATTTCGGATTTTTTACTGGCTTATGAAAATACAGTTGATTACAGGATGGACGGTTGCAGTTTTTTTCTCCGGCATTTTTTTCGGAGTGAATTCACTTGCTTCTGAATCTGTCGACGCCTCGGCTTCCAAAGTCAATCTTATCCCTCATGCACTGATCATTGATTCAGATACGTTTCATATGAATTCTTTTTTTCTTGAACGGGCGCCTCGAATCAGCTCTGGAGAGAGATCGGATGTCGTTAGTTTTGGATTCAGCAATCATGCGCATTACTTTCTCATTCTTGTTGAAAATCCGACTTCCGGAATTCTTTCACGTGTTCTTGTTCTGGATCCGACCTGGCTGGATGAAGTGCAGGTTGAACTGACATCCGGCGGGAAGACTGTTCGATTTTCAGGAGGCGACACCGTCCCTTTTCGCGAAAGATTCATAAATCACAGAAAAATTAATTTTGAACTGCATTTTAAGCCTGGTATAAGCCAGCTTCTTGTCAAAACACGTACCGGCGATCCCTATCTGGTCGGCCTGACACTCTGGGAGAAAAGCAGATTTTATGAAGAGGATGCATACAATCAAATTTATATCGGTCTTGTTTACGGCGTCCTTTTTATCATGCTTTTTTACAACCTGATCCTTTTCTTTGCGGTTCGTGAAAAAATGTTCGCAGCATACGTAAATTATATCTTGTTTTTTATCCTGATGCATTCAACCTATAACGGGCACCTGTACCAGATTTTCTGGCCGGAAAGTCCCGTCTGGGGGAACTGGGCTCATTCCGTATTTATTTTCGGATTTGCTTTGTCAGGAATTGTTTTTGCATCGGTATTTCTTGAACTGAAGAAGCGTCTCAGAAATTATTATAAGATGACTGTTGGTTTTGGATTTATAATTGTCTTTCTGTTTATAATCACAGCAGCTGCAGGCGGCTATTCGCTTCATGTAAGGACATCCATCCTTTCTGTTTTCGTTTATACTCCCTTTGTTCTTTTTATCGGTATTGGTTCGCTTCTTTCCGGAAACAGGGCGGCACGGCTTTTTTTAACGGCTGCAATTGCAGGATTTATTGGATCTTTTATTACGGCGCTTACTGTAACAGGCTTGATTCCCTTTACGTTTTATTTTTACCATGCTGTGGATTTCGGCATGCTGATTGATGCAGTACTCCTTTCTCTTGCCATGGCCGAACGGGTCCGTTATTCAAAAAAAGAAGCGGATACAATGAAAGAACAGCTTCTGGATATGAACCGGACTCATGCAGAAAAGCTGGAGCGTGAAATTTCCGAAAGAACCTATGAACTGCAGAGAATCAACAGCAAGCTTCTTGAACTTTCACTTATTGATCCGCTTACAAATATTGGCAACAGGCGAAGGCTTGACGATTTTCTGCAGAGGGAATGGCCGATTCATGCCAGGGAGGGAAAACCCATTTCGTTTCTTTTTTGCGATGTGGATTATTTTAAAAAATACAATGATTGCTTCGGGCACCAGGCAGGCGATGAATGTCTGAAAATGATTGCTCTGACTCTCCGGAGCGTTGTAACACGTCCTGCCGATTTGATAGCACGCTATGGAGGCGAAGAATTTGCCGCCGTGCTTTCTGATACCGATGAAAGCGGCGTGTATTACGTAGCTGAAAAAATTCGAAAACGGATTGAATCCCTTCAGATCCCGCATCCGGATTCTTTTGTTTCGAATTTTGTTACAATCAGCCTTGGTTTTTCCACTTCAATTCCCTCCGAGGATTTTCGTCCGGATGATCTGATCCGTCAGGCCGATGAAGCTCTATATGCTGCCAAGCAGCAGGGACGGAACCGGTCGATGGGTTTTGTTGATATCAAAAAAAAATAATGATCAATCCAGGCCATTCCTCTGTGCGTCCAATCTAAACCCTTCAGTCTATAATTTAAATTTAAAAAAATTCTGGAAAAAGTACTGTACGTATTTTCACTATTGACACAAAATATGCCGATATTAGAAATGGGTGTTTGAGTATAAAAAACAGCGGTCTGATTACAGTTTTACCCGGAATCGGGGTAAAAACAGATATAAAGATATGTATCACAACAGGTTTCAGAATAGAAATGCAAGATACCTCCTTGAGATAAAAGGCGGTTTTTCGTTGCTTCATCTGGGCGGAACCCGATTCATGTATTCTTTTCCCGGAAGATCTCATCCTGGCTATGTTGTAGGCAGGTTTGAAATTAATGCTTTAAGCCGTCACATGCAGGGAATTGCATTCCTTTTAACTGCTGGGCTCCTCTTTGCTGCATATACTTTTTTTACCGGCCCCAGTTCTGCTTCAACCAGCACGAATCCTGCAGCCGTTTCATCAACCATTGAAGATGAAATGGTGAAAACATCCAGAGAAATGGATAAAAAAACCGAGGAAATGAAGCAGAAAATCCTCTCAATGGATGATGAAGAGTCTACCAGCACTAAAAGTTTTTACCATTATAAAGTTAAAAAAGGGGATACCCTGGGATCAATTTCTAAAGCTCTGGGAATCCGTGCAGATCAAATTGCAGCATCTTCAAATCTCAAGCATTATGATGTTTTGAAACCCGGACAGAAGCTTGTTATCCCTGAAAAAAAAGGGGTTGTTTATACAATCAAAAAGGGAGATGTAATTGCAAAGGTAGCGCAATATTACAGTGTTTCTGTTGAAGATATTCAGGCCAGTAATTCTGAAAATCTGGATCTTGACATGCCGGAAGACGGAACCATCATCTTTCTTCCCAATGCAAGGGTTCCTGTCGTAAACAGGACATGGATTTTGCCCGCTTATGGAAGATTGACATCCAGATTCGGAAGAAGGCGTCACCCTTTCCATCGGTATTATCAAAAGCATACAGGCATCGATATTGGCAGCAAATACGGGACAGTAAAAGCAGCAAGAACAGGACAGGTGATTTTTGCTGGCCGACTGGGAAATTATGGGAATGCTGTGATCATCAAGCATCCGGGCGGATACAAAACCCTGTATGCCCATTTAAGCAGAATTTATGTTAAAAAAGGATCTTCGATCCGCCAGGGAAAGAGAATCGGCCGTTCAGGAAATACAGGAATGAGCACGGGGCCGCATCTCCATTTTGAAATTATAAAAAATGGAAGACCGGTAAATCCGCTACGATATGTTCGGTACTGACATTTTTTTTAGAAAAAAAATCGTCAGATAAGCAATAAAAAGAAGTTGATTTTTGGGAAGCAGTTAAATTCATTGAATATCGTAAACTGATTTTACAGGTTTATATTCAACCTACAGACCTGAATCATTCATCCCATACATTTTTTCAGCAGCGTTCTTTTTTACAGGGGCGTAATTTCCAGATACACGGCTAACCGATGAACCCTGCGAAATTAAATGCAGAATCAATATGAGATGCAATCTTTCTGAAGTTTATGAGTTGAAAAGTCGGCTGAGTGAAGCTGCACTTCACCGGAATATAAGCCGAAGTTTTCAAAAAATGCAGTAAAATATAAGAAAGAGGCTGTTCTGATCAGTCTTTCAATTAGAATTTATAAATATGAATTATGGCCAGGAGAATTTATGCCAGTAAGAAAAGGTTCGAGAGAAAAACGAAGCAGTAAAGAAACATACAATAACGAAGAAGATATTGCCGATAACGATGAAATGAAGAATGATGAGGAAGGCTTCGAGGAAAATAATGGAAGTGATCGAAATCATCGTGGGAAAAGCCGGAAAAATCAGGGAAATCCCAATAACGGACCGACTCCCAAACCGATTGACCTTACAGAATTGAAGCGAAAGCCCATTGAAGAACTGACCACCATTGCAGAAGAGATGGGAGTGGAAAACAATGCCGGACTTAAAAAACAAAACTTAATTTTTGCCATTCTGCAGAAACAGGCAGAACAGAACGGCGTGGTGTTTGCAGCAGGAACCCTTGAAAAGCTGCCCGAGGGCTACGGATTTTTACGAAGCTCTGATTACAACTATCTTCCGGGACCGGACGATATTTATGTTTCGCCTTCGCAAATCAGGCTTTTCGGCCTTCGGACGGGAGATACCATCACCGGCCAAATTCGTCCTCCGAAAGACTCTGAACGTTTTTTTGCCATGCTCCGGGTCGATTCCGTAAACGGTGAAGGTCCAGAAGTTGCTCACAAGCGCATTCTTTTTGACAATCTAACGCCCCTTTATCCTGACGAACGTCTGGTAATGGAATGGAATCCAGCGCAGATGGATACTAGAATCATTGATCTTCTCAGTCCCATCGGAAAAGGGCAGCGCGGTTTAATTGTTGCCCCTCCGAGGACCGGTAAAACGATCCTCATGCAGAATATTGCCAATGCAATTACAGAAAACCATCCAGAAGTCATTCTCATGGTCCTTCTGATTGACGAACGTCCTGAAGAAGTTACAGATATGGCTCGCAATGTTAAGGGCGAGGTTGTAAGTTCCACGTTTGATGAACCTGCTTCCCGGCACGTTCAGGTTTCTGAAATGGTCATTGAAAAGGCAAAACGGCAGGTGGAGCATGGGAGAGACGTTGTTATCCTTCTGGATTCCATTACAAGACTGGCCCGTGCCTACAATCAGGTAATCCCCACTTCGGGAAAAATTCTTTCCGGGGGTGTGGACTCCAATGCTCTTCATAAACCCAAGCGTTTTTTCGGCGCTGCAAGAAATATTGAACATGGCGGTTCTCTTACCATTCTTGCAACTGCACTGATTGATACAGGTTCCAGAATGGACGAAGTTATTTTTGAAGAGTTTAAAGGAACCGGCAATATGGAAATTCATCTGGACAGAAGACTTTCTGACAAAAGAATATTCCCGGCCATTGATATCAATAAATCTGGAACCAGAAAAGAAGAACTTCTCCTTGATCAGGAAGTTCTGAACAAGGTGTTTGTTCTGCGCAAGGCGTTGAGCCCCATGTCTGCAACAGAAACCATGGAACTTCTGCTGGATCGAATGAAAGGACAGAAAACCAACGAGGATTTCCTCCTCAGTATGAATGTTCCATCGGGCGGAGGGTCAAACTGATTCCTGAGATTGTTAATGAATTGACTCCATAAGGTATGGCAGGGGATCTGGTCTTTGATAGAGGTAGAATCATGAAACAGGGTATACATCCGGAATATAAAGAAGCGGTTATCAAGTGCGCATGCGGGACAACGTTTCAGACAAAGTCCACGCGCGGGGATATGAATGTAGAAATTTGTTCAGCCTGCCATCCTTTTTATACAGGAAACCAGAAAATTGTCGATGCGGCAGGACGAGTGGACCGCTTTAAAAAGAAATACAAAATGAAGTAATTCTTTCAATTCCTATAAAATTGAGTTTCAAAATAAATCCTTCTTTTGAAAATAGAACCGATGTTCGGTTCTATTAAAAAAATTCTTAATCTCGGCAGAAAAAAACCTGAAATCATCCGTACCCGGGAAGATGTTGATTACGATCTTGACTCCCTGATTTCTTCGCTAAAAGCAAGACTGAATCAGTTCCTCATTACAAGAAATGCGCCGCCCGGCGAAATTAAAGCTACTAAAAATTGGAAATTGAGTAAAAACAGCAGGGGACTGTTCCGTCTGGAAAATGATTCGATTTCTGTTCTTATAAATACAGAACCTTTTCTTGCCGTAAAAAACGGAAAAATCACCGGTCTGATCCGGATGCCTGAAGTATCTCTCTGCAGGCTGATTTCAGATCATACAGATGTTTTAGATTTTTTTTCCATGGCAGAACCTCTCCGATCCGAATATACATCGCTTTTACAGGACTTTACACGGACAGAACCGGAATTTCCCGGTATTGATGATTTGGAGCACTGGGAAGTTTTTGATCTCTACCAGATGATTGCAAGAAACAGTCCCAATACCCTCGTCCATGTCCTGCTTCATGCATCAGATCAGAGCCGGAAAAAAATCCAGGAACAGCTTTCTCTCCGGAAAAAAGAAATCCTGATACTTGAGATGAAATCGCTGCAGTCAGGGGGAAGCGCTGCAGGCATGAATCCACATTCCCGAAACCGGCCGCTTCTGGAATATGAAGATGCTCTCCTGGAGTTTCGAAGAAAGATGCGGGATTATCTCCATGAAAAGCAGTTAAAAGATAGGAAAAAGTTGCAACATTCAGGGCCTGTAGAAAATTCAGAACATGAATCCTGAAAATACCATCGAATCCAGTATGCAAACAGTGGATCCTTCTTTTTTTGAGGCGGCCCGTTCCGGGATCAACCGCTTAGTTGAAAATATTCAGACCGTGATTATCATCCAGAGACAGAAACTGGAATATATTGTCGCTTCCCGGATTGCAGGCGGACATGTCATCCTTGCCGATTCGCACGGAGTTGGAAAGACTTCTCTCGCACGTGCTCTTGCCGGTTCTATCGACTGGGGCGAAGCGGAAGTTTCGCGCGAAGGAGTTTCCATAGATCACTTTTCCCGGATTCAGTGTACAGTGGATCTTCTGCCCCAGGATATCCTCGGATTCAACCGTTACGATATGTCCGGCGGACAGCATGTTTTTAACCGCGGCCCCATCTTCGCTCATTTTATTCTCTGCGATGAAATTAATCTTCTAACACCCAAGACCCAGGGCAGTTTTTTTCAGGCCATGGAAGAAGGTATGGTCAGCATTGAAGGCGAAACCTATGAGCTTCCCGATCCTTTCTTTATTATCGCCACCATGAATTTGCGCGGGTCGCATCTGTTTCCGCTTCCGGCTCCGCAGCTGGATCGATTTATGACACAGATTTCGCTCGGGTATCCGGCGCATGAAAGCGAGCTGGAAATTCTTCTTAAACACGGAACAGATAATTCCTGGAAGGGATTCGGACCCGTTGTTGAGGTAAAAGAGCTTTTTGCCTGGCAGAAACTGGTCGACCAGGTCACGGCAAGCCGCGAACTTGTAAATTATATTGTACAGATTGTCAGGAAAACACGCGAATACCCCGGTGTTGTAACGGGAGCAAGTCCCCGCGCCGGTATCAAACTTCTGCGTCTTGCTCGTGCCCTGGCCCTGGTTCGCGGAATGAATTATGTAACCCCAGATCTTATTAAAGAGCTTCTGGTTCCCTGTCTTGCGCACAGGATTGAGCTGGAAGATCCGTCCCAGGATGCCGCGGATATGCTGGAGCAGGTCATCAAGGAAGTCAAGGTTTAGTCCATCAGGGATATTGAATACGAATCAAGCATGAGCAGAAGAAGTTTTCTTCAGAGGATCTATAAAACGATTCATTATTATTTCCCTTTTACCGCTGCAGGCACGGTATACGTATCTGTTTCCGTTTATCTGCTCGGCACTGCTTTCGCATCGGGAAATGTATATGCATTTCTTTTTTCCATTTCGTCAATGGTTCTTCTGATCATTCTCGCATTTCTTGCAAGACTGCAGGCATTCAGGATGGGCTCTGTTCAGATTTCCTGGGATTCCGGGAATCCTCTGATTGCAAGAAAGATTGGGGGCGATCAGGTTTTGCACCTCGGCGAAGACAGTCCGCTGTATTTTTTCAGAATACACTTTGTTTTGAAAGGGATCCTTCATGCAGGAAGAAAGGCTCCGCTTTACTACTACAGAGAGGCCTCCGCTTCGGCCGGTTCTCACGTTTCCATTCCATTTTCGTTTCCGGTTTCGGGAAGGCTGGATGTGGGAGGCCATGCCGTTCTCCATGATATTTTCGGATTTGTCCGCGCAAGGATCGGGAATGCGGAACGAAGAACTCTTTACGTAAGACCTCCGGTTTTCTCCATGAAGATTCCCCCGCGATTTGAGAATTCCTTCAGTCTGGAAAGCTCCAGAAACCGACGCAGCTCCGATGAAGAAAAATACTACATGCGCGAATACATGCCCGGAGACAGAATGAAGGATATTAACTGGAAATCCTCTTCGCGAATTGCCAAGCTGATTACCAGAATTTCCCCCGCTTCCCCCGAGCAGTCAAAGGTGATCCAGATTCTGTTTCGAACGGGGAATCCGAATCCGAATGACTCTCTTGAATCTGTCATGCATCTTAATTTTATTAAAAGCTGGCTTCTCTCATTTATAATTTCGCTTCAGGGCGAAGGTGGGGACAGTTTTCGTTTTGTTGTGACCACTCCGGAAGGCAGCTTCGAAGTGGATGATCCGGGCGATCTTGACGCATTGTCTGTCAGGCTTTCTTCCATTCCCTATTCCAATCATGAATTTGATATTCCCTGGGAGGGGATTGCCCATGAAGTGATTGTTTTTGCAACAGGTTACGACAGAGATCTGCCTCATTACATCGCTTCACATCCCGGTGTGAATTTTAGAGTTTTTCAAACGGTCCGCGGAAAAGGGAAACAGTCAAGGAAGATCAGTTTTTTCAGGCAGTTTGATCCGACGCTTTTTCCGGGACTCTGGATCCTGCGCCGTCAAAAACCTACTGCAGCAGGAATCAATGATACAGGAGCAAGAAAAGAAAAGCTTTCTGTTTCTTTTTAGGTTTTTTCTGATAGAGTGGTGAGAATATGAAGAAATTATTTTTTACAAGACTTCTGATTTATACATCCGCCGTAGTCATTTCCGGTGTGCATCCTGCCGTTGCCGTGGGATACGATCAGGTAGGTATCTGGACCTATTTTTTTGCAGTTCCAGCTTATATGCTCATGGCTTTTTTTCTGAAGCGTCCTCGTTTTACATTTTTTGTTGAAGCTTCAGTTCCTGCTGCCGTTCTTTTCTTTCTCATTATCTTTTCTGCAGCAGTGGACCGTCAGGTAATCCTGATGGCTGTGCTTTCTATTTATGCATATTTCAGCACGCGTTTTGTTTTTTCAGATACGGGAAGAGGTCCGACCTTTGCCGTTATTGAAGTATTCCTTCTGGGAGGCGTGTATTACAATATCATCAACTTTTCCCGTTCTTCGGAAGAGCTTGCTTCAAAAAGCGAAGATTGGACGGCCTTTCTTCTGGTGTTTTCAACCGCTCTCTTTCTTCTCCATGCTGTGGTTCTTTATCTTGCCGCATTTCCCGACCGCGCAAAAGAAAAAAAGCGAAGAGAGCTTGCCTTTATGGCGGGATTCCTTTTATTAATCGGTTTTCCGCTTGTGATACTTCTTCCGAAAGATTTTGTAAACCATAAAATCGAACTCAATGAACTGGAAGATGAACCGCCGCCAAATCCTTCGGATCTGGGCAGGGGATTAACTTCAAAAGGCGGCGGAGGACAGGGGCGTTCCCAGAGAGATACTCAGAACGGAAAACCCCTTGGAGAAAGGCCTGAAAAATTTCCTTCGCAGCTCCAGGGAGGCGGGTCCGGTCATCAGGGCGATGTCCCTGAAAAAGATTCCCAGAGGAATGATCCGAACGGCGGCGGCGGAGCTCCCAAGAATGAAGGCGGCGGAACACCGCAGAATCAGCAGGGAAATGGATCTTCACAGGGCGACAACCAGGGGCAGGACGGTTCTTCGAAACAGTCTGGCCAGGACAAGGGGCCGAAACTAGAAGGCGTTCCCGCCGACCAGTGGGATAATTACTCCGGATCGGGCGGAGGCAGTCAGGGTGAGAATCAGTCTGAAAGCCAGCAGGGCGAAGGAAAGGGAGATCAGTCAGGGCAGAGCGGGAACAGCAGTTCCAGCGGAAAGGGCAAAGGCGGGAAGCAGAAGGCGGTGATGATTATTGTTTCGCCTGTCAATCCTGTTTATGCTGCATCCGACTATATTGGAGATTTTGATAAAGAAAAAGGGTTTATGCTTTCAGAAGACATTCTGATTAACCGCCTGAAGGACCTTCGTCTTCTGGAAACCTGGAAAAATTTTGAACCTATGACGGATGCGGCGCGAAAGGATGTTGAAATCTTCTATCTTTCGACCATTAAATACAGAGTGGTCGCCTACAGGCCGGAAAGCGTTGAACCGACGGTTATGAATAAAAGATACCATCCGTTCAATCTTTCGTATAAGTCCAAATCTTTAATCAGTCTATCAGGTCCGGAAGAATGGGAAAATATTGTCGAGCTTTCCTACGGCGAAAGCAAGGAATATGAAAAATATCTGCATGTGGATCTTGAAGATTCCGACAGAGAGGTGTTTAAGAGCTATTTAAAAAATACAATTGGCACGCAGGAAGGTTATTTCGGCAGAGTGAAGGCCATTCTTGTATCTTTTAAAGATTTTCAGTATGAACTGGGAATGGATGACGAGATGAATGTTTCTAAAATCCGTAAATTTCTGGTTGAAACGAAAACAGGAGACTGCTCAGAATTTTCTCATACGGTTGCCCTTCTCGGCAGAATGGCGGGAATCCCTACCCGTGTGGTTCAGGGATATGTTGCTTCAAAAGATCTTCAGACACCGGCGCATCGAGGCGGCGTGAAGGTTCTTCGCAAAAGTATTCCAATTCTGAAAAAATATCCTGCTTCGGATATTTATCTTGTGACAACGTCTCACCGTCATGCCTGGGTGCAGTTTTATATGCCCGGTTATGGGTGGGTTGATATTGAAACTACGTCTTATGCGAAACCTCCAAAACCGGAAATGGATCCCAATGCAATGGATGTTGTCATTCCTCTGATTGAAGAAAAAGACAATCCCAGGGCCAACAAGTTTGTGATCCCCTGGCGTTTTATGGGGAAACTTGCTCTCATTCTTGCATCGGGATTCATGATAGGCCTGTACGGCTTTCGTTACGGAAGAGAAGTGTATTTTTTTTCCCGTTCAAAAGCTTCATCATCGGCCGGTCTAACTGCGCTGTATTCTTTTGTCCTCATGAGGCTTGCAGCAAACGGATATCCACTCAAGCAAAAATGGAAAACACCAAAAGAATATGCAGCATCTGCAGATCAATCCATCAATGATTTTGCAGAGCTTTATACGATGCTTCGTTTTCGCGAAATGTATGGCGAAGGAGAAAGGGAGAAAGCGTGGTCCGATATCAGAAATTCAGCAAAAACCATGCTCAAGACAACTAGAAAAAAGGGCTTTTTTCGGATGGTTCTTCGCTGGTTCAGTCTCCGGGGGATTTATTATTAATGAAGCGGCATTTGTTAACAATATGGATTGATAGTTTTTTATGAAAACGCAGTTTAACAGAGTTAAAACTGGAAAACAGTACCGGAAGCATGCTTTTTTACTAAAGGCCTCCGGCCGGGCTGCGCTCGCCGCTGCTTTGTTTGCGGGTC
>Ga0224501_10001565_pt1 | contig 17709 bp, 15 predicted proteins | sample SF_Oct11_sed_USG_4_FD_169105 | JGI IMG/M metagenome (GOLD analysis project Ga0224501, IMG submission 169105) | Sediment microbial communities from San Francisco Bay, California, United States - SF_Oct11_sed_USGS_8_1 | ecosystem: Environmental > Aquatic > Marine > Sediment | place: USA... | reverse complement strand
TCCTTTTTATCCAGGCCGTCCGTGGCCTTGCCGCGGGAGAAGTTCTGCCGCCACAGGAAGCCGTTCTTCTTCACCTCCAGGGTCAGTTTTTCCGACAGGGCGTTCACCACCGAGGCGCCCACGCCGTTGAGTCCGCTGGATACCTTGTAGCTGTTCTTGGAAAACTTTCCGCCCGCGTGCAGTTGCGTCATCACCAGGGTCGCCGCGGGAATTCCCGTTTCCTTGTGGATTTCCACGGGAATACCCCGTCCGTCGTCCTGCACGGTCACGCTGTTGTCGGAGTGCAGGATCACGTTGATTTCCTTGCAGTACCCGGCCAGGGCCTCGTCAATGCTGTTATCCACGATTTCATACACAAGGTGGTGCAGGGCGTTGTTGTCCACCCCGCCGATATACATTCCAGGGCGCATCCGGACAGCATCCATGCCTTCCAGAGCCGTTATGTCTTCTGCTGAATAATCCCGGTGTCCTTGTTCAGTCATTTCAACTGCTCCTGATTTGGATTGCCCCTGCTCCGACCTCCATGATCCTGGCCTGGCGCAACCCGATGGTTTCTGGTGCTTCTGTGGTTGTTATAAACACCTGGTTTGGTATTTCTTCCAAATATTCGTTCAGGTTTTTTCTGATGTTTTCATCCAGTTCCGAATAGAGATCATCCAGGATGACCAGCGGATGAAATCCCTTGGTCTGCCTCATCAGATCGTTCAGCGCCATTTTCATGGCCAGAATGGATATCCTGTATTCTCCCTGGGATAAATACGATTCCCCCTTGCGGTCGCCAAGGTTCAGTTCGTAGTCATCCCGGTGTGGTCCATACAAGGCGTGTCCGGCTCGTTTTTCCCGCTCTGCGTTTTTCCGCAGAATCGCCTCATCCCTGGCCTGTTCGCCGGATAGCGAAGAGTGATACTGCAGAGCCAACCGGCCTTCCCTGCCGGTCAACCGCCTATATATTCCATCCAGAAGCTCATTAATCCGGTCGATTATTTCGCTTCTTCTTTTGATAATATCACAGGCCTTTTGAACAAACAAATAATTCCACTCCGGCAAAGCGGTTTCAGCACCGGATTTCAGGGCGGCATTTTTTTGCGCATGGATTGTTCTGAAGGTTCTAAGATGCTCCAGATATTCACCATCATAAAATGCTAAAAACCGGTCATAAAAATGCCTTCTTTCGCCGGGATAATGACGGTAATTATACAGGCTGTCCGGATTGAAAAGCAGGGCGTAGAAAGACGCGGCATAGGCGGACTGACGCCGGATGGCTTCTTCGTCCAGCCAGGCACGGCGTCCCTGCGGGGTTATTTCCACGCGCGCCTTGTGCGGTATATCGTTATTTAAAACAGTGCATTGCAAAAATGCATTCTGCTGGCCGATCCGCACCAGATCTGCCAGACGATGGGTGCGGAAGGAATCGAGGTGGTTCAGGAAATATATGGCTTCCGCCAGGTTGGTCTTGCCCTGTCCGTTGTTTCCCACTATCAGGTTCACACGGCTGGAAAACTGAACCAAAAGCTCTTTGTAATTCCGAAAATCCAGTGCTGATAATTCGGTTATTACCATTCAATTCGCAGCGGCATAACAACGGACAGAAATCCTGAGTCTTCCGGTATCTGAATTAGGCACGGATTCAGCGGCCCTTTCATTTTCATTTCCACCGTTTCCGAGGGGCTGACTTCATTGAACACATCGAGCAGGTAGCGGGCATTGAAACCGATGCTCATTTCCTCGCCCTGATACCCCTCCACATCCAGCTCGTCGGCCACGTCCCCATATTCGGCCTGCTCGCTTTCCAGGCGCATTTTTCCGCTGGATAGCGTCAGTTTCACCGGCTTTATCTTGTCGTTGCTCATGATGGACACGATTTTCAGGGCGTTTACCACCCGTTCCCGGTTAACCGAGATGGTCTTGTCGTTATCCTTGGGTATGACCGGTTCCACGTTGGGGAACTTCCCTTCAATGAGCCGGGTGGTCATTACCATCTTGCCCGATGTCAGCAGAAGGTTCCGCTCGTCAAAGGCTATCTCCACCATTTCCTCGGAGTTATCCAGCACCCGCTGCATTTCCAGCAGGGACTTGCGCGGAATAATCACCTCTGGCGGATCTTCGCCGGCGATCAGTTCCACCTTGCGGCTAACCTGGGCCAGCCGGTGACCGTCTGTGGAAACGAATCTGACATTTCCTCCGCTGTCCAGCTGCAGGCAGACCCCCATCAGATTCTTGCGTGTCTCCGTGGTCAGCGTGGCGAACAGCGTCAGCTGAATGCTGCGCTTGAGTTCCGTGGTGGATATCCGGAACCGGTTGGGCAGTTCCATTATCTCCATGCTCGGATACAGCCCTATTTCCACCGAGGGCAGCCTCAGCCGGGCCGGGCCGCCGGCCAGCGATACCCAGAGCTGTTCATCGGCGCCCACGTTCACCTCATCGCTCAAAAACTCCCGGCAGATCTCCAGCACCCGTTTGGCGCTTATGCACACCGTTCCTTCCTGTTCCACCCTGGCCGGAAATTCCCCCTGAATGGAGATCTCGTAATCGGTCGCGGAAAACTCCACCCGGCCTTCGCTGTCCGTGCCTGTGGCCTTCAGCAAAAAGTTGGACAGTATGGGCTTGCTGGAACTCTTGTCGGTTATGGGGGTGATTATCTGCAGGGCACTAACAAGGGTTTGTTTGCTAATTACTAATTTCATATTTCCTTTTATTATTGGACGTTCCGCCTGTTTATTGCTTTATTATCACACTGTTTTGGTTGATGTTGTTAGTTGTTGCGTGTGTTTATATGTATGTCTATATACTGTCTATTGCTGTGTAGTTTATTCGGCCCATGGCTGAAATATCCATTGCTGACCATAGCACAGGATATGGGCGGCGGAAAGATATGGGTTCACCGTAGAATGTTAAAACCCAGGGCCGCCACCTTGGAGTAAATATCTCTGATATTATTGCCATACCTCCTGTCTATAAACTGTCTATATCCCCTGTCTGGTCAGAAAAATTTCCGGCCCGTTCCGCAAATATTTAGCCGGTAATTCCGGCAACAGTCCCGGGCTTGTTTATCCGGCCGAATCCAGGCTCTGTTCAAGCTGCCGCAGCAGGGCCTGCAGGCCCGGGTTACGCTCCAGTTCCGCCAACAATGTGCGGTGGCCATGGATGATGGTGCTGTGACTGCGGTTTCCCAGCAGAGCCCCGATCTCCGGGTAGGACATGGCACAGCAGATGCGCAGCAGATGAATGGCCAGGCGGCGGGCCGAGACCACATTGGGGGTGCGTCCCTTGCCCCGCAGCGCCCTGGCGCCCAGCCCATGACGGCGGGCCACCAGTTCCAGGACCTTGTCGGCGGAAGCGGCGCGGGCGGGATCCGTGTCGAAGAATGGCGCGGCAAGCTCCAGGGCAAAACCCGTGTCCATGCGGCCAACAGCGCCACCTTCCAGGGCACCGTACGCCCCGATTCTGACCAGGGCTCCCTCCAGGCGGCGCATGTCCTTGGAAATCCGGGCGGCCAGGGTATCGAAGACCTCCTCGGGCAGCTCCAGTCCTTCCCGGGCGGCCCGCTCGGCCAGAAACCGGCGGCGGGTCTGGTAATCGGGCGGGCCCAGGCTCACAATCAGTCCCATGTCCATCCGGGAACGGAGATTTTCCAGCAGGGATTCCATTTCCAGGGGCAGCCGGCAGGAACTGAAAACCATCTGCCTCCCCGCGGAATGCAGATGATCCATGGTATGCAGCAGCTCCTCCTGGGTCCGGGGGCTGACCAGCAGATGCTCCAGATTGTCCAGCAGCAGCACCCTGCAGTTGCGGTACCTGTTCCGCAAGGCGCCGCTCCGCCGCCGGGTGATGGAATCCAGAACCTCATTCTTGAAGGTCTCGCCGGTGGTATACAGCACGTTCCAGTCCGGCTGAAGAATGCCCAGCCCGTGGGCCAGCCCCTTGAGCAGATGGGTCTTGCCCAATCCGGGAGCGCCGGCGATGTACAGGGGGTTATACAGCTTGCCCGGCTGTTCCAGGACGGCCAGCAGAAGCTTGAAGGTGGCCTCGTTATTGGGCGAAACCAGGAAGTTGTCCATGCGGTGCCGGTCCGATTTGGGGATGACCCCGGCGTCATCGGACGGGTATTCGGTAAACTCAGATTCGGATCCGCTGTCGGTCTGAGTTCCGCCCACGCGCAAACCGGCTCCTTCCGCCGGTCCGTCCTCAACGGAAGCGTTTCCTCCTATCGTGATCTCCAGCTGTGGGGATTCTTCCAGGTGAATATCCGGAAAGCTCTCGGCCAGGGTTTCCAGCAGCACTTTGCGAAAACGCCTGAGAATGCGGTTGCGCAGAAATGTGTTGGGCGCCCCGCTGAGCACAACCCGCCGGGGCTGGATTTCCTCCAGGCGCAGGGATTCCAGCCAGGCGGAACTGTCGTCCGGGCCGATCTTCCGGCCCAGCAGCGCCTTGCAAAGGTTCCACTGTTTTTCCAGTTGTGTCATCAGAGGCCGTCCGAAGCCTGCCAGAGGGCAGGGGTATTTCCAATAGGGCTTCCCAGCCCACGCTGGAAAATTAACCTAACAAAATACCGGACGGCCTGCCACTGTAAACCGGCGGGAAATTTCCGGCCGGGGGGCGAAAGGTTGAAAGACAGGGGGGTAATATTCAGGACTGCGAAGGGCGCTCAATATCCGAACAGACGGCGCCGCTGGGAGCTGTTCAGGGGCGAGGAGTCGTTTTGTTTCTTGATGGCCTCGGTCAATTCGGCTTCCTCTTCCAGGAGCTGCATCCGTTCGATCATTTCCTGATAACCCCTGGAGGCGCGCTCCTTGTACTGTTCCTCTATCTGCTCGCGCTGGCGCTGTAGCTGCACCTGCTCATCCTCCAGGTCGGTAAGACGGCGGCGGTACTTGTTGTAGCGGTTGGACTGCCGCAGTTTGTTGTTTGTGCCGACGGCTTCCTCCTGCTGCGAGTTTTCCTCCTTGATCTCGTCCAGGCGCTGCTGATACTTGCGGTATCTGTTGTCCAGCTTGGTCTTGTGCTGGACGTTGCTGGAAAGATGCATCTTCGCCAGTTCCTCCTGGTCCTGCTCCAGCTTGTTGACCCGCTCCTTGTACTGTTCAAAGCGCTGGCCCATCTCACTCTCGCGGTGCTTCTGGAAATCCAGGCTCTTTTCCTGGGTGTGCTCCCCTTCCCGGTACAGGTGCTCCAGCCGTTCCAGGTAGCCGTTGTAGCGCTCCAGGTTTTCCACATCCTGGTCTTCATCGTACCGTTCGCTGATCTGGGCTTCGAGAGCCTTCTTTTCGTGGAGATAATGCAACCGCTGCTGATACATATTAAAGCCGACCTGATCGTTCAGGCGGCGTTCCAGGATGTACTTCCTGGTCATGGCCTCGTTATAGGCGGTGTCAACTTCGGGGCGGCTCCATTTGCTGGTCAGTGAATCCCAGAGTCCGTTTTTCTCTTCCTGGGCCCTGATCTGGGCCATCCGTTCCCGGTCCTTTTGCAGTTCGCGGGCTATATTGTACAGCTCCGCGTTGTGCTGGGCTCTTTCAAAATGCACCAGGTTCTTGGCGCTGGTCAGATACTGGGGGCTGGGTTTGGGCCGGGGCGCACGGAGCCATTCCTGATAGGCCAGGAAGTCATCCGCAGGGGGATAGGGCGGAAAACCAGTGGGCTCGCTGGAACCGCAGGAAAATGCCGCGGCCGTGGCGGTCAGGATAAGCACACCCCGGAGCACCACGCGAAAAAGCCCATTCCATTGTCGGGTTCCGTACGCTGGCATAAAGCCGATAACCTCTGGCAACGCATTTCCCGTGGCGCCTCAGCGGCTGGTGCCACGCGAAAAATATGTTCCTGTTCCGCTAAACCGCTCCCGGCACGGCGCCGGTGGGGGTCACGGAACATTCCCGTTGCTTAGGTTATCGGCAGATTTCCGGGAAACTTCACTCTTCCACGAATTCCTGGTTCTGATTTACCCACTGGCGTATGGTCAGCAGGCCGTCCAGGTGTTTTCCCGTGTGGAATTTGACGCGCTGGCCAAACACCGAGCGGTCCTGGTAGGAATCCAGCACCACCCCCCCGATGGTGATCAGGTGCTTGTCGCCAGGCAGGGTAAACACCAGGCTCACAGTGCTGTTGTTGGCGATGCGGGTTTTGGTGAACAGGCGGCAGCCTCCACCGCTGATGTTGATGATGGTCCCCTTTAAAAGCATGACATCTTCGCTGACGCCCGTGGAGGCCCTGGTCCGGATTTCGGTCGGGATGTGCACGTTTATCCGGTCGTTTTTTCGCAGGCTGATCGATTCGAAGTTGGGAGGCAGGTCCAAAAACACCATGCCGATGGGATCCTTCACCACCGCATTGATGCTGGATTCAAATCCCCAGGCCTTGCCCCCCTGCACCGTGCGGACGATAATCTTTTGTTTCACTTCCAGATCCAGGCAGCCCTCTCCGACCAGCAAAAGGCTGTTGTTGACTTTCCCCAGCAGCGTTACCATCCGCCGGTCATCCAGGGATTCCACCTTTTGAATACCCACCGGGTGATGTTGCTGAAGATCCAGCTTGTTTGTATCTTGCGCCATGCGCCTTCTCTGTTTTGCTAGCCGGTTTTGGGGGTGAGTTTATTCCCGGTTGCCGCCTGAAGCGGTTCATGAAAGATTTTTCATTTTAATAAAAACAGACACTTTGTACAAGATGGTTCATAACCCCAAACAGTCCCGCTTGTCAAAAATATCGAAATATCGGGCAGGGACAGCCTCCAGCGGGCCTCCTTGCGGTTACGGGAGCGAAAGAGGTAAGATTTTCCCTGCAATCCGTGGACGGCGGACCTGACTCTCTGGAAAAGGGATCCTCATTTTCAGGCCGGTTTCCGTCAAGCCGGCACATATAGCCCCTCAGGAGACGATTCAACTGTTTCGACGCCATATTCCCGGCGGGAAAAATCTCATGCAACCAGAGGAGCCGGCTTGAAAATCCAGCGATTACAATTTTGCGCGTGCCTGCTGGCGGCTTTGCTGGCGGTATCCGCAACGCTGTCCTGTTCATCCGCACCGCGCCGCAAGGATACCTTTGTGGGCCAGGCCGACGGAGGCAAGGAGCAGCAGGAGGTCCCGGTGGGTCTGAACCCCCTGGGATCGCTGGATACCTGTGGCGAAATCGGCCCCGCCCCGGCAGATGAATCACGGGTGCTGGTCTCGCGTCCGGAATATTTCACCATGGAGGCCTCCCGGATGATCCTGTCGCTGCGCGAGGCCCTGGGGAACAGCCGGGATATTCCGGGCAAGGTGAGCTTTCTGCTCAGCCCGGGTCCGCTGGAAACACAAGAAAAAGCGGTGCGGATCGGGCAGGAATGCCAGGCGCTGATTGTGCTCTGGGAACCCGGATACACCAAGACGCTGCGCCTTACGCTGCCCCAGCCCTCCCAGGTTCCCCTGCGCTCGCTGGCCCGGGAGCGGCTTTGCGAATTCGGCAACCACGGCGAACAGTTGAACATCCTCTACACAACCATTGCCGGGTTGCTGGCAATGCGGGAAAATGATTATGACAAGGCCGTCATTTATCTGGAAGCGGCCTCGCAGATGGATGATCACTGCCTGAAGCTGCCCGGCGGGGGGACCGGAATGCCGGGGGCTGATCCGGGAGCAAGGGGATGATGAAATGCGCAGGTGAGAAAACCGGAACGCCGTCCGTCCGGCGGCGGCTGTCAGGAGTGCTGTCAGGATTGCCGGCTGGACTGCTGGCGGGACTGCCAGTGACCTTGTCGCTGTTGGCGTTGCTGGGGGCCGGGTGGGGCTGTTCGCTCAAGCCCACCCCCTACCAGCCCCGCGACGAAAACGGGGAGGGGTATGAGGAACAGCGCCTGCAGGAGCAGGTCTGGCGGGTTTCCTTCCGGGCCAACCGCGCCACCTTCGAATCCGATGTGCTGGACTATCTGCTGCTGCGTTCCGCCGAGCTGACCCTGCAAAGCGGCTTCACCCACTTCGTGGTGGAGGCCGATTACAGCAGCACCAGCCTCACTTCAGGCGATTCGGGCATGGGGGTGGGAATGGGCCTGGGCCTGGGCCGGAGCACCGGCAGGACCGGCTGGGGGATGGGCATGGGGGTTTCCTCGGGCAACCGGGGAGTATCGGTTTCCTATCATATGGGTATCTTTGTCATCCGTCTGCTGACGGCGGAGCAGACCGGTCAGACAGAAAAGGTATTCGATGCCGCCTATCTGGTGCGGAGCATGGAGGAACGGTTGAAAGCCGCAAAAGCCAAAAAGGATTCCTGATATGGTGCAGGCCAAGGAGCTGTTCAAGGCGCTTGAGCTGGCCCACTACGCCAGCCGCTTCCGGGATAAGGTCTTCGTGGTGGCCCTGCCCCGCGAGGTCCCGTTTTCCGAGCTGCTGCTGGATGTGAAGGTGCTGGCGGGCTACCGGATTCAGGTGGTGCTGGTGACCCGCGATGTGGATTATTCCCTGGACACCATGATCGCGCAATCCAACCGCCGGGGCAGCAGGTTTCATCTGCTTCTGCTCACGGAAATTCTGGAGGACGGCCTGGACCAGGCCCTGGATTTCGGGAAGATCCGGGGTATGCTGGCCGCGGGCAAGACCTGCGTTATCGCCTACCATCCGGATTCAGCCGGGGATGAAGACTCGGGAACCGTGGATTCCACCGCCTTTCTGGGGGGGCTGGTGGCCCGCCGCCTGGAAGCCCAGAAGCTGTTTTTGGTCCATCCCCGGGCCGGAGAAATCCGCGAGGCCGCCCCCCGCTCCCATCTGCTGGGCAGCGAACTGGACGCTTTGGCGAAGGTGCTCGGACAGAGCGAGCTGGAAGGCACGGCGGGTCTGGTCGAATTCATTGCGGACCTGCTGAAGCAGGGGGTGCCCGATGTGGTGCTCATGGAGGGGCGCCAGGGAGAACTCTACCAGGAAGTGTTCACCCACGACGGGGCGGGGCTGCTTTGCAACAACACCCGCACTTCCAGGGTGCGCCCTGCGGTGCAGGCCGATATTACCGATATCGCCCTGCTGCTTCGTCCCGAGGTGGAGGCGGGGCGGATTCTGCCGGTTTCCGAGGAAATCATCGAGGGCCGGATCGGCGATTACTTTGTGTATGAGATTGATGGGCTGCTGGTGGGCCTGGCCCGCCTGCGGGCCTTTGGCGAGGCGGCGGAGCTTTCCCAGTTTGCCACCCTGCCCCGGTACCGGGGCAAGGGCCGGGCGCGTGAACTGGCCCGCCGGCTGGTGGAAGCGGCCCGGGAGAGGGGTTTTCAGAAGGTGTTTGCCCTGAGCATTGATGAACGGATGTGGGAATTTTTTACCGGGCTGGGTTTTTCCCCGGTGGAGCGTGAACTGCTGCCCGGGGAGTGGAAAAGAAACTATGACATGAGCCGGCCTTCGCGGGCGTTCCTGATGGAATTCTGAGGGGGCGGTACTGCATTGCCGGTGACAGGATAAGAGGAGATGAGGTGAAGATGGCCTATCGGGTGGTGCAATATGAAAACGGGCGGCTGCATGTGCTGGATCAGACCGTGCTTCCCCATCAGGAGAATTTCGTGGAGCTGGAAAACCTGGCGCAGGTGGAACACGCCATCCGCACCCTGCAGGTGCGGGGCGCCCCGCTTATCGGGGTGACGGCGGGCTTCGGGGTGTGCGTGGGCCTGAAGGAACTGCCGGACGATACTCCGGCCGATCAGGTGCGCAGCCGGGGCAGGGAAGTGGTGGAGAGGCTGTCCCGGACCAGGCCCACGGCAGTCAATCTGTTCTGGGCTCTGGAAAGAATGGCGGCGGTGCTGGCGGGGCTGGACGGTCCGAACTGGCGGAGCGCCCTGGATGCCGAGGCCGAGGCCATCTTCCGGGAAACCCTGGACCAGGATGCCCGCATGGCCGATCATGGAATGCAGCTGCTTTCCGCCGGTGAGCGGGCCATCACCCACTGCAACACCGGCCCCCTGGCCACCGGCGGGGGAGGCACGGCCCTGGGGGTGCTGATCGAGGCCCACCGCAGGCTGGGCGGGCTGCATGTGTATGCCGATGAAACACGCCCCCGCTGGCAGGGGGCGCATCTGACCACCTGGGAGCTAATGCGCCACGGAGTCCCCCACACCCTGATTTGTGACAACATGGCCGCGGCCCTGATGCGGACCCGGGGGGTGGACAGTGTCTGGGTAGGGGCGGACCGCATCGCGGCCAACGGAGACACCGCCAACAAGATCGGCACATATGGTCTGGCTGTGGCGGCCCGCCATCACGGGGTGCCGTTTTATGTGGTGGCACCCACCTCCACCATTGATCCGGCGCTGGAATCGGGCGAGGGTATCCCCATCGAGGAACGGGACCCCGCCGAGGTCTCGGCTCCGGGGGGGCACAGGATTTCTCCGGGGGATACGCCGGTGTGGAATCCGGCCTTTGATGTCACGCCGGCGGAGCTTGTCAGCGCCATCATCACTGAGCAGGGCGTGTTCCGGGGCCCGGAGTACGACTTCCGGCGGCCGCCCTCGGAGGAATGAGACCCGCGCTCAGCCGTGGCGTTCCTCATCCCAGGGGTTGCCCCGGTTGTGGTAGCCCCGCTGCTCCCAGTATCCGGGGCGGTCCTGCTCCAGAAACAGCAGCCTCCGCAGAAACTTGGCCGACTTCCAGGCATAGAGATGGGGCACCAGCAGCCGCAGGGGGCCGCCGTGCTCCAGCGGCAGGGGTTGGCCCTGCAGTTCATCGGCCAGCAGGATGTCTCCTCCCAGCAGCTCCGCCAGGGGCAGGTTGGTATCGTAGCCGTCGGCGCATTCCTGGATGACGTGGGTGGCCCCTGACAGGGGCTTCACCATGCGCAGAATTTCAGCAAAGGGCACGCCGTTCCACTGAACATTGAACTTGGACCAGGTGGTCACGCAGTGGAAATCCGAGGTTTGGCCCACTCGGGGCAGGGCCCGGAATTCCTCCCAGGTCAGCACCAGCGGGCGCTCCACCGCGCCGGCAATCTCCAGCCGCCAGCTCGCCTGGTCAAAGGGCGGGCGGATTCCCAGGTCCAGCACGGGAAAATCTTCTACCAGCTCCTGCCCGGGCGGCAGGCGGTCGCGTTTGCCGGCGTTCTCACTAGGGTGTTGCAGGGGGGCTTTTGGCGCCTGGGGAGAACCGTCTTTGGTCATCTCGGCCTCTGTGGATTGGGGCGGGTCTGTTGTGGCGGCTAAATCGCCACTGGTCCATATGGTTTTAACGCCGCCGGGATAGTTTTTAGCACGCCAAAAAAAAGGCTCCCGTTTGTCCGGGAGCCTTTTTGCGCATCAGCTGCGTATGTCTGATTTGCCGCTGGTTTCGGCCGAAGTTATGCTGCCGGCCCTTCCTGCGGGGCCTGCGGCTTAGAGTTCCTCCAGGCCATCCATATGCACCGAAACCGGCTCGGCTGCCTCTTCGGTGGGCAGTTCCTTGGCGGCGGCGGGGGCGGCCTTGCTGGCCCTTGCCGGGGCGGCGTGTACAACGGCGCTTTCCATACCCACTGCGGTGGGCCGGTCAATGTAAACCCGTTCTTCCAGCTGCAGTTCGTTCACATTGGCGGCCGAATTGGCGATCTCGGCGGAGCGGATAATATTGGTGTTGAACAGATCGCGCGAGCGGGCGCTGGCTTCATCAAGCAGGTCGATCCTGTTCAGTTTATCGTAGTATATGTCGGCCAGCGAGATATGGTGGACCATGGTCGGATCCTCCAGCAGCACGCTGTTGAGCTTGAGCCCGTCGATTATCTTCTTGCGGGTATTGCCCTTGAGCCGGGCCCGGCGCAGGGTGGCTTCCAGTTCCCTGTTCAAGAGTTCCTCCGAAACGGGCAGATAATGATCGTGCAGTTCATCATAGGCCACCATGTTCTGGTGAATGATGTGCTCCAGGTTGTAATAGATCCGTTCGAGGGCTTCCTTGCCGGCGCTGATGGGCAGGAACAGCCGGGTGGGATTGACGCCTTCACCGTAGGTGTAAAGCCTCACGCCCAGGTGGATGTCCAGGAATTTGGAGATGGCGTCGCCAAAATAGGTGTCCCTGCTGAAGGGCTCCATCTCGCAGGCCATGTGATAATCCATCAGCATCCGGCCGCCCAGATCGTTGCGCTTTGCAATCAGCCGCAGGAACTTCTCCGTTTCCCGGCGCACCAGACTGGTCTGGTATCCATCGAACACCAGATTGGTCAGCCCGTGATGGGTGGCCCGGGGATCGGTGCTGAGGTAGTATCCCCAAAGCTGCTGGAAGATCATCAGACCCAGGTTGTCGTATATGCGGTCGTTGTCGCCTTCAAAGGGAACTGAGATCACCGTGGTGACAGGGTTGCTGCCCGGTCCGTCCAGATGAAGCCGCACGGCCGATTCAACGATCAGAAACTGCTTCAGGTTGGGCCGCATGGCCTCAATAATGGGCTGCAGTTCACCGTACTTGACTAACAGATCGTCCGGACATTGATACAGACGCCCCGGACTTTTCGGTGAAGTATGAAAGCTATGTTCCGTCATTGACCCATTCTCCTGAATTGTTTTTACCGCAAGGTTTGGACAGCGTTTCTGTTCAGTTTATGTTCGTATTATATTCGTATTTCTGGTTCCGGGGCGGTTTAATTTTCCGGTACGAATATTTTATTTCCTGTTGCATTACTGTGCCCTGACGCTGTTTCTACAGGCTACGCCCGCCAATTACTGGCGTTTTATGTGGCACAGGGCATCATATCTTGTATATTCCTGTTTGTTTTTAGGGGTAAAGCGGAAAAAAGTCAACCCGGAAATTCCGGCGGACGGGGGTTTTCCTTGATTATCGATAATCAAACACTTGTAATGTTATTCCCGGTGTATCAGGGATGGGAGCAAACATGAATAAAAATCAGCCTGGAAACAAATACACACCCCAGGGGTAAATGAACGATAAATTGAAAGAAAAGCGGGAGCTGATCGAATTTTTCCTGGAATGCCAGGCCCTGCAGTTTGGCAGCTTCACCCTGAAAAGCGGTCGGGTATCCCCGTATTTTTTCAACAGCGCCCGGTTTGACACGGGCCTCCGGCTCAAGCGTCTGGGCGAGTATTACGCAAGGGCCATTGCCGGGGCCGCCCCGGAGGTGACCATCGTCTTTGGCCCGGCCTACAAGGGCATACCGCTGTGCACCGCGGCTGCGGCGGCCCTGGGCCAGATGCCCGGTCGCGCCGGCACGGGCTATCTGTTCAACCGCAAGGAGGCCAAGGGGCACGGCGACAAGGGGATGTTCGTGGGCCGGATTCCCGGGCCGCAGGACCGGCTGGTGCTGGTGGACGATGTGATCACCGACGGCGAGACCAAGTGGGAGGCCGTGCAGGCCCTGCGCGAGTCCTTTGCGGCGCCTCTGGACGCCCTGGTGATCGCCCTGGACAGGATGGAGCAGGACCCCCGGGGCGAGGATGCGGTGCGCAGGTTCGAGGAGCGCAGTGGGGTCCCCGTGGTGTCGCTGCTGACCCTGGCGGAACTGGAGGAGGCCCTGCTGGGCTGGGGTGCCGGGGCTGCTGGTCCGAAGCAAGGCCCGGCCCTTGATCCGGGACTGGCCGGGGAAATCAGCGCGTATCGAAAGCGCTACGGCGTCCGCCGCTGACGGGCCGCCGGCGGGGATTGATCCATGGAATCAGGAAAAAAAAGCAGCGGGGCGGCAGGAGCCACCACCCTGGAACGGGCCCGGGGGCACTGGCTCCAGGCCGGGGAAAGCCTGGCCCTGGCCGAAAAAATGCTGGCCGGAGGCGCGGCACTGGACTGCTGCTTCATGAGCGTGCAGGCGGCCTCCAATGCCCTGGTGGCCCTGGGCCTGCCGACAGGGCGCTATGTACTGCCGGCCCACAGCCCGGTGGCCCTGGCCGAAGAATGCCTGGCGGCGCTGGGGCAGGCCGGGGAGAACGAGGAGAAAGAGGGGAATCCGCCCCTGGCGGGCCTGACGGAGCTGGAAAAACTGCCGGAAGCCTGCCGGGCGCTGGAGGAGGTCGCCGGCCTGAGCCCCTTCGGGCTGGCCCGTGATGAAAAGGTGGAGGCTGCTCTGGCCCCCCGGGCTCTGGAAGGGGCCGCGCGGGTGCTGGATATGGTGGGCCGGTTTCTGGCCGCCAATGCCGGGCGCTTTTTCACCCCATAAGGGCGGCAAGGACCCGCGCACCAATAGCTCCCCAAAAAAAACCGGGACACCCCGACTGGGAGCATCCCGGTTTGTTCAGCCGAAACTTATATTGCCGCCGTACTGAACGGCCCACTCCCCGCTCAGGGGAGCTGCATCTGGAACACTTCCGTCTCGTCCATTTCGCAGTTGGCCGCGTCGTTGGGGCAGGAGGTATCGAGATATGTGGCCGCATCGATCAAAGGCTTGCGATAGTCGTCCGGCTCGGTTCCCATGTTGGCCGCCTGTCCGAAATCGTCGTTCTGGAACACGGCATTCAGGAAGGTTACACAATCCGTGCTGGGGCCGGGAGCGGCCGTGCAGTTGGAGTAAGTGGGCGTCAGTGGTGTGGGAATGGGTGAGGGAGCGCCCATCAGAGCCCAGTCCAGCCATTCCTCGGGTGTTTCAAACAGCTTGGCATGCTCTGCGGAGTACTCGGTAGCCACTCCTCCAAACCAGGTCACCGGGTCTCCATTATCATTATAAATCCACACCCCTGTATCCTGGAGGTATCCATGCTGATCGAACAGCTTCCCTCCGAGATAGCTGGCCGAATACACGGCCTTGTTGACATAGACCGGCTCATGATTTCCGTTGCCCAGGTTTGTGAAGTAGTAGGTATCGTCCTTGGTAAACAGGAATGCGCCCAGGTGGTCGCTGGTGATTATGTTGGACGTAGGGTCCTCAGGGATTTCATACACAGCCTCGAACCCGGCAAAGCGAAAGCCCAGGTCCGCGATGCGGGCCACCGCCGCCCCGTGGCCCAGACCGTTGGAAATGGCATACATCTTCAGAGAGGGCGTATAACCCGGATGGTCTGCTGTAAACCGTGTATCGAACTGGGCCTTGACGTCGATATTGCCCATTACCTCATACAAGGGATTGGCGCCATCCAGGTTTTTGGTGACCTTTATCCGAAAAGCGTTGGTGAACTCGTTCTGGGCCTCGAAGGCCAGGAACATCTCTCCGATTTTATGCTGGCTGGTGATGGAAAAGTCCATCCGCATGTATGTGGGACCTTCGGGCTCCACAGAGCCGTTAAGCGCGGCGGCGTCCACCACCACCCGGCCGCTCACCGTGCCGTCGGCGGAGGTATCCCAGGCGAAGAACATACCGGCATCGGTGGTGTTGGCCACCCCGGGTGAGGCCTCGCCCCAGAACAGCCTGACCTCGCGCCGCGCCGGGTCTGCGGAGTCATCCACCAGGATGCCCATCGCTGTCACCGGGTTGGGATCGGTCGAGTTGTTATTTTCCAGCGGGTAGGTAGTGCCGTCGGTGGGCCAGCCCAGTGCAACGAAGATATCCGTGAACATCATTATCTGGTCAGCCAGGCAGCTCCAGGAGGCGACAGCTCCCACCATGAACCGGGCCATTTTATAACCATTGTCATGCCAGTTTTGCTCATTTTGCCCATTGAAGGCGCAAGGGTCATCGCCGGCGGCCAGGGGTGTGTATCTGGAGGACGTGGGGGTGACGATGCTCGTGCCGCCAGTCAGGGAGTCGGGCAGATCCATGGAAAGCTGGGGGGCGAAGGTGGTGGTGGTTTCAGGCGCCGTTTCTTCTTCCGGGCTCTCGCAACCGGCAATGAGCAGCAGCACTACCATGGCCGTTATGGCGAGCATTAACAGATTTCGGATTTGTTTCATCATGGGTGAAATTCCTCGTGAAAGGTTGATAATTGGAAAATACAAGCCCTTTGATATGGAACGTTCCAGGCCCGGATCCGGATCACATTTGGTGAAGACCGATGTATCCGGGCCCTGGAGAAAACTCAGAAAGCCTGCCTATGGGAGAAACATTTCGAAAACCTGGCCCACACCCTCTCCGAGGACGCAGGGGGCGGCGCTGCCCGGGCAGGAGTTGGCGAAGAAGTAGTTCTCGTCGGCCCCGGGGGCGCTGGCCTTGGCCGCCTCGATGAACGGTTGGCGCGGATCGGAGGCATCGGGCGCTGTTCCGCTGTTGCCATCGATGGTCAGCAGCGTTCCGGCGAACACCACGTTCAAAAAGTCGATGCAACCCGGGTTGCTAACCAGTGGCGTGCCCACGCAGGTGGAATACCCGGTAAAGCCCGGAAACAACAAAGTGCCCTCATCGTCCTCTGCCAGGGAAATTCCATGGTCCAGGGCCTGGGGACCCGAGGCGAACGGTATGATTATGGGATTGCCGAATTCATCCACGATGGGGTTGCCCAAATCATCCAGCAGGGGCTCGCCGTTGGCGTCCACCAGGTGCAGCCCGTCGTTGCGGTAGGCCCCCAGGTTGTCGAATGACCAGTCACCCTTGTGATGGGCCGTGGTGATGGCCTTGTTGGTGTAGCTGCTGGTGCCCTGGCTGTTGCCTGCGAAGTAGTACTCGTCATCCTTGGTGAACAGGAACGACCCCAGGTTGTCGCTGCTGGTCCCGAAGCCGGGTTCAAAGGGGACAATATTCGCCTCGTCAAACCCGTTCAGCGAGAACCCCAGGTTGGCGACGCGGGCGATGGCCGCGCCTTTGCCCAGGCTGTTGGCCACGGCGTACATTTTCAGCGAGGGCAGCTCGCCAAAAAGATAGTTCGGGTCGAACTGAGCCTTTACGTCGATGTTCCCCTGAACCTCGTATTTGGGATAGATGTTGCCGAGGTTCTTGACGACCTTGATCCGGAAGGCGTTGGTGAACTCGTTCTGGGCCTCGAAGGCCAGGAACATCTCGCCGGTGTTCTGATCGTTGGTAATGGAAAAATCCATGCGCATGAAGGTGGGCTGTCCGGCGGCCACCGAGCCGTGAAGCGCGGCGGCATCCACCACCACCCGGCCGTTCACCGTGCCGTCAGCGGCGGTATCCCAGGCGAAGAACATGCCGGCATCGGTTGTATTGGGCACTCCGGGGGTAATCTCGCCCCAGAACAGCTTGACCTCGCGCCTCACCGGTTCGGTGAGGTCATTTTCAAAAATGCTAAGCGCCCGTACCGGGTTGGGTTCTGACGGGTCTATTTCCACCGGGTAGGATACGCCGTCGGTGGGCCATCCCATCTTGACGATTATATCCGTGAACTGCATCACCCGGTCTGCCGTGCAGCTCCAGGAGGCAATGGCCGCCACCAGGAACCGGGTCATCTTGTAGCCGTTCTCATGCCAGTTCTGCTCGTGCTGGCCATTGAATCCGCAGGGGTCCCCTCCAGCGGCCATGGGTGTATATCTGGAGGAAGTGGGCGTGGTGTCACCCGTTCCGCCGGTCAGGGAATCCGGCAGGGACATGTTCAGCAGCGGGGCGTAGGTGGGTTCGGTTTCTTCTTTCTTGGTGGCCTCACCTTCACATCCGGCCACGACAAGGCTGCCCAGCAGGATCAGCAGGAAGAATAACAAACCGCCCCTTGAAGTTGTTTTGACGCTTTTTTTCATGGAAGTTCCTCTGAATTTTATTAAAAGAAATTTAAAAGAGTGTTGCTGTTGTGCCGCTTAAAAATAGCGGCTGAAAAAAAATCATTGCCAAAAAGTGCTCCTGGCTTTCGGGTTCTGTTTATATCTTATGTATTCTACACTGTTTATTCCGAAAAGAAAAGCACCCTGCCTTACATTGTTTTCGCCCTGTATTTTGGGCTGTATTTTGCGCCTTATATTTTATAACAGGGCTTACCCGGAATGCTCTTCCCTGAAT
>Ga0224501_10001564_pt1 | contig 17717 bp, 13 predicted proteins | sample SF_Oct11_sed_USG_4_FD_169105 | JGI IMG/M metagenome (GOLD analysis project Ga0224501, IMG submission 169105) | Sediment microbial communities from San Francisco Bay, California, United States - SF_Oct11_sed_USGS_8_1 | ecosystem: Environmental > Aquatic > Marine > Sediment | place: USA... | reverse complement strand
TGAGTGAATATATATATATATATATATGATATCGCAGTTACTCACATACCCGAGTTACTGACTGGGTGAATCAGAATAGACCCAAGGCCAGAGTTTCACCCTCAATGTCACCTACCCAGGGCCAGAGTCACCTTTCAGTTACTGACTCAGTGACTGTCTTCCAACTACATTCGTCTAGTATGGGCGTATAATTTGCTGTTTTTTGTTTAGAATTGAGTTAGTTACATAGTGACAGCAAGTTTTCACCAATGTACAAGCTCGCTCTGCCATTATTACCACTTTTATCAGCGCTACCCACCAGTATTAGTGAGTGTGGCGCACCGTACTCATCATTCAACATTCTTTTACAGAGATACTACCCAGTCGACTATGATCCCGCTAAGATCCCCAAGCTCAAGGGGAAGCAGAAAGAAGCCAATAGACTATGGGGAATTCGAGTCATGGCTCCGTTTAATATGCGGTAAGCAGTAAGCGCTCTCTCAGATGTAGATTTGCAACTGATTTAGCCGAAAACAATGTTTTCATTATTGACATTATTTTAATTGTCATAAGTTTGTGAAGGTGATAGTGGTGACATTGCTAGTGCTTATGTTAACCGTTCCTTTGAAACTGTCGAGTTGAGGTCATGACCGGTCCAGATCACAGGGTCCTTCTCATTTTCTGATATCTAGGCTCAGTCTCATCTTATGCCCTCAACGCTACACTTTTCCTGATTATTTTTAGCCCAAGATGGTAGAGTTGGTCATCATACTTTTGTCGCGTTTTCTCATACTCAGGTGTAACACGTGTGGAGAGTATATCTATAAAGGTAAAAAGTTTAACTCAAAGAAAGAAACTGTGGAAGATGAGGATTACCTGGGAATCCAGATTCATAGATTCTACATAAGATGCCCACGGTGTGTGGCTGTCATCGCTTTTAAGGTGAGTGGCTTACTCATCTGGCCCTCTACCTAATGGCAAAGCAACTCTGAAGCTTGAATTGTTCAAATACGAAGAGTTGCTCAACCCGAGTTATTGAGGGTGTTGGTAAATGGCTGACTGATTGGTTCACCGGGATGACTGACCCAATAACTCAAAATTGAACGGCTGCCTGGTGGCCCAGGTGGTCTGGCTTTCTGCCCGACATACTGAGTTGCTAACTGACTGACCAACTGGCTGGCTGGCTGACTGACTTACTGACAGATTCGGTGTAAGTAGCAGCCTGACGCTGTCAATCTCTGTAGACAGACCCTGAGCATTGTGACTACACCTGCGAGGCCGGCGCCACCCGGAACTTTGAGGCCGCCAAGACTCTTATGGATATGGAGAAAAAGAAACAGAAAGAGATTGAAGATGAAGAGGCGGCCAATCCGATGAAGGTAAACAGGACATTTGTCTCTATACTGCGGTTTCTGCAGGACTAAATACTGTTGCTATTGGTATGATGGTGTAGGAGGAAGTCAATCCATGTTATCACACGAAATCTGACATTTCAGAAAAATTATGTAGATCGGGATGTTTTCTAAATTGTCTCGTTAACCTTCGTTTCTCGCTCATTGCGTGTAGTTTACAAAGGACATCTAGACAGAATCTGGCAGTGTGAAAATCTGTATAGAATCAGATATTCTCTGTTTTTGACAATCGTGGGCTCCTGATCATGCATGCCTTGTATGTTGCTAGTATTGTGGTGTGCCCAGCTGACTTACTATGTGGATTTTCTGATGGGCTTGAGTTTATTGTCGCGATTGTCAGTGGTAGCTCTATTATGCTCCTATTGTCTGTCAGGTGTTGGAGAATAGAACCAAGGCAAGTCGTAATGAAATGGATGCCATCGAAGCTCTGACAGAGCTACGGGAGCTCAACGCTCGGCACGAGAAAGTTGATCATGAAGGAATGATTCGTAAGACGGCACTCTTTCAGAAGGAACTGGAGAGGCTCCAAAAGGAAGAGGAAGACAGGCTGATAAGGTGAGGTAGTCCCTGGACACACTATACCTCTATCTAAAATCATTTTACTATGGATGCCATCAGTAAGCCAATTTAACAAGTTTTCATGATGATCCATGGCTGGCCTCATAGCGAAGATAGTTTTATGGACAGTCCTCTATTATCTAGCATTGTCACTATCCGAATTTAACAAGAGTAAAAAACAAAATGGCACCCAAACTGAGCACCGGAAATAGGACTTCTGGTCATCAACCCAGCGCATTGTCTATTATTTCCGGTTCAGACACTTTTTTTCTATAGACGGTTGTCAGATCTGGTCCACCTCATTCAGCCAGTCAGCGTTATCTAAGGGTGAATTGCGTAGTGACTTGCCAGCCTATCAGCCAATGACTCCCATCAGCCGATGATAATGATAAAGATGCTGCACACATCTATTTTATGACAGCCAGTCCCATCACACTGCATGCCCATCGTGCTATATTGTTGCTCCGTCGTTGCCCAGCGTCATCCAATGATATATAAGCGACCCCCTGTCAATTGCTCTAGTTATGAACCGGAAATATAAACTTTGAGGTCTTAACTAGATCAACTGTGTTCTTATAGGCAGATGATTCCTTCACCTTATAAGCTGCTCAGAGCTCCTTTCCTAATCTCTGCTGTCTCCCTTACATGTTTACAGTAAGCTATTCAATGCACTGGAATGTTTCTATGTGGAGAAATTGGGCAGCGTCTCAGTTGTGTCATTCCATGTGACATTATTTCTATAGAGATTTGTTCGGAGGGAATACTGATAGCGCGGAGAGCAGCAATGCCGGGGAAATAATCCGCCGGGTTGAAGACAGCAGTGATGATGAGGACACGCTGCCGCCACAAAGTAAAATCCCAAAAGTCAGCAACCCAACCGAGTTTCTCACACAGGTCAGCAGTTTGTGTGCGGAGGGAGTATCTTCAAATCCAATTAGCTTTTCAATGTAATTGTCACTTAAATCCACAATTCACTCAGCATGTATAACTCCACGGTTGAAAGGGTGGGGTTGTCCTAACATTCCACTAGATTGCCACAGCAAACAGATGTAGCTATTCTCGAAACTTCAGCGGAAACAAATTCGCCTATTTTAGTGCGGCAATGGACTGAAATTAGAAAACCATTTCCAATTGGAAATTTTACTGATTTTTGATGCATTGACACATAACACATCGAAAGTTTCATAATCCACAGTGACCAAAACAGCAACAACAACTATTCATTTGCGAGGATGTGTGACCAATAGCCCTCTCGTCACAGCCTAATTCACAGATTTACCATCCCTCTGTTGATTTTTGGATTAGACCTATGGTGTTCCGTAATCTGGACTTGTGGTACCACCAGACTATCTGGTCTTACGGTAACTAAATTTGATTTGATTTGATAGTTTTATTTTACATGGATAGCTTAAATAAGACTAGAAGTCTTTTTTAAATTAAGGTCCATGAAGTGAAGAAAGCATTAATCAAAGACATTGGTCCAATGAACAGGATCCATTGACAGTCCTGGTCAGCATTGAAAAAATCTATATCTTGGGTATTGGGTAATTATTTAACCGAGTCTTGAAATTATATTAAGTTTTTGCATTTAAAAGGTCTTGATTAAACGTGTTCCAAAGCCTAGGTGCTGGTTTGTAAATTGCCCATGATGTCTCTAGTTTTGTGGAGTGAAAATCCAAATTAGCAGTTCGGGCATTTGTACTGGTTTATGGTCCCAGTGCGTGAATGTGGTAAGGATGAATGATAGACCGCTGCCGGTTTGGAAAGTTGGCGGCTCAGGAAATTGAAGCCGGAGTCAGGAATCTGGCCATTGAGCGCCTTAGCCACTACATCTGACTCCCATCTCTTTCACTATATTGCCCCATCTAAATATTATGCTGCTGATGAAACCATTGTGTATGTACGTGGTTAGTAAGGCATCATACAAAATGAATTAATATAAAGTGCAGTAACATCTAAACATGATGGTTCTAGCCTCATTTCACATCCCATTTAAAGCATGGAGCATTTGGAATTACCCCGTGGGTTTATAACAAAGACACATTTATTAATCTTTTCACCTATAACGTGTGCTAAATTGAAGGTTCATGGCACTCCGAACAAGCGTTTTAGGTGAATGTGAAGTCACTATCGGTGTAATTTATTTCTAACCAGCATTGGGATTTGAATTTTTGTCCTGCCATCTGTGACTTGTCTTTGTTCACTCTGGCAATGGTTGATTTACTTCCAGGGGGATAATTCCCGATCTGAGAAAACTGAATCCAATTCATACTCTCATAAAAAACCAAAATCTACAAAAGCTCTACTGTCAGGACTGATTAAAGTGAAAAAGCCAACAAACAGTACAGAGAAACCAAACGTGTCAAGCTCTGAAAGGGTAAACTCAGTACCGGAGCAGACTGATTCAGCAGGAGTTAGTGCTGAATTGAAAACAGAGGACAGTCTAGGGTCTACGGATATAAAAGTTAATGGACAGAATAGAACCACTGAGATAAATGGTCAGGCTACGGGGACAGGAAATAAGCCAGCCGGAGCTCTGAGTATGTTAGGCGGCTACGCAAGTAGCAGTGCATCCGATTCAGACTAAAATGAAATAAGGTTTTATTATCATGATTGTACACATTATTAGTAACTGTATACAGTATTTTCAACATCATATTAAAAGTGAATAATATATATTTTACTGGTCACCAGTCAGCCTGCTTAAAATAATAATAAGGGTCACGGCAATCGATTAATCTGATATTGCTTTTGTTGTTGTCCATATATGGCACAGTATATCGAAGTGATTGACTGAAAGCATACTCGTGCTGGAGAAAAATTGGCAGACTTCTGTACCTACCAACCACCTAGCCCAAGAGTCTGGTTGGCATTGGGCCTAAAAAGAAAATCATATTTTTGTATTCCGCGCTAGTTTATTCAAGAAGGCCATGATGAAGGTAGGGATGTCTTTTACACTATTATTACCACATATGATGTAAAGCCGTTTCTGGGGTTTAAAGCAGCATTATAGCATGTTAGCCAGCCAATTATCAGCTGTGCGTTGTTCTTGCCGCGACGTTGTGGAGTTGCGTACTCCTGGTAAAATCTGTAATTAATCTCAGATCTTCCACGGTCTCGGACGCTTACGCTACTTCCCTATTTACCACACAACGCTACAAAATACAATTTAATCGTAATCCTGTGCTTCTTTAAATGATATAACTGTTTATTTAAGAGATTCTCATGAGCATTACCGAGTCAGTGTAGATCTTTTATAGATACCGCCCCTACGTAACGCCATTTGGGGTCAATGCTACAACCTCGGTCAATGCGTTCACGGGGCTTTATCCCTACTAAACTAAACATGTATCCAGTGGAGTGAGCGGTGAGTACGCTGCGATAAAACTCTTATTTTCGATATCAGCTTTTCTTTTTATCAGAGGAGAGACCGATTCAGCGCATCAAAAACTAATTAAACCCTATCGACAGTTCATTAAAAGTCAACGACCGGCTTGAAGGTTGGGTCGGAGATAGCCTAAAGCCCGCGCTGTCGCTTTACTTGTCCGTGTGGCTGTGAGTGTGGGCTGTGGCGTGTTCTGTAACCACAAAGAACGTTGATTTCACCCTTATTTTCTCAATATCTACCAATGGAGGGGGCACCAACTTATGACTTGACATTACCCTAGATAATAACCTTGCTCTTCACTACAATTGAGATGCAGGACGAGCATAGCTTTGGAGATTTTGCCCTAAACATAACAAAGCCATGGAGGTGACAACTCCTTAATAAGGCTTAGTCATCCATTGGCTGATGTTGAATCTGAGTCGGATAGTTCTCTCGCGAGGGCTGAAGCAATGTTCTGCAGCAATGTTCTAGCTCTCTGGTGATAAATATGGCAGTACTAACTTTGATTGTAGCCTGAAAACTAGAGGAGTGATTACCTTCCGTCTGTTCTTTGGGTTTGACTTGGGTATGGTAATTGCTAGTTTGTAATCTCGTAAGTTACTTTGCTCAGTCTCCACCTGGAACTAACGTCATGATCTCCAGTCAAACCCTCTTCACGTTTGATAAACAACACTTTATCCCGGAGAATGGAGAAAAACTTGTGAAATGCAAAGTCTGCAACTGTAGCTATAAACACGAGTTTAGCCTGAAACGACATTTTCTCCGTACTCATGTCAACCGTTCTTACATCCCGGATAGCGAGCGGACCATGTTAGGTGAGTGATCAGTCATGAGCCCACCGATTGAACTGGATTTTCTTTCCCCTGGTTTTATACCCTTATCACCTACTGATTTTGTGTTCTAGTACAGGCCTGTTCAAACAACTTAAACCACAATTGTGATAGAACTGACCTTTTGTTAATGCAGTTTTTACCAGACAATGGCAATACACTGCTATTATTTAAAATAAAATGATGTCCCTAGTTGACTATTTGACCATCATTTCTGTCCTTTATTGTAGACATTGTAATAGGAACTCACCATAAGCAAGAAGCCACTCCACGAATGTTTAGCTGTAATGTGTGCTCTCTGCTTTTTGCGAATGACTCGGATCTTACTCAACATATTGCTAAGCTCCACCAGGTAGAACATCCTCACCATTTATCTGTCCTAGCTCTTACAATGCAGACAAAACTGACTTTGTCTTAGAAAATTTGTGGTTTGTTAGTGTCACTGCTGTTTTAGCACTCTTCCTACCCAGTACCCTCTTTTGCAAAATGGTTTCGGGTTGAAACTTGTCACCCACAAAGAAAAATGATATAGTTGTAGTTCTTTCATTCAAATCGTATTACCCAGGTTTTTGCTGATGTGGGTCATCTTTGTATAGACTTTATTTGGGACTAAGAGTCGGACTTCTCAATCATGATTTGACTCACAAACAGTTTTTGTAGTTCAGTCTGGGTGTGTGCTTTGGTGGACCCTAACCTCAAGTAATAGTGCCTACCAGAACTGGTTGTCTTGAAAAACGTCACCCACTTACATCGCAAAGAGGGAGCAATGTTTAGCTGAATCAATTTTTTCCGCAATTCACATGGGGAATTCCTCTCCTGTGAGCTGGTCCTCTCTGTGACTTGTATAGCTCAGCTTCATGAAGAAAGCTGTTGACTATAGGTATGCGATGCTATCCCTTTGTTACCCCTGATCCTTTATGTCACCGCTCTGTTGATTAGTACTGTGTGAGTCAAGGTAGGCTACAAATGTGTCTTTCCTTTCATAGATTCAGAAGTCACGCAGCTCAGGGCCCGAGTCACTGTCGATGAAATGCTCAGAGTGTGAGGCTCTGTTTGCCAACAGTAAGAGTCTCATGTGTCACATGAGATGCCACAGCAAAACTGGTAAGTCAAGTGCTGTATTCATAGACTCAGATTATGTCTATGGTCTTGGTTTAGAAGTGTTGCTATGGCACAGACAATCTTGCAGCATTGTCCAGCATTTTAAACCAACAAGCTAAGCTAAAGTATGCTAGAGTTCAGTTAGATCCTTGCCAATGCTATACATACATGAACCGGGTTCACACAGCAGCGTAATGATGCCACTAACCTAAATTGTGCAGACTAAAGCACCAGGCAGTTTCTCTTTGTTGTCTCCCACACAGGTTAGTAGTTTCTATTCTGATGGTGACTCATATCATCCTGTGGCTCTGCTATATCCTGTGTTATCACTTCAGACATCAAATTCTCATGTTAGGGAACGGGCCTGCGAAGCGGATGCACTGCAGGCTCGCTGTACACTATGCATGCTGCTGAGAACCAGCATAGACAAAGCTCAGACCCTGAACTGTGATTACATGAATTCGGGGGGGAGGGTTTACCTCCATCCATACTTGTAGTGGGCTTGTCTCACCAACACCAAAACTGGATCAACAATTAGAGCAGTTGTTTTAATTCCAGGGATGAGATCGTTCTGGTGGTGAGGCGTCGAGCTCGCATAGAGTTACCTGAATAGATATGAATTACCTCGCGTTACATTGAGGTACCAGTGACCGCTCACTGTAGTTTTTCTAACTACTGACTACTGGTATTGTTCAACTCTGTTACATGTTGATACATATCGGACTTCGGAATCCCCTTTACCCGTTTTCTGTTTCCCTTCAGCCTCCACCAAACCTTCCAGCACGAATGTCACCAAGCAGACGGAGGTCGAAGGAACCACGTCCTCACATTCGCCTAAACAGAAATCTCGTACTCTCAGAGAGAGAACATCTGCCCAGTCAGCCGTCACTATGTTTACATGTACAGTAAGTGTTATTGTTATACAGTAAGTCAATGTATGATGTGCAAACGTTGTAGTTTAGTTCTACTGCAGGAGGCAGTCAGATTTCGGTGTGAGGATCGTCGCACCAAATCGTTCATGATTACATCTTTTGATTGTCAAATTTCTAATGTGAAACAATAAAACCTTGCCCTTTTTCAATCGATCAGTCATGCTCTCAAACTGGAATTTCTTTGACTATGATTATGACCTGCGAATTTGTAAAGTCTATATAATCTATTGACCCATTGTGAAAACCTGGTCGTGATGTGCCATTCGGATTGTTCGGTATTGGACGTATCTGCTGTAGACAGTACCCTGATTGGGAGGCCAAGATAGCTCATTTGGTAAGAAGCTTGAATCTGTAGTCTAAGGATTGCAAGTTTGAGCCTCAATGTCGGTGGGGTGTTTTTCTGGTATTAGTCTTTAGCAACCCTCTCACTCCAAATTGCTGACGTTGCTTCAGGATACCATGGTAAAAATAACAGAGGTTCCAACGAGTGGATAATTAGGGTCAATATCACTCCATGGTTTTAAAAAATCCACTTCTCCCCTCAATAAGAGTAGTCGGGTTTTGGCGCGTGATGTATAAACTGACTTAGGTTAACTGACGCAGTACTTGGAGCGTTGATCCTGACCCGCACAGGGTGCTCCATGATAAGCTGTAACTGGGGACAAATATCTAACCCGGCAGCTTTGCCATACGCGAGAAGAGAAGAATTACCTTCATTCCGGGCAGTATTCACTGCACGATAAATCAAGGCCTCATCGATTTACCTGGGTGGATACAGAGAGTTTGGTGTTGCAGATATGTTTGAAAGCATTCCACTCTTATGGTAATATGCTGCGACATCGGAGACTGAGCCACGAGTCGTTAATCAAAAAGAGATCCGGACCGCCAAAGACAATCACTAAACGCAAACCTCGAAAGAGTAACCTGTGCAATCCGAAAGCTGCACGTCTCTTTTATAACAACGTAAGAAAATCAGACTTGACTGACTACCAATCCATTGACCAACTGCTAATTTGCGTGGTTGATTGCTCACTGAGTGACTGACTGCTGTTTTCTTGAATACCAGATAGAAAGACCAGATTACTGGCTAACTGTTTACCGACAGACTGACTAAATGGTGTTCTAATTTACTCAGTGACTGGAAGACTGCCACTGCTCCATTATCCCTGTGTGTTGCAGATTGCCACAAACATCGCATTTAATGTTAAGAACTGTATGCATGGCAATGAAGAACATCTGAAAGTATCGCAGGCGTATATCCAGAGCTACCCAGAGATCGTCGACATGAGTGACATCAAACCTAGGCAACGAATTGACAGGAAGACGGCCGACCAGTGTAACATTAAATATCTGAGTGCCGATACAGCTCTGCGACAACAGCAGAAAACAGGTCAGTTATAGAGATTGATTCGGATCACAAAGCTAAACGAGAATGGTCCATCGTCTTTATTGGGGACACTGGTTCAAGTATAAAAACTCCTTATAACGCGCCCTGGAGATCGCTGGGTGAATATTCATTAGACTGTTACTCCTAACAAGAGATGAAAGAGTCTATGCGCTATGTTTCATTCTCATAATTGTTCTCCTTTGTTTTTTTTTAGTACGTGCTAAGTCAGGTTTGTCAAAGTCCAAACGGGAGCGCGCCAAACACGAGGAAGAAGATGGGGGTGAGAGAACCGAACCGGCCATTTATGACCTGCCCGGCCAGTGGAAATTCCTCTGTCTCAATTGCCTACAGGTAAGTCCGGGACTGGTGTGAAAGTGTAAGCGATTAGGCGGCAGCGGTGTGGTGTTTGAGACGCTGAACTCGAGATCTCAGATGAATTCAGTTGGCTGCGGTGCTTTCTCGAGTGGCACTACCTACCATCCATGGTAGCAGTGTTCAGCCACTGGGGGTGCTGACTGGCCAAACCTGGTGCAAACTCAAAACCGGGGTAGATCATGAGAGTTGGTGGCAGGAAGATTGTCCGAGGTCATTCATTCGAATAGATCAAAGGTGAACAACCACGCGTCGCCGCACTAGTAGATGATTTTCTGAGCCATAGCCCAGTACTCTATATATTGCATCGCAGCTTCGCCCAAAAAATGTGTCAGTGAGTGGGTGTGCGAAGAGAAAGTCCTAGACGTGTGGAGTGGAAGATTTACCGCAGTTTTAATAGCCTCCGTCTGACTACTGGTTACATTGATTGTGTTGCAGTATTTCCCAAACACTCTCGAGCTGTTCACTCATCAAGATTCTGTGCATAAACGGGTGAAAAAGATACACATGGAGGTTGGGCAGCAATACGAGCTACCTCTGGCGGCAATATGGCCGACCCGACCGATCGGCACTCTAGGTATTCCACTGCTTTCAATATTGAATTTCTGTCGGTGACTGATGAATCACAAAGGGGCTTTAGAAAGGTTTTTGGACAAAGAAAATTCCAATCAAACATTTGTGATCACTTCTGGTTATAGGGTTAGTTTAAATTCGGACCTGTTAAAGATGTGTAAAAAAAGCCCTGTGCTGGCAAAGTGAAGTGTCCTTTGAATAGATGACTTTTCATTCCACCGCACGCCAACTCACAGAGTCATACCACAATACCACTGGTGTCGGGGAGGGGGTAAAGGGTTGGAAAGTTCGATCCATTGTTACCGCAAAGTTTCTGTGATTGCAGGTGTCGATGCCGCCTCACATGTGATTGGCCAGCCAAAGCAGTACACATGCACCAGGTGTCAGAATAAATTTCGAGAAGTGGCGGACCTACACAGCCATCTTGTTGTCTGCGGTATGTCCGGCCCAGCTCCCTCAGTGCAGCTTAATATTGGCACAGCACCTTCTCTAGTTCACTCAGTCACAGCTGGGCTGCATCAAGGTCGGGTTTAACTCGAATTTTGTAACTTGGAACGTATTTCCACATCTGGAGTTCCCACATCTCGCTCAAAACTTCTTTGTGGTTTTCCCAGAGATTCATTGGTGCACCGATGATGGTTTGTCAACAACGATGGGCGTATACAGCCCAGTTCAAAGAAATGTTCAATTTCAACAAATTCCAGTTTTCACAGTATTTTGTATTGTATAACTGCACGGCAGGTCTGAAGAACATTTCACTTCTGGAGGCATGTTGGACCTATTCTCGCAACTTCAATAAGCCGCTTGCAGTCACTAACCTAAAACAACATTACTGAATCTGGTCTCTGGTTTTGACAGTGGTCTCCACTTAAAAGAACTCCGTTGGACTCAGCAGTTCCGTGCTGGCTATTTTTTTAGCTTTGATTACAGTTATCACACATGCGACATAAGCTGATCGCTTGCAGGGAGGTTTTGAAATTCTTCTCGTCACACCGTTCCTAAGGAAGTTACTGCGTCATTAATGAAGTTTCCGGAATAGGCTCATAATGTACGCCTGCGTCACTGATACCCCTTTGGCAGGGCCTATTGACAAATGAATCACGCAATGTTTCCAAATCATGTTGTTGGGTAAACAGCATCACTCCTATGCAGAAGTTTACACGAATTGGAAGCGACTAGGTTTTGCCATATCTGCTAGAAATACCATCTTTGGCATATTCTTGGTTTAGTGGTGTCTAGACAGATCTATCAAACGTTTTCCTCCCCTCATGAAGGTGTAGTATTTTAATATGGTATCTCCTTGTGTAGGCCAGGATATACTGAAGCCAATCAAAATTGAGATACCACCCCTGGTACTGCCAGATTCTGGTGAATATGGCAAAGTGAAGAGTAACAAGAAGACGCACTGGGATCGGGGCGGAAACAGTCAGCAAAAGAAGATTACTGAGATGGACGGGTTCAGAGTGTGAGTGTGATGATTGTTTTAAGTTAAAATCAGTCTCTTTTATGTCTGGATATCACCGCTAAGCTAAAGACTTTTCCCATAGGGAAGGTGAGTCTTCATCATCGTGATGCTAGATAAAAAAGAACACTTGGACTGTTCAATTTAACTCTTCATGACAGAACTCGTTATTGCAGTTTCTAAATCATTTCAGATGACTGGTACTGGGGCTATTACTGTAACCTGCCCCCTGGTAAATCACAATCCAGCATAAGATCAATCCGAGCCATGGAGTAATTTACTGGGCAATAATAATAGCCCTTGTGCCATCATCCGATCCCCAGACATAGAAAACTATACCCAGGCTAATTATGTTTGTTCAGGACCTCCCACTGTGTCTCTTGTTGCGCAGTTTTCCGATGATGTTGTGCCCTCGCTCACTTCTTCCCGCGCTTTCTCAGGAAGAAGCGCGCCAAGTCTCGTTTGGAGCTGGAGGCGGAGGCCCAGGCAGCGCTTGAGGCTCGGATCCGCCAAGCCGAGGACCTCTCCCCAACACCTTCTCCCGTCAAGCGCAGTGAGCCACTGACGGCGGTTGCACCGCAACGCAAACGTGGACGCCCGCTGAAAGCGATGCCAGTGGAATCGACAGTCATCAAGGGTCAAGGAAACTTCACATGCAGCTACTGCAGGTGAGTGACTAGTGCGGGGTGGTAGGGACAGCAGTCAGTAGTTAATACTGTGGATGGGGAGCGTGCCCGGGATGCCTTTGATAGCTTTCATCGTAGCATGCCGATACAATTGTAGTCACGTTAGGGATTCTTTGGTATACTATTACTACAGAGACTAGAAGACTTTTTGTTTCACTAAACTTACCCCGATCATTATCAGTTGAACCGAGGACTTAGCTAGTTCATGGCATGTTCCCATTATTCTATTTCCTTGCAGTTTGACATTTAAGTATGGCAAGACATTCCAGCGTCACATACAGACGAAATGCGAGATGATGAAGATGGTCACGTCGCCACGGCATGATGATATCAGGTCTGTTCCCGACTGCCCAGGATTAGCTTAATCGCTCTAGACCCCTCACATATAGAGTACACTGCCTGCAACCCCATTCCCAGTGTAGTGATACACGCAGGTGGTATAATTCCCGACCAAGGAAGTTTTAATGCATTTGGATAGATCACCACTTCCTCATGGCCCTGCTTCATATTTTGTCTTCCAAGCAGAATTTTACTAGATTGACTTGGTCGATATAAAATTGATATTGACTACTATTGGATATTATGAACATAAAATGCGCTAAACTGCTCTATATTAAACCTATTCTGTCATGGTTGCAGCTACAAGATTAAGGAGCCTCCTTCCATGCCGAACCGCCTCCCAGCATTGAGACAGCAGATAGACGGCCCCTCTATTCTGAAGCCGGTAGAGACCTCAGTCACAGCTGACACGACAATGAGACCGAAATTGGATTCGCTGCTCATAGATCTGGACTCGTTCAGTCCTCAACAGGTTAGAGGTCCAATTTGAGAAGCGATAGCTTAGTTTGCTTTTGCAGCAATTGCTTTCGGTCCAGCTCATCGAGCAATCCTATCCTGGCGATCAGTGGGATAGGTCAGTGGTAAGACGCTGGGCTTGCAACCAAGAGAACCCGGGATCGTACCCGTGACACAGTGGGCTCCTGTTGCTAGTATGAGCAGCTCACCTTTATCATAGCTCAAAACAGAAACTATAGGTCTCACTATGAGGTGGAGCATTGATACTGACCCCTCCCTGATGCTCCATGCTAAGCCAGAAATCGTGAAAAAACAAGCATCTAACCCAGCAGGTTGAACATATGATGATGATGCTATCTGGGAGGAAAAAGAAAATTAGAGGTCTCTGCAACATGAATTCGAGTATGAGTAAATGCTGTATGTTATTATAAATTAGGGCGTATGTCATTCTTTGTCTCATTTGAGAATTAAACTTCCAATAGTTTCCCACTAAGGGAAAGCTGGAAGTCATTGATGTTGCTTATAGCACTATCTGGTAGTGTCTCGCGAAGTGCCGGATTGGAGTATTTGGCGAACATTTTTCCTGTCTTATTTGAATCGCTTATGACTTTAACGTGAAGCTTTCATTTTTTAAACACTTGACATATCTGATGCTATGTGTATCAAATCATGCAGAGCGATATTATCAGAAACGATTGCTCATAGCGTTGTGGAGGAAATCTGATATGTGTAGGCTGAACAGACCTGGTTAAATCCTTTCCTGGATTAGGTGATAACTATCTGAAGATTATCCTTGACCCTGCTATGACCATTTCCCTTGTTTTATTATCGGTTTGCATGATGTTTTGATGAGTTTTCTTGTTAACGTACAAACTGTCTGAAAAACTCTGTACAAATAAATTAAGATCTGTACTCTAGTCCTATTCTACTCGAAGAACGGTGCTCAGCCAATATTATATGGATGTACCTTGGTCCAATTCATCACGGTACGGTGTACACTGTGGATATATACCCATTAGCTGGGTATTTGAACCTAACGTAGTACATAAAATAGAGGAGTTGATAATGACTAATTTTATGTCCGATGGTATTTTTCCTGTAGAGTCAGGCTCAAGCGCGCGTGCTTGCCAAGTTCATCCACCCAGCGCGGGTATGTGGGCCATGCTTCTCCTGTAAGAAGCCAAACATGGCGCGCAGGTACACTCACCTGCAACAGAGATCGGAGAGCTTCCGACGATTTGTGCTCGCCAAGAAACCCAACTTAACGTTGCAGTCTTGCATTTGCAAAGCGTGTGAGGTGAGAGCTCATCAATGACTGCAGCTACAAGGTAGCATAGCTCCCTACCATTACAGAGCTTCTGCCATCACTATGTAGTCCCTGATAGTCGACCCAGAATGACCCCAGACTCACTAGAGCCCAATACCTCTAATGCTATCTTCCATAACATCTAGCTGTGGTAACTATGATACAGTAGGCTCCTGATGTGGCTTGTTTACTGGCCCTTACCATCAAAAACTAAATAGCTCTTTGTAATGGTTACAGTCGACAGAAATGACAGCATCATAGTGGCTGTGACATGTTTCTACCTACCAGACCTCACCTACGAACCTGTTTATTAATTGCGTGCATGGGCGCTTTTCTCCTGGTCACTCCTGGCTATGATTTTTCTTATGACAACCTGTCCTCCATTTTTGCAGCTCAATTTCCGTAACCAGTATGACAGACGGAAGAATGCTCGTTCAGTGATGCGATCCCCCCGTCAACTAAAGCCCGTTTCCAGGTCTCAGAGTCTGCCAGCAGTAGCCGTGCTCGATGACTCGCCACCAAAAAATTCGGTAGGCCTCTCATGGGAAGACGATTCCAGTATTGATCGTATCTATGTATAATCTAACGCATGACTTGTCAGACTGGAAAACCACCTGTGATGTCATGGGATGTTCAGTGTCGTCGATGATGCTGCTGGTTATACCGAATTGATCTGTTACAATTTTTTCCCTTAGAAGCGAGGGCGACCATCTAAGGCGGAGTTGCTCAGGAGGGCGCGAGAGGCGCTGCCACGGGTGAGCCCAATACCTCGTCGGGTCGGCCCGTCCCGGCTGCAGTCAGCTCAGCCTCACTCGGCTCGCGAGCTCTCGGCGCACAAGGCAGCGCGGCGGGAGTGGGGCCGGGACCCGTCAGCAGCGACTGATGGCATCATCGAGCTGGAGCTGAAGGAGCTCTGCAGTCAGCTGGATACAGAGCAGGTAGATGACTGCTGTCAGTACGGCAGGGTGTGGCCTGTCGGTCATTGCTGTCAGTATGGCAGGTGTGGCCTGCCGGTCATTGCTGTCAGTGCGGCAGGTGTGGCCTGCAGGTCACCGCAGTCAGTGGGTCAGTGCGTGGGTATGAAATCAGCGCTATGGTGTTTTAACGACTGTTGTATGTTGATAAGATGGTTTGCACGTATATGGATCTCTTGCAGTTGATTGCTATCATGAAACGCATCAGCCACTCCATTCGGGTTGTGGGAATGTGTGATGCTGCTTATCACTCTCAGCTCAATGCTACGCTATCACTTCTCCATCACACGCCTTACTTTCGACAGTTAAACCCGGTCATCATCATGAAAATATCCACTTGTTTGATGCAAATAACTACTCTAAGTTACTGGCTTGGTGGTTCGTGGTATGGCGTTTATGTTTCCAAACCTGAAAGAACACAGTGCTGACGCAATGGCATTGAACCAGAGTTCAATATTGTAAACCCCAGGATGTATTGGTGCAGTGATGTGGGTATCGTTTGATCATTCTGGTCTCCTAGCGGGCTGACCCTCGCTGCCTATTGTAGAGGTCACCTGTGAGGAGAGCTCTGGCTCAGACGGTAGCCTCCTATACGCGATCGGGTCGTGCACCCAGACCTAATAGTAAGTGATTTACAGTGAGCTAGTATGCGTAGGGTAAACCAATCACCAATCCTAGTTTTAGGAGCCAACATTCCAGTAGGAGATAAGCTCAGTTTTTTTATGTGATAGGTTAGCTTATGGGAGTCCCCCTCGACTAAAATGATTCCAATGAAAGACGCTTGGGCTCACACAGGTCACTTCCAGACTAAAACAGATTTCCAAGCTCCACTTTTTACCTTCACGATTTCTATGATTCAATTGGTAAGCAATTTAAGTTTGCCAACAGATGTTCATGAGATAACTCGAATGTTCTGTCGACTGTTATTTCACAGGATCCGTACGCGCTATAGTTTTATTTAACATCTATAGGGAGTAACATCGATTGTCGGTGAGGGGATTAGTCAATGACCTGTCGTGTATAAACCGAGCGTAAGTCGCGTATTTGACACGTGGCTGTGGTAGCATTTGCGGCTACCTGATTGCAACACTGCCCTACACTGATTTGAAAGCTATAATTGCTGACTCATGTCCACTAGTACGTTGGCATTCGTCAGGCCCTAGCTCTGGCTTTTTCCTTCTTGTCTCATCACACCTCGGTGAATGCTGGAATCTGATAAATCCCGACACTTAATACCCAATGGGTGATTGTGTGGAGAGGCAGCAAGCACTCTCCCACCACTGTGCCATCCATCTGTTGTATGTTGAATGAGATTTATTCAGCCTTTGGTTCCCCCTTTCTCGTATCACATGATGATATGTCGTCCCATTTTATCACAGATTTCTCTCTCGATTCCGTCGAGATGGACGCCCGGCTTCAGGTCATTCTCCGCTTTGTCGAATCGTCTCCCCCGTCTCCTAGTAAATCTGCCTGCAAACGATCATCACTCACTGGTAAGCCAATCACTGCCACATCTGTAGCCAAATATGAACATGTGACATTGGATAAGGAAAACTGTCGCATATTGAAAATAACCATTGGTGGGTCATATTTATTCGACGCCCAAATGGCTCAGTTATGATTTTGATGGTAAAAAGTGATTTGTTAGGTATGCTTGCAGAAATTATTGATGCTGTGACACGCAAGATCAAAAAGGATCCAAGCTCAGCAAAGACATTAACTGATGCCATTAATGCTGCCGCTGCCGCTCGTAGCTCTGCTCAATCGCTGCCACGGGTTAGGAAAAGAGGCAGCGACCCCCTAACAGTGGACGGTAAGTCTCAATTTTCGGCGCAACACTGACTAGTATCGGAGTGCGCTCCACCTATCAGTGCTCAGTGAACCTAAGACCAGAGCACTTGGTAAATTCCCGAAGCCATGTACGGTGAAGCAGAGCACCCGTCTTATCTCAACTCAAGGTGC
>Ga0224501_10001563_pt1 | contig 17718 bp, 13 predicted proteins | sample SF_Oct11_sed_USG_4_FD_169105 | JGI IMG/M metagenome (GOLD analysis project Ga0224501, IMG submission 169105) | Sediment microbial communities from San Francisco Bay, California, United States - SF_Oct11_sed_USGS_8_1 | ecosystem: Environmental > Aquatic > Marine > Sediment | place: USA... | reverse complement strand
CCCTGCTTCGCGGCCGCCAGCAGGCGATCGAGACCCTGTTGGAGACCCGCCTGTTCGATGAGCTGCGCGACAGCCTGCGCGGCATCGGCGATATCGAGCGGATCCTCACCCGCATCGCCCTCAAGTCGGCCCGACCGCGCGACCTCACCCAGCTGCGCGAGGCGCTGCGCCGCCTCCCTGCCCTGCAGCAACAACTCGCCGGCCTCGACTCGCCGCAGCTTGGCGAGATCACCGCACGCATCGCCACCTACCCCGAGCTGCACCAGCTGCTCACCCGCGCCATCATCGACGAACCGCCGATGCTGATCCGCGACGGCGGGGTGATCGCCGAGGGCTTTGATGAGGAGCTCGACGAGCTGCGGGCTATTCGCGAGAACGCCGGGCAGTTCCTGCTGGATCTGGAGGCGCGCGAGCGCGAGGAGACCGGGATCCCCACCCTCAAGGTGGGCTACAACAAGGTGCACGGCTACTTCATCGAGGTGACCCGCGCACAGGGGGAGAAGGTGCCGGTCACCTACGTGCGCCGCCAGACCCTGAAGAACGCCGAGCGCTACATCACCCCGGAACTGAAGGCCTTTGAAGACAAGGCCCTCTCCGCCGCCGAGCGGGCCCTCTCCCGCGAGAAGGGGCTCTACGAGGAGCTGCTGGAGACCCTGGGTGCCGAGCTGGCCCCGCTGCAAAGCAGCGCCGCGGCGCTGGCCGAGCTCGACGCCCTCAACAACCTCACCGAGCGGGCCGACTCGCTACGCCTGGTGCGCCCGGAGTTGAGCGAGGCCCCCGGCCTCGAGATCCGCGGCGGGCGCCACATCGTGGTGGAGCAGGTGATGGAGGGGCCCTTCATCCCCAACGACCTGCGCTTCGACGATGAGCGGCGCATGCTCATCATCACCGGGCCCAACATGGGGGGCAAATCGACCTACATGCGCCAGACGGCCCTCATCGTGCTACTGGCCCACATCGGCAGTTTCGTCCCGGCAGAGGGCGCCACCATCGGCCCGGTGGACCGCATCTTCACCCGCATCGGCGCCTCGGATGACCTCGCCACCGGCCGCTCCACCTTCATGGTGGAGATGACCGAGACCGCCAACATCCTCAACAACGCCACCGCCGAGAGCCTGGTGCTGATGGACGAGATCGGTCGCGGTACCTCCACCTTCGATGGCATGTCGCTCGCCTGGGCCTGCGCCCGCCACCTGGCCACCCGGGTGCACGCCTTCACCCTCTTCGCCACCCACTACTTCGAGCTCACCACCCTGCCCGAGACCCTGCCCCACTGCGCCAACGTCCACCTCGATGCGGTGGAGCACGGCGACTCGATTATCTTCATGCACAGCGTCAAGGAGGGGCCGGCCAACCAGAGCTACGGCCTGCAGGTGGCACAGCTCGCCGGGGTGCCGCGCGAGGTGGTGCAGCAGGCAAAACAGAAGTTGCTGGATCTTGAGCGGGAGAGTGCAGAACGTAGCGAGCACGCCCCTGATGTTCCGCAGCTACCGCTGTTTGAATCGGACAAACCTCAACCGCTTGAAGAGGCGCTGCAACTCATCGACCCCGACGGCATGAGCCCGCGCGAGGCGCTTCAGACACTCTACAGACTCAAAGAACTGCTCTAGCTAGAGATCTCAACCACAGGATAACCTCAACGTGCAAAACGAAACTCCCCCTCTTCCCCTGCAGTGGCGGCGCACCAAGATCATCGCCACCCTCGGCCCTGCCAGCTCCAGCGCCGCCGCCATTGAGCGGCTGATCCATGCCGGGGCAAACGTCTTTCGCCTCAACCTCTCCCACGGCGACCACGACTCGCACCGCGAACTCTTTACCCGGGTACGCCGCTGTGCAAAAAAACTGAAGCAGCCGGTGGCGATATTGATGGACCTCTGCGGACCGAAGATCCGCGTCGGCAATCTTGAAGGTGGCGCCATCGAGTTGGTTGAGGGGGAACGAATTGTCGTCACCTGCCGCAATGTTATCGGTAGCCCCGGCCTGATCCCATCGCAATATCGCAATCTCTACAAGGATGTAAAACCGGGCGAGCGCATCTTTCTCGACGACGGTAATTTTGAACTTGTTGTGGAGGGCGTGGAGGAGAAGGAGGTCCACTGCAAGGTCATCTATGGCGGCACACTAAAAGAGAAGAAGGGGATTAATCTCCCCGACTCCACCCTTTCGGTTGCCGCCACCACGGCAAAAGATCGCAAGGATGCAGAACTGGCTGTGGAGCTGGGGGCCGACTTTATCGCCCTCAGTTTTGTACGCCGCGCCGCCGAGGTGGTCACCCTGCAGCGACATCTGAAGAAGCTGGGGCGGGAGATCCCGATCATCGCCAAGATTGAGAAGCCGGAGGCAGTGGCGAATATCGAAGAGATCCTGCAGCAGGCCTACGGCATCATGATCGCCCGCGGCGATCTGGGGATCGAACTGCCCGCCGAACAGGTGCCGCTGATCCAGCGTGACCTCATCACCCTGGCACGCCAGCACCACCGCCCGGTGATCGTCGCCACCCAGATGCTCGAGTCGATGATCACCTCATCACGCCCCACCCGCGCCGAGGTGGGGGATGTGGCCAACGCCGCTCTGCTCGGCAGCGATGCGGTAATGCTCTCGGGCGAGACCGCCAGCGGTCGATACCCGGTCAAGGCGGTGACCACCATGGATCGTATTCTGCGCGAGATGGAGAACTACCAGTGGCAGCACAATCAGTTTGGTGGTCAGGTGCTGCGCCGTAACGAGACCAAACTGCCGCTGCGCGAGGCGGTAGCGCGCGCCGCCACCCTGATGACCGAGAGTCTCAAGCTGCAGGGTATTATCATCCCTACTCGCAGCGGCATTACCGCACAGATCATCGCCGCGGCGCGTCCCACTGCCCCCTGCATGGGGATCACCACCAGCGAGGTGGTCTACCGCCGCCTTAATCTCCACTGGGGCGTAGTGCCAGTAAGCACTACCGAAGAGGTGTGCCACGACTGGCGCAAGTTGAGTGAAGAGATCGCACGTAGCCACAACCTGCTGCACAGCGGCAATACCCTGCTGCTGGTCTCCGGCTTCAATGACGACCCCACACTGAATGAGCCGGTGATGAAGCTGTTCCAGCTGGAGAATGTCTAGTTGCACGCCAGCGCCGTCCAGCTAATCCCCTATGGCGACGACCCGCTGGCGACACTGGCCACACGTCTGCTGGCCGAGCACGCCGAGCGGCTGCCGCGACTGGAGGGTGTGGTGGTGCTGCTGCCCGAACCGAGCGCCGCACCTCGGCTGCGCCAGTTGCTGCTACAACAGGCCGCAACACTCGGCCTTGATGCCCTGCTCGGACCCCACATCACCACCCTGAGAGAGTGGTTGAATGCGCTGCCATTAAATATCCCCCAGTCAATTGTCAGCGATGATCAGCGCCCCCTGATCCTGGTCGAGGCGCTGCGAGAGCATCAGTCACTGTTTGGCAACGCCAACCTCTGGGCCCTCGCCGATAGCCTGCTCGCACTATTCGATGAACTGACCCTCAACCGAGTCGAACTCCCGCAGGATCTAACCGACTTTACCCGTGCCGTCGCCAGCGGTTATGGCCTGGGAGATGACCACCCGAAGGCACTGGAGCGCGAGGCACATCTGGTCCATACCCTGTGGCACGCCTGGCACCAGCAACTGCACGGGCGCGGCCTTGTCGATCAGCACACCCGCTATCTGTTGCAGCTCTCCGCCTCCCTGCAGTTGCCTGTTAAAGGGAAGTTGTACATGGCGGGGCTGCCTATCCAGAGCCTGGCTGAACGCCAGTGGCTCACCGGGATGGTGGAGGGGGAGAGGCTCACCCTGCTGCTTCACGGTGAGGCCGGGGCGCCACCCGCGCAGAGCTACCACCCACGCACCCCACTCCTGCGCCTGTTAAACGCCCTCCCTCCGGTACAGGAGCGTATCCACAACAGGGGCAGCCGCAACGCCCTGTTTGAGAAGGTCTACACCCCGGATGATGACCCGCTAGCGCTACAGCAGCGCGCCCGGGAGTTTGCCCGAAACCATCCCGACTCTCCGGTTGGTGATTCGATTGAGCTGTTCCACGCCGATGGCGATGAAACTGAAGCGCGTGCGGTCGAGCTGCAGGTGCGCCTGTGGCTGCTGGAGGGGCACAGCCAGATCGGCATTATCACCGAAAATCGCCGCCTCGCCCGCCGCTTGCGCGCCCTGCTGGAGCGCTCCGAAGTCGCCCTGCACGACAGCTCCGGCTGGGCCCTCTCCACCACCAGCGCCGCAGCCACCCTGGAGCAGTGGCTGCAGTGTGTAGAGGAGGATTTTCACCACCGAGCCATGCTCGACCTGCTCAAGTCCCCCTTCATCTTCCACGGCGAAGAGCGCGAGGCACACCTCAACCGGGTCTACCGGCTGGAGCAGGATATTGTGCTCCACGAAAACATCGCCGGCGGTCTACAGCGCTATCTGCGCCAGACAGAGTTTCGTCAGCACCGCCTGCCGGCAAACCTGGCGGCGGGGCTGGATGGGGTGGCCGACCTGCTGCAGCGACTACGGGAGTGTGTCGCCCCGCTAACCCCTCTACTGAGTGGTCACCGCCCGGCCAGCCACTATCTCAGCGCCCTGCTGCAGAGCCTCCCACCACTGGGGCTAGAACAGGGGCTGGCAGCCGATGCCGCCGGGGCCCAGCTGCTCGATACCCTGCAGCAGCTACACCAGGCGGTACATGATGAGCATCAGGCGTTGTCGTGGCTGGAGTTTCGCGGCTGGCTCGGGCGCATACTGGAGCACTCCCACTTTCGCCTGAATAACCGGGGAGGTGCCGTCACCCTGATGGGACTGGGGCAGAGTCAGCTACAGCAGTTCGACGCCCTTATCATCGCCGGGATGGAGCGCGAGCTGCTGCCCGGCAGCCCCACCACCAGCCCCTTCTTTAATGATGCGGTTCGCCGCGAGCTCCATCTGCCCACCGGGGATGAGCAGCAGGCAGAGCGTTTTTACCACTTCCGCCGCCTGCTCGAATCCTCCCCCCGGCTACTGCTTACCCTGCGCCGACAGCAGGATGGCGAGGAGATCATCCCCAGCCCCTGGCTCGCAGCGCTGCGCAGTTTCCACCAGCTCGCCTACGGGAGTAACCTGGAGGCACTGCAGCTCTCGGCCCTGCTCAAGCTTCCCCCGATCGCTATCGGCCATGAGTATGCCCCACTGCCGGCACCCGCCGCTATGCCGCAACCCACCCTGCCAGCACCATTGCTGCCACGGCGCTACTCCGCCTCCGCCTATCAGCAGCTCATCAACTGCCCCTATCAGTTCTATGCGGCGCGTGGGCTGGGGCTCGCCCCCCCTGATGAGATCCGCCAGGCGCTGGAGAAAAGCGACTACGGCGAGCGGGTGCACCAGATCCTGCAGGCCTTTCATAGCGACATGAAGGGGCTTCCCGGCCCTTTCTGCAAACGGCTGGAGATGAACACCCTCGCCGAGGGGCAGCAACTACTGGAGTCGATTAGCCAGGCTGTCTTTGCCAGAGACCTGGAGGATAACTTCCTCCACCGTGGCTGGTTGCAACGCTGGCTGGAGAGGATCCCCGACTACCTGGCGTGGCAGATGGAGCGCGAGCAGAGCGGCCGGGTGGAGGAGGTTGAACTTGAGATCACCACGGAGGGGTTCGACCCCACACTGGAGTTGAGCGGCAGGCTCGACAGGGTCGACCGTCGGCATCAGGCCCACGCGGTGGTCGACTACAAGACCGGCGCCACCGCCACTGCAGAGGAGGTGCTAAGTGGCGAGGCGGTTCAGCTCCCCTTTTACGCCCTGTTGGCACAATACAGTCAATACCATGTGGAGCAGGTCGAATACCTCGCCCTCGACGGGAGAAAGGTGGAGAGCCGCTCAACCCTGCAGGGCGATGAGCTAAATCAACTGCGCGACGAGACGGCCGAGCGGCTGCGCACACTGCAACGGGAGATGGAGGCAGCAGTGGTACTGCCCGCCTGGGGAGATGAGGGGGTGTGCGGTTACTGCCAGATGGAGGGGGTATGCCGACGTGGTAGCTGGCCGCTGGGGTCAGTTGCGCCCCGCTAATAGTGGCAGCAATAAAAAAGGCGACTATCGCTAGCCGCCTTTGATTACTTTCCCTCCCGACATCCTGCCAGCATCAGATCCCTTGATGTATCGTCCTGATAGTTCCGTCGCATGGAAACCGTTCCAGTTATTGTTGTTATTCCTTTAACTTCCCTGAGCAGATCCGTGAGTCGACTGGTTCCCGTGTCTAGTCTCTCTGCTTCATCCGTGAGAACATCCTTATGCCGCACAGGTTATCAGGTTGGTTATTTCCTACAAGTGGGGGCACTTTCAGATACGGGGTTAACCCTAACATGAACATTGAAGAATTCTCTTTGCTTTTTAAGGAATTACACTAAATCCCATGAATTTAATCCGATTATTAGATACTGTCTAATCATCATATGACCTACAACCGTATAGGATTTGTCCTACACGCCTACCACTGTTTACCAGCGTCCATCACGTCATTATGCTCCTTGTATGAATAGACAACCTGAACCCAGCTCACCGCATGTCAACGCCACGGTGATGGCATCGGCCGGCACCGGTAAAACCTGGCTACTGGTGAGTCGCCTGTTGCGCCTGCTGCTGCATGGGGCGAGGGCAGAGTCGATCCTCGCCATCACCTTTACCCGCAAGGCGGCGGCCGAGATGCAGAGCCGCCTTGCCGATCGACTGCTGCAACTCGCCTGCGCCGATGAGCAGGAGCTTAAGCAACTGCTACGTGAGCTCTCACTCACACCGGATGATGCGACATGCAGTCGTGCCCGCCGCCTCTATGAGGAGTTGCTGCAAAGAGGCAAGAGCGTACGCACCACCACCTTTCACGCCTTCTGTCAGGAGATCCTGCGTCGCTTCCCGCTGGAGGCGGAGATCCCGCCCGGCTTTGAACTGCTGGAGGGAGGCGGCGAACTGACCCGTGAGGCTTGGGACCTGCTGATTGAGCAGGCCACACTGCAAGCCGATGGCCCGCTTGCACAGCAGCTTGAGACACTGCTCGACTACTGTGGCGGACTCAGTGGAATGAGCCAGGCGCTCTTCTCATTTCTTACCCACCGGGGTGACTGGTGGGCCTACACCGAGGGGCAGAGCGCCCCCCTCGACTACGCCACCGAGCGGCTAGCGCAACAACTGGGCATCGACGAGGGTACAGAGCCACTATCGCAACTCTTCATCCCGGCAGTCGAAGAGCAACTTAACGAATACAGCAGACTCCTCGCCCTGCACCCCACCGCAACCAATCTAAAGCGGCTGGAGCAGTTGGCCGATGCACAACTCCCCGACCACCCGCTGGAGAGGCGATACCACCACCTGTCTGAGGCGATGCTGACGCAAAAGGGGGAGCCACGAGCCTGCAAGGCATCGGCAACCCAGGCGAAGAAGATGGGGGAGCGGGGCGAGGAGCACTTTATCGCTCTGCATGGTGCGCTCTGCAGTGCACTGCTGGAGACCCGTGAGCAACTCACCGCCCTCACCACCCTGAGGGCGTGTAGTGCCTGGTATCAGGCGGGTATGCAGTTGCTGGAAAATTTTCAGCAGCTCAAGGCGGAGCAGCGCCAGCTCGACTTTACCGACCTGGAGTGGCGGGCCTACCGTCTCCTCAACCAGAGTGAAAATGCCCAGTGGGTACAATACAAACTGGATCAGCGCATTGAGCATCTGCTGGTAGATGAGTTTCAGGACACCAACCCCACCCAGTGGCGGCTGCTGCTGCCGCTACTGCAGGAGATGGCGGCAGGTGGCGGTGAGCGCGAGCGAAGCGTCTTTCTGGTGGGTGATGCCAAACAGTCGATCTACCGCTTTCGTCGCGCCGAGCCGCGACTGTTTCAGACTGCCCACCAATGGCTTACGGATCACCTGGGCGCCCACGGCTATCCGTTGCACACCTCCTGGCGATCGGCCAGCGCGATCATGCAGGGGGTCAACCGGTTATTTGGTGACAATGGCCCGATGCAGGGAATACTAAGCGATTTCACCCCGCACACCACCCACCGCACAGAGCTGTGGGGACGCATCACACTGCTGCCGCTACTCGATGACGACGGCCTGAGCCCGGGTAGCGAGGTGGAGCCCTCCCCTGGCCTGCGTAATCCGCTGCACCAGCCACGCCCTGTCGAGTATGACCAACGCCACCTGCGTGAAGGGGAGCAGATCGCAAGCGAAATCACCCGGCTGATCACTGAGCAGACACCCATCGGTGCGGCGGGGATAGCCCGGAAGCTGCACTATGGTGATGTGATGATCCTGGTACGCAGCCGCTCTCACGTGGGTGAGTATGAGAAGGCGCTGCGTCAAGCTGGGATCCCTTACATCGGGGCCGAACGCGGTACCCTGCTGGAGAGCCTGGAGGTGCGCGACATGGTGGCGCTGCTGGAGGTGCTACTCACCCCCTACAACAACCTCTCGCTGGCTCAGGTGCTGCGCTCACCCCTGTTCGACTGTGATAACGACGACCTGGCGCAGCTGGCGATGATGGAGCGAGAACTCGGCAACTGGTATCAACGCCTGATGGTCGTGGAGGGCGGCAGCAACGCGCTGCAGCGCGCCGCACGACTGTTAACACGGTGGCGTACAGTGGCGGGGATCTTACCAATTCACGACCTGCTGGATCGCATCTTTAACGAAGGTGATCTACTGGCCCGCTACCGTGCCGCCTATCCGCCCCACCTGCAGGGTCGTGGTGAGGCCAACCTCACCCGTTTTCTCGAGCTGGCCCTGACCATCGACAGCGGACGTTACCCCAGCCTGGGGCGTTTTCTCGCCCGACTTGGTGAGATGCGCCACAACAGTGACGAGGCCCCTGATGAGGCCCCGGGCGGTGAGAGTGACCGGGTACGCATCATGACCATTCACGCCTCGAAGGGGCTGGAGGCACCGGTACTCTTTATTGCCGATAGCGCACGCAGCCACGGCAGTGATCGTCCCTTCAACGCCCTGGTCGACTGGCCCGCCGAGGCCACCAGACCGGAGGCGCTGCTACTGATAGGAAAAAAGTCACAGCAGGGGGTATTTACCCGGCAACTGCTGGAGCAGGAGCAGCAACAGGAGCGACGCGAGGATGGCAATCTGCTCTACGTCGCCCTGACTCGCGCACGGCAACTGCTCTACATCACCGGCTCCGCTCCGCGCAGGGGGGACGAGCTGGGCTGGTATGGGGTACTGCGCCGGGCGCTGGACCCGCTTGATGAGATCGCAGCTGATAAAGCGTGTGTGCTCGAGAGTGGCACCCCGCCAATTATCGAAACAGCCCCAACCCAGCCGGAAGATGACACGCCTGTCGGACTGCCGGAGGCGCTGCGCCGTCCTATGGAGGTTCCATCGTCTTGGTATGAGATCGCACCCAGTCGGCAACAAACAGTGTCAGAGGCTCGTGGTGGTATTGTCGATGAAGATGGCAGAGTACGGGGGATCGCTATCCACCGGATGCTTGAACTACTCAGCACCACCGAAGGCCTGTCACGTAGTGAGGCACTACTACAGCTCGCCTGCGAACAGGGACTCTCCCACAGCGATCACCGGTTGCAACAATGGGCCGATGAGGCAGAGCAGATTATGAATGCCCCGGCGATGGCCGAGATCTTCCACCCGGAGAGTGGTGAGGCGATGAACGAGGCGCCGCTCATCTACCGACAGCAGGATGGATGCACCGTACACGGCGTTATCGATCGCCTGTTGCTACGCGGTGATGAGGCATGGGTCATCGACTATAAGACACATCGCCATGCCACACCGGAGAACATTGCCGAGCTGGCTCAAGACTACGCGGATCAAATGGGCTATTACGCAGAAGGGGTACAACATCTATGGCCACACAAAGTGATCCGAACTTTTCTACTCTTCACCAGTTGCACTCAGCTGCATGAGATGAAGAGCACCCCAATCGAATTAACGGAACAGGGCCAATAACTGCTCTGCCGGGGCATAACCGGGCTGTAACCTGCCGTTTGACAACAATAGTGATGGGGTGCTGTTTACCCCTAGAGCCCTTGCCAGTTGCATATGTGCCGCTACCGGGGCATCACACTTCATCGCCTCTATCTTGCCACTCCCCTTGGCCTCATCCATTGCCCGATGTGGATTCGCACTACACCAGACACTCACTGCCTTGTCATAGGATGGTGAGTTAAGACCCGCACGCGGGTAAGCGAGATAGCGCACCGTGATCCCCAGCGCGTTGATCTGCGCCATCTCCTGATGAAGCTTACGGCAGTAGACGCAATCGATGTCGGTAAAGACACTCAGCAGATATTTCTCATCTGGCGCCCGGTAGACGATCATCGTCTCTTCGGGGATCATTGCCAGAATCTTTTTTCGATCCACCGCGCGACGCTCTTCAGTGAGATTATCCAGACTCACCAGGTCAAACACTTCACCATTAATGAGATGGCTACCATCCTCAGAGACATAAAAGAGCTCTGAGCCAAAGGTCACCTCAAGAAATCCAGGCAGTGGTGAGGCCGCCACAGAGTCGGGCTTGGCATTGAAGGCAGCCGCAAGCCGACTGTTAACTAACTCAAGATCGACACTGGATGGAATGTTCTTCGAGGTCGCAGGCTGCAGTACGGCCGTTGCCGGTTCACTCCTTGCCGCAAAAATGATAACCATCACGAAGAGGATAGCGATCAGTAAAAAGAGGTGCTTTGCCATTATCGCACCCCGCCCTAGTCGCGGAAGTTGGTGAACTGCATTGGCTGACTCAGCCCCGCCTCCTTGAGCAGGGCGATCGCCTCCTGCAGGTCATCACGCTTTTTGCCGGTGATCCGCACCTGTTCACCCTGAATAGACGCCTGCACCTTCATCTTGCTCTCTTTCACCAGCTTGACGATCTTCTTCGCCAGCTCCTTGTCGATCCCCTCCTTGAGGGTAAGTTTCTGCCGTGCCCGCATGTTGCTGGTCTCGACACCCTGCCTTTCCAGACTGGAGATATCCAGGCCGCGCTTGGCCAGTTTCTGATTCAGTACCGTGATGATCTGATCGAGCTGAAATTCGCTCTCCGCCTCCATCGTCAGGCCGCCGTCACTCTGCTCAACCCGTGCATCACTGCCCTTGAAATCGAAGCGATTGCTGATCTCACGATTGGTCTGGTCCACAGCATTGGTCAACTCATGGTGATCAATTTCAGAAACAACATCAAAAGAAGGCATCGGCTACATCATCCTCATCACTTATCAAACAAAGTACATTACACCATAGCGAGCGGTGCCGTCATATTGCTCTGCATAATCAGCTTTCTGACATCAATGCCGAAGGCGTTAGACTCCAAAATTGACTTAATCCGTTTTGTTGTATCACTGCGCGTCATCAACTCAAGGTTCATCATCTTACTCTGTGGTAGCCACTGTTTGTTTCTGTCCAGTACCAGTGAGAGGATCGGTTTCAGGCGATGCTCCCGATTGACGGTCATGACTACCCCCACTTCACCGCTGTCCAGCTCCACCAGGCTACCGATAGGATAGATACCAAGGCACTGAATGAAAGATTCAACCAACGGTTTAGGGAAAGTACGGGCTGCCTCGGCGTACATCATGTTCAGTGCCTCGTGTGGGGAGATGCCCAAATGATAGGCTCGGTCACTGGTCACGGCATCGTAGAAATCGATAATGGACACCACCATGGCATATTGACTGATCTCCTTACCCTTTAGCCCATGCGGGTAGCCGCTACCGTCATAGCGCTCGTGGTGGGAGAGTGCGATATCCAGAACGGCTGGATGAACTCCCCCCTGTTTTTCCAATATGGAATGGCCCCACTCGGGATGGCGGTTCATCACCACCTTCTCCTCACTACTCAAACTTCCCGGTTTATTGAGGATCGGCTTCGGTACACGCATTTTTCCAACATCATGTAGCAGCGCCCCCAGCCCAAGCAGCCCCAGTTTCTCCTCCTCAAGCCCGAGAAAACGGCCAAACAGAAGGGAAAGGACACAGACATTGATACTGTGCATGGAGGTATATTCATCTCGTTTCTTTAACTGGGTAAGCCACACCATGGCATTCTCGTTTTTTACAATATTATCCGCCAGACGATTTGCCAGATCACGAGCCCCATGAATATCGATACTATGTCCCAGCCGAACATCCTCCAACGCAGAGTCGATATAACTCTTCGTGTCACTGTGTAAAGCCATCGCCTCAGGCAGGGCATCAACAAAACTTACTCGGTCACGATATTTAACCACCTCTAACGATTTCGCTCTGTTTACCCCCTGAGTGGAAAACCGGACAGCCGGTGCCTCCTCTATGGATTGAGTGGAGAATCGGGCATCTGGTTGCCACTCAATGCTTCTCTCCCTGTCGATATAGACGTACTGACAGCACTCCTGAAGCTGCTTGATCTCATCTTCATTACGAATCGGGAAACCTTGAAAAAGAAATGGCGAATCCAGCCAGGGCCTGTCCAGCTCCGACACATACATGCCGATGCTAAGCCTACCAACTCCGATCTTCTCTCGTTCCATGTTTGGCATTTATCGTTATCCTTCTAGTCCCGCATCAGATTACCCACGCGGATGGTGCATCGCGTGTAACCCCTTTAAGCGTTCCTGCGCCACATAGGTGTAGATCTGCGTTGTCGACAGTGAACTGTGGCCCAGTAACAACTGCACTACCCTCAGGTCAGCACCATGGTTTAGCAGATGTGTCGCAAAGGCATGCCTCAACGTGTGTGGCGAGAGTGGCTTGCTTATCCCGGCCTGAACGGCATATCGTTTAATCAACTGCCAGAAGGCCTGACGACTCATCGCTGCCCCATGTTTACTGGGAAAGAGCGCTTCCGCGCGCTTCTCCCCCAATAATAGTCCACGACCCTCACGCATGAAAGTCTGTAATCGGTGCAGCGCCTCCTCACCCAGTGGTACCAGCCGCTCCTTGCTCCCCTTTCCCATCACCCTTACCAGCCCCTGCTGCAGATTCACCTGTGCCAGTGTTAGTCCGACCAGCTCTGAGACCCGCAAACCACTGGCGTAAAGTACCTCGAGCATGGCGCGGTCACGTAAACCCATAGTGGTTTTGAGATCCGGGGCTGCAAGCAGCCGCTCGACCTCCTCTTCGGTCAGGGTCTTGGGCAGGGGACGCCCCAGTTTGGGGGCATCGATGCGGGCGCTGGGATCCTCCCTTATGACGGACTCACGCAACAGATAGCGGTAGAAGCGGCGGATACTGGAGAGCAGTCGTGCACTGGAGCGTGGTCTGGCCCCCGCCTCCACCCGCTGCTGCAGGTAGGCGAGTAACTCGTGGCGGGCGGCGTGCTGCAGGGCGGACTCATTGGCTCGTAACCAGCGTGCCAGTGACTGCAGGTCACTTCGATAGGCGTTGAGGGTATTTTCACTCAGTCCGCGCTCCAGCCACAGGGCGTCACTAAAGCGTTCGATAAGTGCCACATCCTCTTCAACAAGTGCTTTAGACATAACCCTCATGGTGCAGCAACCAGCGCTTGATCTCCAGCGCCTCGCCCTCTGTCTGACCCATATAGCCCCCCAGGCCAGTGGCACTGATTACACGGTGACAGGGGATGAGGATCGTCAACGGGTTGCTACGGCAGGCCTGAGCCACGGCGCGGGCCGAACTACCGAGCTGAGCCGCCAGCTCACCGTAGGTACGCACCTCACCCACGGGGATCTGCTGCAGTGCGAGCCAGACCCGTTGTTGGTAGGGGGTACCACAGCAGGTGTGCTGGGGTGGGATCACGGTATGGGGATCGGCAAAATAGGCGCGAAGCAGCGCCCTTGCTGCACCAATCGAACTCTCAGTGAGTTGCAATGAGAGATGGGGAGCCCCCGGAATGGGCGTCTCAAACTCCACCTCACGGCAACAGAACATCAGCCCCGTTCGCCCTGTAGCCTCAACTGCTGCAGTTCATGGCGCAGCACCGAGCGTCGCTCCGGGCTCTTTGTGATCTTGAGTAACTCACGATAGATATAGGCGGCATCACGGTTCAGTCCCGCCTCAGTCAGACTCTTCGCCGCCTGATAGCGCGCAGTCTGTGCCCAGGGGTCCATGCTGTTATTGTCATCCAGTGTCGCCGATTGCAGATAGTATCGAGCCGCATCGGTATGCATCGCCTGTGCCTTGCGCGAATCGGCCATCCAGAAGAGCAACTCCCTTTTGAGTTTAATCGCCGGCACACTCTGGTACATCTGTGATAACAGGCGGAAGGCACGTTCGTGCTCATTGACCTTCTGCAGGTCAAACAGCAGTTGTACCACCTGGTCGCGCTGCTGATCACCCAGGGCTGCAGCACTCGGCATCAGTGCTGAGAGCAACTTGTCTGTCTCTTCGTAATCACCTGCAAGCAGAAAGACCTTGGCGCGACGCATCTGCCAGGAGAAACGCTCGGTATCGCCTGGAGGCTCCGGCAGATGCTGTAGCAGAGAGGAAGCCAGTGGCAGATCACCGCCCTTTATCGCCTCATCCACTAACCGATAGGCAATCACTTGCGGCAGACGCCAGCGTTCTGCATAGCGCTCACTGTCGAGATAGAGACCGTGTAACAGCACCTGACCCTCCTCCCCCATCGCATCAAACTGCGCCATGATCGCCTGATGGGCACGATCACGCATCGACTGTGATGTTCCATTGATCGCCAGCATGACGTAGAGGGAGCGCTTACGCACCGGATAGAGTGTCTCTGTTCTTTCTGCCTCCTTTAGCCAGGCAGCATCGTCACCGAGCAGAATCTGCTCACGGTTGGCAATCCGTTCTGCATAGCCCAGATAGCCCTGCCACAGCAGGTCGGGGCTCAGGGAAAAGAGGCGCCGCTCACTCAGCGGGATCCGTATCGATGACCCCAGTTGCAGCATCCGCTCCATCGCTATCACCAGGTTGGCATTGCTGTCGATCTTCTCTGCCGCCTCGGCCATCACTCCCAGCCAGAGCCAGCGCTGCTGCTCATCCTCTTCCTCTACCACGATTGAACGGGCCTGCTTGAGCACCTTGGCAGCATCCCCGCCACTGCGAATCGTTGCCAGGGCCAGCAGGGCATCGACTATCCCCTGTGGCTTCATCCGCTTCAGTAGTGCCAGTGACTCTGCGGCGCGATCCGCGGCGAGCAGTACCCGTGCGCGCAACAGCAACGCCTCGTGACTCTGCTCACTGTAGTCCTGCTGGTAGCGCAACATCGCCGCATAGGCGTCATCGATGTTTCCCTCCTCCAGATAGCTCTCCATCACCAACCGACGCAGTTGCGCCAGTCGTGCTACCTCCACCGCACCCTCATCACTGGTTTGCCAGATAAGGTCACGCAACAGCTGTCGTGCCTCGACATAACGTGAGGCATTAATCAGGGCGTTGGCGCGATGTTGTGCGGCCCAGTCGGAAAATTCATCTGGCACCTCGGTCGGGTAGGTGGCTATGTGATCGGCCAGCTCGCTCCAGCGTCCATGCTCCTGCATGATACGGAGCCGCACCCGCTCCCAGCGCTGCCATTTGTCGGCACCCTGATCGAAGCTGGGTTGATGCTCAGCGATGAGTGCCAGGGCCAGTTGAGATGCCCCCCCTTTGGCCAGACGAGATAGTTCAGCCAGCTCTATCGCTACAGCAGATCGGGGAGAGAGGAGGAGAACGCAGAGGGCAATAAAAAGAAAACGGGCACCACCACGAAGGGGGTGCCCGTCTTTGAGTGCGTTCACAGCCTGCAGCGTTCTCACCTGCAATGCCGTTCGCCGGAAAACGCCCTGATTTAGAGCTTTTCCTTGATGCGAGCCGCCTTACCGGTACGCTCACGCAGGTAGTAGAGCTTGGCGCGACGCACGTCACCACGACGCTTCACGGTGATCGAGTCGATGGCAGGGCTGTAGGTCTGGAATACGCGCTCAACACCCTCACCGTGAGAGATCTTGCGCACGGTGAAGGCGGAGTTGAGGCCGCGGTTACGCTTGGCGATGCAGACACCTTCAAAGGCCTGCAGACGCTCGCGGGTGCCTTCCTTAACCTTCACCTGAACCACGACGGTGTCGCCGGGACCGAACTCCGGCACCTCACGGTTCATCTGCTCTGCTTCGAGTTGCTGGATGATGTTGCTCATTTCTAAAACTCCCGGAAAAAAGTCCGTCAATTATACACGTAAAATTCAGTTCTGTTCATGTTCATGAATGAATTGCTGCAGTAACCCCTGCTGCTCATCACTCAATTCCATTGCGGCCAACAGATCAGGCCGTCGTAACCAGGTCCGTCCCAGAGACTGTTTCTCACGCCAACGGGCTATCGCCTGGTGGTCCCCGCTCAACAGTACGGAGGGAACCCTCTTCCCCTCAAACACCTCAGGTCGGGTGTAGTGGGGGCAGTCGAGCAGGCCCTCGCTAAAGGAGTCCTGCCCGGCAGAATCTTCATGCCCCAGTGCGCCGGGCAAAAGGCGGGTGACCGTATCGATGATCACCATCGCCCCCAGTTCACCACCACTGAGGACGTAATCGCCGATCGACCACTCGGCGTCGACCTCGGCCTCGAGGAAGCGCTCGTCCACCCCCTCGTAGCGCCCGGCGATCAACACCAGGTGCTGCTGGGTGGCCAGCTTCTTCACCCCCTGCTGGGTCAGTGGCCGGCCCTGGGGCGAGAGGTAGACCACATGGGCCTTGCCCTCACCTGCAGCTTTCGCATCGTGCAGCGCATCGCGCAGCGGCTGCACCTTCATCAGCATCCCGGGGCCGCCGCCGTAGGGGCGATCATCCACCGTGCGGTGTTTGTCGTGGGTGTAGTCACGCGGATTCCACGTCCCCAGCTCGACTATCCCCTGCTCCACCGCGCGGCGCGTAATACCGTACTGGCTTACCGCCTCGAACATCTGTGGAAAGAGGGTGACGACATCGATCCGCATCGCTAAAAGTCGGGGTCCCAGTCGACCCTTATCGTCCCCTCACCCAGTTTCACCTCAAGCACAAACTGCCCCATCACGTAGGGGATGAGACGCTCAGTGCCATCATCATGCACCACCAGCACATCGTTGGCACCGGTCTCCAGCAGGTGATCCACCACGCCAAGCTCGACGCCCCCGGCATTGATGACTCGCAGCCCCTGCAGGTCGGCCCAGTAGTATTCACCGGGCGCCGTATCGGCCAGTTGTTCGCGCCTAATGGCGACCACGCTCTCCATCAGTGCAGTCGCCGCATCACGGTCATCACAACCCTCAAGCTGGGCGACGATCCCCTTACCCTGCTGGCGACCGTTGACCACCCTGGTTGCTACCCACTGCCCACCCCTTGAGAGGTACCAGGTACGGTAACTGAGAATATTCTCGCGCGGCTGGGTATGCGAGAAGACCTTCACCCAGCCCCGCACGCCGTGAAGACCGTTAATCCGGCCTACCACGATATAACCTTTATCTTCCATCACTACCCCCGCCCCTGATCAGCAAACGGGCACGGAAACAGCTGAAAGATTAAGCAGATTGCTTCAGCAGACTAGCAACGCGCTCGGAGGTCTGGGCACCCTGTGCGACCCAGTGGTCAACGCGATCACGGTCAATGCGCAGACGCTCCTCGTTGCCACGGGCAACGGGGTTGAAGAAACCGACGCGTTCAATAAAACGACCGTCACGACGGTTGCGGCTGTCGGTCACAACGATTTGATAGAAGGGGCGCTTCTTGGAGCCGCCACGTGCCATACGGATGGTTACCATGCCAGTGAAATCCTCATCATCACAAACAAACGGGGCCGCCTATCGGCGACCCACATAAAATCAAGCCCGCTATTTTACGACGGTTTACAA
>Ga0224501_10001561_pt1 | contig 17727 bp, 15 predicted proteins | sample SF_Oct11_sed_USG_4_FD_169105 | JGI IMG/M metagenome (GOLD analysis project Ga0224501, IMG submission 169105) | Sediment microbial communities from San Francisco Bay, California, United States - SF_Oct11_sed_USGS_8_1 | ecosystem: Environmental > Aquatic > Marine > Sediment | place: USA... | reverse complement strand
CCTTTATGATCAAATGAGAAGCAAAAAAGATACTCGTTATATACTTACTTACCGGGCGCTTGACAGTGATTTTTTAAAAGGTCATTATGTGGATTTAAAAGTAGAAGTTTTTCATTTTCAAACTGCAGGAATTTCCGACGGAGGATACTTTGTTCCAGCTGAATACTGAAAATATTAAAATTATCATTCATACTGCAGTTGTTATTGTCAGCGTTTTTTTTATTACAGACAATGTTTTTTCTGAAACTTCACTTGAATTAAAAAATAAAGCTGATGCTTATTATTCCAAATCAGACTATCGGTCTGCAGTTCATATGTACCGGCAGTCAATTGCAAAAAATCCCAACAATAAAAATGCGCATGTTGGAGCAGGCAAATCATATCTACATCTTTACGATTACAATCGATCAGAATATCATTTTAAATATGCCTTAAAACTCGATAAAAATAATGAAAATGCAATGATTGGGCTTGGATTTCTCTATCTCGAATTGAATAAGTTTAAAGAAGCAAAAGAACTTCTCGATCAAGTATCCAAAATAAACCCAGGCAATAATGAGAATAATTATGCTAAAGGTCTGATGTATCTTAAACAAAATAAATACAGCATTTCAGAACTTTATTTTAAAAAAGTACTGAAACTCAATGCAGGTCATATTCTTTCTTTGCTCGCATTAGGAGAAATTGAAATCAAGCGAGGAAGAAATGATATTGCAGAGGATTACTGGAACAAAGCTAGAAAAATTAATCCGTTAAATCCTGAAATTCATAAAATGCGTGCGAAACTGGATCTTCATTATGCCAATGAAAAAGAAGATTCTGATGACAGAGATATTTATCTTCAGCGCGCTCGAGAATCCTTGATCAATGCAGATACTTCTGGCAATTCAGAAATCAACCAGGAAAAGAAAATTATATGGATTGATATCATGAAAGGCGATGATGTCAGCGCACTGGATCGAGTAACAGAAATATTGAAAAAAAACAAAAAGCATCCAGAAATGAATTATTTAGCCGCAATTCTTTCTGCACAAAGCGATCGGCCTCCGGATATCGTAGCATCATACTATCTAAATTTGTTGAATTTTAATTCAGATGATTCAATTACCAGATTCAGTTTTGAGGAATATGTCCTTTCAAAAGAACAGTTTTTTTCTCCATCAGGAGAAATACGTAAAAATCTATCCTATTACCACCTTTCTCTTGCAAATAAATATGAATCGGAAGGACAGATGAGAAGATCTCTTGCTCATTTACAAAGAGGAATAATGCTTTATCCCGACAGCAAGGTGCTCCTGGAAAAACGAAAAGAAAAAATGCTATATTCAGGAAATTTTGAAGGGTATCTGAGGGATCTGGTTTTATTAAAAAGAAAATCACCTGAAAATTTTAAGCTGCTGCACAGGTTGGAAACGGCCCTCAAGGATAAAAAAAGATATATATCATACCGTGAAAGGCTTCTTTCGTCAGATGACATAGGAGGACATCCTACTTTTAATAGAACGCCGCCATATATTTTTGTTTATCATATCAGACCAGAAGAATCTTTTCCTGACTATCCTGATGCATCAAAAATTTTATCTGATGCGATCATCCTTTACTTAAATGAAGCAGGGAAATCAGACCCTGTTCCTGCCCATTTTCGCAAAAAAATTATTTCATCGATTTCGAATTCTTCACGAACAAAAATGCATACAGGGAAAGGCGTATACTTTTCTTCCTCAAATCTTCCATTTATTGAAGAATTTGAAAATAAAAATATGCAGGTATCTTATATCCTTGATGGAAGTTATTCAGTAAATAACGGTATGATCAGAATGAAAATTCAACTGATGGAAAAAAATACCGCAAGACCCATTATGAACTTTAACGTTCAAGCGAAAGGGAAAAATGCAATTCATGATCTTGCTTACAAAATCAATAAAAAAATTGAAAATCTGCCGCATACAGGAAAAATCATCAAGGTTTCACATCAAAAAGTTTTTATTAATAAAGGAAAGTCTGATGGATTAAGAAAAGGTGATCTTTATTCAGTTCCAGGAAAATCTAATCTTGAAATCGACGAAGTTGATTATTATGTTTCTTCTGCAAGACCTGTAAAAGGGAAAAGCGCTGTGTATACAATAGGAGAAAAAGCCATGCAAAAACCGGGATCAAGACAAGGAAAATCTGATTAAAATTCTTTTAAAACATTGATATTAAATTCAACGGTAGTTGACAGACCTGTAAAGTCGCTGGCAGTTACCCTTAAATGATTCGTTCCATTTATTACAGGCAGATTACCCAGATTGTATAGATCATGGATATAGGTTTCTTCAAAGGACTGTCCTCCGGATAAAATCCAGCCTTTTTGAGATAAAAGGAGTTCATTAAAATTCAAACTTTGTTCAGGCTGATCATTCAGTTTCCATTTTAAATGGAAAAGACCTCTTCTTGTATTCTTTTCCATTCCAGGATCAATCACATTCAGTAAAAAAGGATAATTTTTAGTAAGACGAATTTCTTGAGGTCTGGAATGTGAAATCATTGTTTTTCCAATTGGAGTAATAATAATAATCTGGCCAATCACCGGAGGATTGTTATCCGTGGCAGGAGGCAGCACGGAAAGAGGATTGATATATACATTACCGTAATTTTTAATAATAAAAAAATGAAGATGGGCTCCGCTTGAATGACCTGAGTTTCCGGTATATCCTATGATATCATTCTTTTTTACCGTACCTTCCCTTAGATTTGAGAATTCTTTTAAGTGATAATATCCGCTCCACCAACCCTTTCCATGATCGATAAAAATTTCATTCCCCGGGCCAATTTGAGGCTTATAAGGATCATCGGAAGCATGGCGGGAATATAATATTTTCCCATCATCAACAGGATAAATTGGGTCATTCAGAGAAGCAATATCCAGGCCGTTATGGAAATGATCTGTCCTGGTTTCTGCAAATGTTGAAGTCAAGCCCTTCAGATCTGGGAGTTTTCCCTTCACAACGGGCCATTGAAAAGAAGGAGAAGTGTAATTTTGTGCTTGAAATGTATAGAAAAAATTGATAAAAAAATAACACAACAGTAAAAAAACAAATCTTATTTTTCGTCTCATTTGAATACTCTTATGAAACATGCAAAATTTGGAGTAAAGTAAAAAACCTTTTACAAATAAGATAAATTTATGATAACAGTAAAAACGATGGAATTAAAAACAGAACTTGAGACTGAGAAAAACACATCTGAGCAAGAAGATGATTCTAAAATTATTCATCTGGTAAATCGTTGTTCAGAGGGAGATTCAGAAGCTCTAAAAGAATTTTTTTCAATTTATTCAACCGATATGTATAACTTCCCCATCAAGGTTTTTCATCTTGATGAAGATGCAGCTTCAGACTTTTTTCTATATGCATATGAACGGCTGAGCAATGGGAAACGATTTAAGTCTTTCCAGGGCAGATCTGCTTTCAGGACCTGGTTTTATACTGTTCTCAGGAATCTATTAATTGACTGGCTCAGAACTGTCCGGGAAATTAAAACTGTCAATGTTACCAAAATTGATGATAACGGTAATGAATACAAATTAATCGAAAATACTCCTGATCCAAGGAGCATTTTGTCAGGTGACGATAAACAGGAATTCAAACAATTTATCAGCCGCCTGAACCAGCTCAGTATGGAGATGAGGGTGATTTTCAAACTATCCTTTATTTACTATCTTGATTTATCACAGGAAGAAATCGTTTATCTTGCAGAAAAATCAATGCGGCCCCATACCGAGGTGATTTCTTTTCTCACCCATTTAAAAAATAAACTTTCTGAAAAAGAAATGAAAAATATTGATTATGAAGATAAAATCACTTCTTTATTTCTTTCAATTATGGAATTAAAATCAAAAAAAACAAAGCTTCTTGATGGCAAAAAAAAGAGCACTGAAAATGTCCTGCTTGTTTCTGCTGATGATATAGAAATTGAAAAACTTGATAGAGCCATAGAAAAGAAATACCAGCAAAGAGAAAAACTTCTTGAAAAAATGAAGAAAGGTCATTTTATCTCAAGGACACCATACAAATATGTAGCAGAAATCCTGAATATACCCGAAGGAAGCATCTCTGTCCATATGATGCGGGTAACAGAAAAACTTTTAAAATCCTAAATTTTTTTTTGAAATAAAATTATTTATTAAAAAACTGCGATTTTTTTACGTCATATGTTCTGAAGAATGAAATTGCTTTTAATGAGTATGAAAATCAAGTGAGGGAAAAATGAAAATAAACAATATCATTGAAGAATATATTGAAAATCCGGAAAATGTTTACGATAAAATGTCTTCTCTGGATGAGCGTTCAAGAAAGATTGTATTTCTTCTTGAAGAGGTTTTTGCTGGATTAAAATTTTCAAATATAGATGAAGTTCAGGATGAACAACTCATCGCAGAAATTGCAGATAAACTGCGAAAAGGAGAAATGACTGGAAAAATCAATCTCCAGGATATTCAGGCTGTCACTGATGTTGTAGGTTCCCTCAAACTCATGTCTCATCCGGAACGAAAAGAAGTTCCAGAAGTTTTAATGTCTGTCATAGAAAGAACTCAAAATATCATGAACAAAAAGAAGGTTCCATCTTTTATTGTCCAAATGAAAGAGAATGGCATTAAAGCAATTTTGTCAGGACTGAACGGAATGAATCTGGTCCCTGCAGCTGTTCCTGTAATGAGATCGTCTGCAACAATGGAACAGGAAACCAGCAGTTTAGTTATAGAGCAAACTCTGGACAATGGAAAAATCAGCTACAGCATCGTAAAAGAATCCAGTGCAGATGTCATGCTAACATTGAATTTTTCTGACAAAATTGGAAGATGCAGAGTTTTTCTGAAAGAAAATGACAGAATTATTTACACTGAAAATCTTGAAGATGGTGAAGATTCAGTAAGCTTCAGACAGCTAAAACCGGGATATTATGATATCAGCATTTCCGGTTCCATAAACCACGACTTCAGCATCCTTGTTGACGGCTGAAAACGATTTATAGAAGAAGAAGCTCCATTCTTAATGAATGGAGCGAACCTGATCTCCCACAGTAAGGTACAGTCCTGATACCTGATTTACTTTTTTTAATCTTTCAATTAAATCTTTGCTGTAATCAACATTAAAGCTGTCATGTACCTTGATGACTCTTCGGTTGCTACTGCCGTTGACAAGATGAAAATATACGGCAAGATTTCCGGTATGACATTTCATGATTGTCTGCAGCTGATTCAGGATTACATCATTTAATGAATTTGTATTGATTTTAACATGAAGTGATTTTTCTAGCTTTTCTTCAAGTGTATCGCGGGTTAAGGGCGAAATTTCATTTACAATCAATTGCGGAGTTCCTGTTTCCTCTCTTTTTTCAAGAATCCCTCTTATGAAAAAAGGTGTATCCGTTAATAAATGTTCTTTGATTTTTTCAAGAGCATTGGGGAAAATAATGGCATTCAGACTTCCTGACATATCCTCAACCGTTAAACGGCACATTTCCCTTCCTGTTTTAGTAAAACGAAGCGAATACTCAGTTATGACACCTGAAATTTCAATTTTTTCTCCGCCTCGTTTTTCAATGAGCTTTGAAATGGGAAGAGCGTGAATTGTCTTTAATATTTTTTCGTATTTCTGCAGAGGATGACCGCTGAAGTAAAAACCCAGAACTTCTTTTTCCCTTGAGAGAAGTTCTGAATCATTCCATTCTTTAACATCTTCCCCGCGGGGAATTCCCTCCGTCTGAAAAGAGGAATTCTCTGATGTCCCAAAAAGGGAAGTTTGACCTGAAATACGGTCTTCCTGGGTTTTCTGACCGTGTTGAACTGCCATTTCCAGGCTTTCCATTAAAGCTTTTCTTGTATAGTTTAGATTTTGAAAGCAACCTGCCTGAATTAAGGATTCAAGTGTACGGCGGTTGCAAAATTTTAAATCGATATTTTCTATAAACTGGAAAAAAGTATTAAAAGAACCGTCACTGCAGTTTTCTCTGCCGTTCATTACAGAAATGGCAGCTTGTTCTCCTACATTTTTTATAGCAGATAAACCAAATCGAATTTCGCCGTCTTTTTCTACAGAAAATTCCAGAATGGATTTATTAATATTCGGTCCGAGAATTTTTAATCCCATTTCCCTGCAGGCATTAATATAAGGAACGAGTCCTTCAATCTTATCTTTTTCAGAATTCAGAACAGCACACATGTAATCAGATGGAAAATTTGCTTTTAAATAAGCTGTCTGGTATACAATGAGCGCATATGCAGCAGAATGAGATTTGTTAAAGCCGTATTCTGCAAATTTTGCCATCTGTTCGTATAGTGTATCTGCCCATTTTGCATTATACCCGCCTTTTTCAGCTCCTTCAAGAAATTTAACACGCATCTGATCAACCAGATCTCTTTTCTTTTTCCCCATTGCTTTTCGAAGAGCATCGGATTCGCCTGGAGTAAAATTTCCTATAATTCTTGAAATGAGCATTACCTGCTCCTGATAAACAATCACACCATAGGTATCGGAAAGAATTTCTTCAAGATCCTTATGCGGGTATTCGACTTTTTCTTTTCCATTTTTTCTGTTTATAAAAGAGTCTGACATACCGGATTGAAGCGGACCGGGACGAAATAAGGCAATCAATGCAATAATATCTTCAAATCGGACAGGCTTTGTCTTGAGAACAAATTCTCTCATTCCTGCAGATTCAACCTGAAATACTCCTGAGACATCTCCCTGCTGGAGCATTTTATAAGTTTTGTCATCATCCATTGGAATATTCTGGATTTCAATTGTCTGATTCAAACGTCTTTCAATTGATTTAATACAATGATCAATAATCGTAAGATTTCTGAGCCCCAGAAAATCCATTTTAACCAGACCGACATCGGTTAGATTCGTCATGTCATACTGTGATACGATAACACGCTGATTTTTGCTTTCAGCAGTTTTTGCAGCTATTGTTGCAAGAGGAATGATTTCTTCAAGGGGATTGGGAGAAATTACTATACCTGCTGCATGAACTCCCGTATGCCTTACATTCCCTTCAAGGGCCAATGCAGTCGAAAAAAGTCTTTTTTGAGTTTCTCCTGAATCTAAATATTCCTTTAAGTCTTTTGATTTCTCAACAGCACCTTCAAGAGATATATTCAGTTCGTCAGGGAACAGAGATGTGGCATGATTTGCCTCATCAAAAGGAATATTTAATACCCGTGCTACGTCCTTGAGGCAAGCTTTCGCAGCCATTTTTCCATAGGTGATGATCTGCCCTACATGATCATTGCCGTATTTATCGCGTACATAGTTTATTACTTCTTCTCTTCTTTCTGCACAGAAATCAACGTCAATATCAGGCATTTCTTTTCTGTCGGGATTTAAAAATCTTTCAAAAAGCAGATCGTATTTTAGAGGGTCAATATCGGTAATACCCAGTCCAAAAGCAACAATGCTTCCTGCAGCAGAACCTCTGCCCGGACCGACAGGAATTCCCGTATGTTTGGCATAATTGATAAAATCCTGTACAATTAAAAAGTATCCGGAAAAATCCATATTCTGTATAACATTAATTTCAAAATTAAATCTCTCATTGACCTTATCTGGAAGAGTGCCTCCTCCGTATCGTCTGATAAGACCTTCAAGAGCCATTTTTCTCATATGGCTGTCCAGAGTTTCTCCAGGGGGAACATTGTATTTCGGGAGCAGGGGGTTGCCGAATTCAAAATTAAGATCGACCATTTCAGCAATTTTCATAGTATTGATCATTGCTTCAGGAAACTCTTCGCAAAGAAGCGCCATTTCTTCAGGTGTTTTTACATAATATTGATCGTTGAACCCGAAAGGAAGATCATCTTCAATTGTTTTTTTCTGATTGATTCTGAGAAGAATATCCTGAACGTCCCGATCGCTTTGAGTGAGAAAATGACTGTCATTGGTTATAACAAGCGGTATACCGAGTTTTTTTGAAATTTGAATATTGACCTTTGCTGCAAGATCTTCTTCAGCCATGCCATGCTGCTGAATTTCCAAATAAAATCGCTCCGGTCCAAAAATTTCTTTCAGTTTTCCGGCGAGCTGTTCAGCTTCATCTTCTTTCCCTGCAATAATTTTTCTTTGAATTTCGCCTCCGATACATGCTGACAGACAGATCAAGCCTTCCGAATGTTCTGCAAGAAGTTCGTAATCGATTCTGGGTTTTCTGTAAAATCCTTCTGTATAGGATCGGCTGGTCAGTTTGATTAAATTTTTATATCCTGTTTCATTTGCTGCCAGAATGACAAGATGGTAATTATTGCCGTCGGCAAGCTTTTCAATTTGTTTTGTATCCGTCCGTTTTCCAGGGGCTACATAAAACTCAAGTCCAATAATTGGCTTAATACCGTGTTTTACGGCTTCTTTGTAAAAGTGAATCGTTCCGAACATATTGCCATGATCTGTCATGGCGACTGAAGACATCCCTGTATCTTTGCAGCGCTGCATTAACTCGGGGATTCGGATTGCTCCGTCCAGAAGGCTGTACGAAGTATGAAGATGTAAATGAGTAAATTCTGCCTTATTCGCTCCGGTCGTTCCTGTGCTCATTCCTGCCTCAAGGGACATAATAATATACTGGATTGATTTCTGCAAGCAAGCTACCATGTTTCCTTCATTTTTTTAAGGAGGTGAAAGCAGAAAATGACCATGAAAACAAGTATAATATTATCGTATATTTATTATACTTGTAAACTTATGCCGCATAAAACAAGACAGGATAAATATATTCTAATCTTTCATTTAAAAAAAATTGTAAAAATTAACTACCATGATTGATCTAACAACAAGGTCCGGCAATAATATTAAAAGGAGATTGATAAAAGAATAAAATATAGCCTGAAATAGATGAGATAAATTGTAGAATGTACATATGCATCATGGAATTAATATTTGAACAACACGGGAAATCAAATTAAATTCAAGCCTTTCCTGATTCAGGCAGCGATGGATAACAATATTATATCTTGATCGCTGTTATCAGGTGCACATCACAGTTTTAGAATAGCGAAGACATTTCAAAATTAATTGAAGCAACGAGCATGGACGGATCTTTGCAGGAAGCAGAAACCGACTGTCGACTTAAAATGATTGAATGGAGATTGGGAACCTGATCATCAACGCTGGAACAGCAGACGTCATTGCAGTAATTGTACCTCCGACAGTATTTACACCGGATGTTAACGACACAGCAGAACTGAGAAGTGTTGTTAAAAAGGTGCTGAATACACTTCTGAAAGATATTGACCGACAGATTGAATCCAATTACAGATCAGGTGCTACAGTATCCATTGTTTTCAAGGGAATGACTGTGAGCGAATTCACTAATGCTCGTATCTTTCCTGCAATGAAAAATATTCGAGGGGTTAACAGTGTTTTCGACATAGTTTTTGACAGCAGGGGAGAATCTGATAAAGTTTGAGCATTACAGTCAATCTACAGAGATTCGTAAGGTCCTCGGACTTCAAAAGACAGCAGGCTATGCAAAAGTATTAAACTACATTACAGACAGGCTTTTAGAATATTTAACAAAAGATGCCGCGCAAACCATCCGATGACTGAAAAAGCTTACCGAGAAGCCAGAAAATTTAAAACGAAATAGAATTTATAATTATATTTATACTTTTAGACTTGCTCTTAAGATACGTTCCTGATAACTTTTAAATCAGGTTGCGGATGAAGCTGGATTCGACATCATGAAAAAGACCTGATAATCAATTAAAATATTAAGTCTGATTTATTTTGTAATCAAAGATGGCTTTTTCAGCTAAATTGACTTGCCTTAAAAAAGCTGAATATAAGAATTAACTATTTATCTGGATAAGAATTGAATGAAAATTCCTGAAGCATCCGTCAAGTTATCCATTCCACGTTACTATATCGATTACTGGAAAAAAATCGGTCTGATCTCTGATTCAGAATCTTCTGATCTGGATTTTACAGATTTACTTAAAATCCGTTTCATCGATCGCTGCAAGAAAAACAAAATCAGCCTTCAAAAAATTAGAAACATTCTCAATAAAACAGATATGTTCAAGGAACGATGGTATGAAAATCTACAAATATCTCCGGGAATTTTATTAAAAAAAGACAATTCATTTCTGATGGAACCAATAACAGAGCAGCTTCATTTTGATTATCAGTATTTCGGTCAAGAGGGAAACCTGTTGAAACTGTGGGGAAATAAAAAAGAATCTGATGAAATTTCCAGACTGGAAGATTTGTATGTTACAGGCCTGGAAAAAGGAGATACAAAAAATGTTTCCGAAGTATTAAAAAAAATCCTTAAAATCAAAAAAGATCATACCGGCGCATTAATCGAGTCAGGAAATATTGCTTTTGAAGAAAATGATCTGGAGACAGCATTAAAATTTTATGGACTGGCAGAGGATGCGGATAAAGAATGTGTTGAGGCAATTTATAATATTGCAAATATATACTTCAGACAGAAAAAATATGCCGCTGCAATAAGAAATTTTCACCGCTGCATTGAATTGGATCCTGATTTTCCGGAGTCTTATTACAATCTTGGTCTGGTTTATTACAGTTTGAAGTATTTTGACAGAGCTGTCTTATTTTTAAATATGTATATAGAGATTGATTCTGATTCAGTCTGGGCTGAACAGGCAAAAGTTTTTATAAATGAAATGAATGAAATCACGGATCAAATTCATGATGAAGATTTGCTGGACCTATAAAGATTAAAAGGTAGAAATCCATGGATGAAAAAAAGCACGAATTAATAGCAAATCAAATTTATGATAATATCAATCTTCTTACAATTCGTAAATCTGTAAAAATGATCTGTGACCTCAGCAAAGAAGACCTGGATGAGTTTGTCCAGTTTCACTCTCCTATATTGATTTTTTTATTAAACATTCTGGATAAGACGCTTTCTACTCAACTCCTTTCCAACCTTTCAGAAGAATCCCTTCTTTATCTAATGGCAGAAGAATTCAGAACGATTTTAATTACTCAGATGGCTACGGTATCCGGAGACCTGGATGAACTGGTTGATATCAGCAACTACATGGAAGTATGCGAAAAAAAAGGATTGAAAGATGAAATTTCTGAATCAACCAAAAGGGTGATTGAAATCCTGTGGAAGAACAGGGTCGCCCAGGAAAAATCACACTTTCTCTATCTTGATTCGCTTAATGTGGAAAGAAGGAAAGAATTATACATGGAACTCAAAGATTATAATATCCACATCGCAATTGGTCTTATGATTTTTTCCCCTGATAATATTTTAATGAGCATTCTGGATGATCTTGTCGTTGCCCGGCCAGAAATATTAAAACACATACCTGAAGAATTAATTAACATAAGATTTAAATTGAATTATGACCTATATTTATCAGAAGAAATATTTAACAATCTGCCTGAACAAAATCAAAATTCAATAAGAGGAATCCATGAATTAATTTTTGATAAATTTCAAAAAGAATTTCAAACCATAAAACTGTTAAGACAATCTGAATATTCAGAAGGAGAAATCCGGCAGAAGGTGTTAAATATTGTGTTTTCAATTCTAGAAAGGGTCCGGCCTGATATGAGAGAGACCATGCTTTCAGAGCTCAGTGCAAGAGGAACAATCAATGACGATGATATTACTATGTTAAAAACAATCAGGGAATTATTATAAGCTATGAATTTCAGCAGCCTTCAGGCTGCATAAAAATCCACTTTTATAATTTCTTCTATATGAATTAAGCTTTGCTTTCCATCTCGATTATTTCTGATAACAATGTCGCCTTCCATTTTTCTATTTTTATCTAATTCCAGAGTGCTGCCGTCTTTCAAATGCAGAATAATGTCAATCCCTCTGAATTGTATGTACTGCTGCAGCTGCTTTTTAAAATCCATGGTTTCTAATTTCATTCTTTAACTCCTGTTTATGTCTCTTTAATGAATGATACATTCAATCATTTTGATTACCTGTACGGAATATTTCTGCATTTACTTTAGAAAAAAATTGACATAATCATAAAAAAAAATAATTTGGTCAAATTGGAGAAAAATGTAAACAGATGATTGGAGTATTACTTAAAGACGGAGAATCAATAGAGTCAGCGCTTAAACGTTTCAAACGTGAATGTGTAAATGCAGGCATTCAGTCTGAGATTAAAAGAAGAGAATTCTTTGAAAAACCTTCCGAAAAAAAGAAAAGAAAGCAGGAATCTGCTATGCGTAAAAAAGAAAAGAAACGCATCATCTTAATGAAAAAAGATAGAAACTGATATAACAATCCTCACTGAGGAATTTTAATGTCAAAGTTATTTTCAAAAATTGAAGAAGATTTAAAAACAGCACTTAAAAAGAAAAGTGAAGTTGAGTTGTCTACTTTAAGACTTCTAAAATCTGATATTCAATATGAAACGACTAAGTCAGGATCCAAAGAACTAACCGATGAATCGATTCAGTCCATCATTAAGAAAGCTGTAAAAAAAAGAAATGAATCGATTGAACAATTCAAAAAAGCCGGAAGAAACGATCTTTCAGATAAAGAACAAATAGAAATCAATATTCTGAACCGTTATCTACCAGAAGAAATCAGTGAAAATCAAATTATACCCGTAATTGATGAAATCCTTAAAAAGTCAGATGCATCCCCACATGCAGGAAAAATTACAGGCATGGTAATGTCAAAATTTAAAGGACAGAATATAAATGGTTCTCTTGTTAAAGACCTTGTCCAGGCACGAATACAAAATTGAATCAGACAGATTTCAAGAGCCAGATTCAGAATGCGCTTCCCATTGAAAATTACATTGGAAGATTTGTCGCTCTTAAAAAACAGGGAAAATATTTAAAAGGCCTCTGTCCCTTTCACAGCGAAAAAACTCCCTCTTTTACCGTTACTCCCGAAAAAGGAATCTATCACTGCTTTGGATGCGGAAAAGGTGGCGATGTCATCACATTTGTCATGGAAATGGACTCTCTTACATTTCCAGAAGCATTAGAAGTTCTTTCTGCCTATACAGGAATCAAGAAGCCAAAATCATCAGGAAAAGACCAAAAACAAAGCCTTCTTTTTGATATTAACGCAAGGGCGTCTCAGGTTTTTTCAAATTTTTTAAATGAACCCGCTGCATCTTCGATTTATCAGTATATAAAAAACAGAAACATCACAGACGAAGCTTTAAAAGCATATTATATTGGCGGGAGTCCAGATTCCTGGAATTTTTTAACACATAAAATGAAAGATTCGCTTCCAATGCTTTCAGAACTGGGGCTTGTAAAGAAAGGGAAAAACGATTATTATGACTTTTTCAGAAATAGACTGATTTTTCCCATTCATGATATCACAGGACATGTAGCAGGATTTGGAGGAAGGGCTCTTCCAGGTAATGATAAAGAAGCAAAGTATATTAACTCATCGGAATCTTCTGTATTTCATAAAGGATCAACTCTTTACGGCCTGTTTCAGAGCCTGTCCTCGGTAAAACAGGAAAAAGAAATCTACATCGTCGAAGGCTACATGGATGTGATCGGCCTTTTCCAGCAGGGAATTAAAAATACGGCTGCGCCTCTCGGAACAGCTTTTACTGAAGAACATTTAAAAATTCTCCAGCGTTATACAGATAAAATTATTCTTGTCATGGACGGCGATCAGGCGGGAAAAAAAGCCGCATTGCGGGCTTGCCAGATATTAATGAAATCGCCTTCCATAAAAACATCGGTTATTCTTCTTCCGGAGGGAAGGGATGCCTTTGATCTTGCATCTTTTGAAAATAAAGAAACTGTTCGTTCTGTTCTTGAAAACAGAATTCCTTCATCCCGTTTTTTAATTTATGAGACTCTTTTTCCTGGATGGACAGAAAATAAAATTAAAACCGACAATTTTAAAGAATTTACCGCTGAAATAAAAAAAATTTATGATATAAACCCATCTCAATCCATCCAGCCGGATCTGGAAGAAAAAAGAAATGCCCTGGAAAGGCTTTTTCAGTTCGTTTCAGGCATCCAGACTCCCCTTGAGCAGGAAATATTTCTTAATGAAGGCGCCATTTCTCTGGGTCTGGACCCTGCTTCTGTAAGATCAGAAATGAAGAAAAAAAATGACATGAAACCGGCTTCCGGGAGCACTGGCAAAAATACAGTAAATTTTCATGAACAACAGGATGATCCTGCAGTTAAAAAGCTGATCCGAATTGAAAGAGAAATTTTAACTGAACTGATTTTTTCAAGTCATTTAATGAATCTTGCTCTGGAAGCAATGGACCAAATATTTTTCTTTGATGAATACAGTGAAATTTTATGGAGATATCTTGAAGGAAGGTATACAACAGGAAATTTATGGAATTCAGATGATTTTGTAAAATTTGAAATTCCCCGTGAACTTATATCTGTTTTTTCAGGTGAGTTAATCTCTCAGACTGAAAAAAATATTCAGGAAAGAGATGAATCTATAATTTTACGGCAGTTAATCAATAAACATGAAGAAATCAGAATAAAAAAAGAGATAAAGGAATTGGAAATCAGACTTCCAGTTGCCGATTCTGTAGAACAGGAAGTTCTTCTCAGCTCATACAACAGTCTTTTGAAAGATTTAAAAGAGCGTGAAAACCTTGGTCGAAATATTTTCGATAAAACAAAACAATAAATGAACTAGAGATTTACCTCAGGGAGTATTACCGATATGGCAATGGAGGATTTACCGGAAATCCAGAAAATTATCTCAATTGGAAAAGCCAATGGAGAGATTACTTATGATGAAATTAATGATTATCTGCCTGAAAAAATTGTAAACTCAGAACGAATTGAAGATGTATTTACGCTTCTGAATCAGCTTGGCATTGAAGTGGTGGAGGAATATTCCAGCAAAGCTATTGAAGATCTCCAGCCTAAAGAACCTAAAAAAGAAATCAAAGTTGTAAAAAAGAAAAAAGAAACCGGCAGTTCAACAATCACAGATGATCCCATCCGTCTTTATCTGAAAGAAATTGGAAAAGTATCTCTAATTTCTGGAGACAAAGAAGTTTTTCTTGCAAGAAGGATTGAAAACGGCGAAAACATTATCGAAGAAACCATTCTTGAATCCTCTCTTCTCAGAGCAAATTTTTTCAAACTCATGCCGAAGATCAAATCCCGGAAAATCAAAGTTTCCGATGTCATTCGCGCAAATAAAGCTTATTACATGAGCACTTCAGAACTTGAGAAACTCGAAAAAAAATTTCTCGAGCAAATGGAAATTATTTCTGTTGAGGAAAAAAAATTAAACGAAGCGCAGAATAAGCTCAGAAAGTACGTGGATGGCTCTAAAAAATGGCGTGAATACCGACTGAAGGCTGATGAAGCAAAGGCCATTGTTAATGAATGCGTTTCAATTCTAGGGGTTTCACAGAAAGAAATTCAAAGAATTTCGCAGAAAATCAAATCCATGGTCTTCCGCATAAAAGAAATCCAGAGGCATTTTCTTTCCATCAAGGCAAAATACGGAAAGGATATAAAAGAAATCAAAGCCTTCAATCGTTTTATTGAAAAAAATGAAAATCTGGAAGATATTGAAAAAGAAATGCACTGCAGTATTGATGAAGTGCGTGATGTAATAAAAGATATCCGAAACAATGAAAGAAAACTCCGCAGAATGGAACAGGAAGCAGGCTCTCCCATTTCTGATATATTAAAATGGGGAGAATCATTAAATAAGGGCGAAAGAGAAATTGCCCAGGCAAAAAAAGAATTAATCAAAGCAAACCTGAGACTTGTCGTATCCATTGCCAAAAGGTATGCAAATCGAGGAATGCATTTTTTCGATTTAATCCAGGAAGGCAATATTGGTCTGATTAAAGCTGTAGACAAATTTGAATACAAGAAAGGCTATAAATTCTCCACATATGCGACCTGGTGGATCCGTCAGGCAATCACAAGAGCCATCAGCGATCAGGCCCGTACCATTCGGATACCGGTACACATGATTGAACAGATCAATAAAGTGGTCAGAGAAACCAGACTCTTTCTTCAGGAAACCGGACGTGAACCCACAAACGAAGAAATTGCAGAACGTCTGGGCTGGCCGATCAAACGTGTTAAAGATGTTAAAAATGTAGCCAGGGAACCAATCTCTCTGGAAGTTCCTGTCGGTTCAGAGGAAGATTCTGAACTTGGTGATTTTATTCCAGACCTTGAAGTGGAATCGCCCATGAATACGACAGCTCATAGAATGCTTACTGAGCAGATTAAAAGCGTCTTGAATACGCTTCCTGCAAGGGAGCAAAAAGTTCTTAGAATGAGATTCGGGCTGGATGACGGCTACAGCCACACCCTGGAAGAAGTAGGTTATGTATTTCAGGTTACAAGGGAACGGATCCGTCAGATTGAAGCTAAGGCTTTAAGAAGGCTCAGACATCCTTCCAGAAGCAAAAAACTGAAGGATTATATAGATTAATTTTATAAATTACTGTAGCATCTGCTTCTGTAACAAACCTTTCTATCCCTTGAAAAAATATTAATTTCAAGTTTTAATATTTGACCTTTTGCAGTGAATGATGTAGAATGTATACAAATGGTTCAGGGAAATAATAAACGGCAGTTTGAAAGAATTGATGAGCAGATAGCCATTGATTACAGAATTATTACACTCGGTGATAAGCCTCATGAAAATCTTCGATTTTCCGGCCTGGCTGATATGGACAATGTATCTGAAGGCGGAATTCTTTTTGAATATCATGAATCCATACCTGTCGGCAGTTTAATGGAACTTGGATTTAATATTGGAACAGATGTTCCCATTCATTTGAAAGGACGTGTGAAGCATGTAAAACAGCTTGGTGTTTCCCGTTTTGCAATAGGCATTCAATTTCTTGCTAGCATGAAAGAAGATATTGAAGCTCTTATCAATTTTATTAATGAAAAAAGCCTCCTCCGCAAACAGAAAAGAAAAGAATCAGAACAAAATACATAATATGAATATTTAAAATTTGTCGCTTGATTTACAATTCAGAAATACTTTTTAAACTTTATAAAATGATATTGTTGGATCTGTCAAGGTTCAAAATCATGACATCAGATTAAAACTCCGGGAACTTTATGCCTGATATTCTTTTTAATTTAATTATTTTTATCATTATAACTGATTTTGTTTTTTCTTATATTCTTGAATATTTAAATTACAGCAGCTGGCCTTCTAAAATTCCAGAAACGATCCGTGATTTTTATTCAGATCAGAAATACTCAGAAGCGTTTTATTATAATCAGGATAAATATTTTCTTTCCTCTGTATCGAGCACATTCAGCTATATTATATTATTGGGAATGCTTTACGCTGGCGGATTTTACTATGTAGATGAAGCTGCCGGAGTAATTTCGAATCATCCCATCACATCTGCAATCTTATTTTTCATAATTCTCTATGCAGGCAATGAGATTCTTACACTGCCAATTTCTTATTATAATACATTTGTAATAGAAAGTAAATACGGTTTTAACAGAACAAAAGCGCCACTTTTTATCAAAGACAAAATCGTATCTTTTCTGATTTCATCTGTAATCATTTCTGCTGTAATATCAATTCTTATTTTTTTCTATGAAATGCTCGGAGAAAAATCCTGGATAATTTCATGGATTATTTTTACGGTTTTTATCCTTCTCATTCAGTATTTTTATACAGGTTTAATTGTTCCTCTTTTTAATAAACTGACTCCGCTTGAAGAAGGACAGTTGAAGAAAAAAATTGAAGAATATGCTTTAAAAGTAAATTTCCCAC
>Ga0224501_10001560_pt1 | contig 17741 bp, 13 predicted proteins | sample SF_Oct11_sed_USG_4_FD_169105 | JGI IMG/M metagenome (GOLD analysis project Ga0224501, IMG submission 169105) | Sediment microbial communities from San Francisco Bay, California, United States - SF_Oct11_sed_USGS_8_1 | ecosystem: Environmental > Aquatic > Marine > Sediment | place: USA... | reverse complement strand
TAAAGGGCAGAGGGAGTCTATAAACAAAAAAGCCCCCGTAAACGGAGGCCTTTGGAGATGGTGGGTCGTGGGCGATTCGAACGCCCGACCAATTGATTAAAAGTCAACTGCTCTACCGGCTGAGCTAACGACCCAATGCGGTGCGCATTATGCGGGTTTTGAAAAAAATTACAAGTTTTTTTTGCAGAAAATCGGCCATTATCGCCAATTTTCCAAAAACAGATTAAATCTTAGACTCTAATGGCAAAAGATTCAAAACAAAAGACGGAAAATCTTTCCAATCAGGAATGCTTCGCTTGCCACTCAGGAGATAGTGCTCTGAGCTTTTCCAGTCCATTTCTGACAATGGTAATAGCCTCATCAACATCTGCTTCCGTGGTAAATCTCCCCAATGATAAACGCAACGATGAATGGGCTTTTTCATCTGACAAACCTAATGCTTTTAAAACATAAGATGGCTCAACACTGGCAGAAGTGCATGCAGAACCCGATGAAACGGCAATATCCTTAAGAACCATCAACAAAGTTTCGCTATCCACATAATCAAAACAGATGTTCATAATGCCCGCAACAGTATTATCCATATTGCCATTTATTGAAACACCACCGCAGGATTCAATCCCCTGCCATAGACGATTTTTTAATTGGCGGATCCGTTGCGATTCTTCTTCTCTATTTTTCTGCGAGATGGCAAAACTCTCTCCCATGCCGACAATCTGATGAGTTGCTAATGTACCCGATCTAAGCCCTCGCTCATGACCACCTCCATGAATTAAAGGCAATATATTAGGTTGTTGATTCTTGCGAACGTAGAGCCCGCCAATGCCTTTTGGTCCGTAAATTTTATGCGCACAGAAAGACATCATATCAATTGGCATTTTGGTCATATCAATTTCCAGTTTGCCCGCGCTTTGCGCACCATCCACATGAAACAAAATATGGTGCTTATGAGCCACTTCACCGATTTCAACAATTGGATTAATACTGCCAATTTCATTGTTAACATGCATTATGGAAATCAGGAAAGTATCTGGTCTGATAGCCTGTTCAACTTTCTCTGCACTGATTACACCATTTTCATCTGGCGATAAATAGGTAACTGTAAACCCTTCTGATTCCATTTGAGCGCAAGTATCAAGAACCGCCTTATGCTCAATAGCACTGGTAATAATATGACCTTTTGATGGCTGGTTTTGCTGACCGGAAAGATTGGCATATGCAGCACCTTTAATAGCAAGGTTATCAGCCTCTGTGGCACCGGACGTCCAGATAATTTCTCTTGGATCAGCATGGAGCAAATCCGCCACCTGATTTCTTGCAATATCAACCAACTCTTCAGCTTGCCAACCATAACGATGAGAGCGAGAAGCCGGATTACCAAAAGCACCATCAAGAGTTAAACATTGAGCCATTTTTTCAGCCACAACCGGATCAACAGGCGTGGTGGCCGCATAATCAAGATAGATGACTTTTTTCATTAACACTTAACTCCAATCTCTAATCTCTAATCTCTAATCTCTAATTTGGCTGGCATTTTACGACTTTTTAGACTTGGCTGTCGTCTTTTTCTTGCTAGTCGCTTTTTTCGCTGTTTTAGATTTAGTTTTGGTTTGAGCCTTACTTTTCGCTTTTGCCTTTGCCTTTGAATCCGAAGCCGAACCTGATTTGCTTACTGGCTCTCCACAATCATCCAGATCTTCAAGGCTCTCGATAAAATCTGCCACATGTATACCCGGCAAATCAAGTTCCTCAATTTTGATGTCTCTGTCTTTTAAGGTTTTAACCAAAATTCTCATTTGCTCATCAACAGCTCTTGAATGATCCAACATGCTGCTGATAACCTGAGCGACAGGATCATAATAGCTTGAAGTGGCACCGTAGGCTTCAAAACCGATCAATTGATGCAGTTTCTCTCTTTCGCTTTGCTTTTTCTGACAATCATCTTCAATCACATGGCCAGGAATACCAATGGCCGTTGCATTTTCAGGCACATCTCTGACGATAACCGCATTGGAGCCCACTCTTGCGCCAGAATGTAAGGTTATTGGCCCCAGAATTTTGGCACCTGCTCCCACCACAACATTATCCTTTAAAGTAGGATGACGTTTACCGGCTTCCCACGAAGTTCCACCTAATGTCACCCCATGATAAAGGGTACAATCATTACCAATTACTGCGGTTTCTCCAATCACGACCCCCATAGCATGGTCGATAAAAAATCGTCGCCCGATTGTCGCACCTGGATGAATTTCAACGCCGGTTACCCATCTGGCAAAAGTAGAAATAAAACGAGCCAGCCTTTTCCAGTCAGCAAGCCAGAGTTTATTGGTTAGGCGATAGATCCAGATAGCGTGCAAGCCGGGATAATTGATTAAGATATCCCACTTGCTTCTGGCTGCCGGATCCCTTTTGAAAACGCTATTGATATCTTCCTTTATTGATTCAAATGCCATAAATGACTCGCTTTAATATTTGTTTGCTCATTTTTGTTGAGACGTTGAACTGCCAGATTCGTTACTATTCATCTGCTCAATAGACTTTAAAAATCCACGCAGAATATTATATTCGCTGGTTTCCAGTCTGGCTTTATTGAAAAGACGATTTAAACGCATTTCAATCAATTCCTGCTTGTTAGCATCCAGATAGCCGGTTTGAGCCATCAGATTTTCAAAATGCTCAACCAGCCCATTAAGCTCCTTTCTGGTGATGACGGATTCATTTTTCAAGTCATCATTAACAGTTTTTTCTTTGCCGAATGCTATGGCAGTTGAGGCCAACAACAATTCATAGGCAATTAGCTGAACTGCGGCGGCTAAATTCAACGAACCATATTCATTACTCGTCGGAATACATAAATGATAGTGGCATAACTGCAATTCCTGATTGGTGAGCCCTGAATGCTCAGTTCCAAACAAAATGGCGACTGGAAAATTATTAATATTGTTTTGCAAAACCTCTGTCAATTGACGAGGTTCTATTATTTCGTTAGGCAGACTTCTGACCCTTGCACTGGTTCCAATAATCAAACGACAGTCAGCTATCGCTTCTTCAATGGACTGATATACGACAGCTTCATCAAGAATATCAGTGGCATTGGCTGACATACTGACCGCTTGGGGATCAGGAAATATCTTTGGATTGACTAGACACAATTGAGACAAACCCATGACTTTCATCGCTCTTGCAACAGCACCAATATTTCCGGGGTGAGTGGTATGAGACAGAACAATCTTGATCTGAGCTAATATTGCTGTGTCCAATGTTGATTTAGTCATATCCAACGTTGATTCTGACATAAAACTGATACTCGAGGGTTCAAATTGGTATGAACAAACATCCAAAAGCGGATTTGACCGATCCTGATTAAAATTAAAGGCTGAATTCTACACCCTGAATTTTCTCTTTACGATAGACAAAAACACTAATTGGCCATTTTTTCTATCAAAAATCTCAATTAATAACTTTTATCTTAAAAAATTTCTAGATTATTTTGCTATAGCTGATTTTATTGTTATTCGTTTTGGTTACAATTTGAACAGCTGCTTTATAATCTTCCTAATAAAAATAACAACATAGCAACAACTGTCTTTTTGAACGTAAAAAAACGCTATTGTCTATAATCCATTTAACGCTCTTTTTATTACCACTCAATTCCGTCATGGAAATTACACCCGGACTCTCCCCTGTTGTTCCGGGTTTTTTTTATCTTTTGATCAACTGCTTGAACGCATAAGTGAATAGCCTACTCCGGCAAAAATGATGACAGGCAAGGCTGCGCCAAAGAAAGGCCACAAATTAAACACCAGACTGATAGGCCCAAAGGATTGATTGGCCAGATGAAATCCGAAACCAAGAAAAACACCTGATAAAATTCTTGCGGCAACAGAAACATCTCTCATGGGTCCCATCACAAATGCGGTAGCCAAAAACATCATCACCACAATAGAAAGTGGCAAGAATATTTTCTGCCAGAAAACCAGTTGATATTGGCTGTATTCAAGACGATTTTCCTTTAAATAGTCAAGATAATCATAAAGACCGGCAATATTCAGCGAATCAGGTTCAAGAGACAGGGTTTCAATGTGAGAATCCATTAACGGTTGTTCCCATACCAGCTCGGAAATTTGTTCATGGCGTATTGCATTGGATTCAAAGTGTGTGATTTTTACCTGTTTTAATAACCAGGAGCTCTCCTGTTTGTGCGCTTCCTTTGCCTGTGTATAACTTTCCAGCCTGTTGGATTCATTTAACTGAAAGATCATCACGTCGGCAAATTGTCCTGTGGAAAGTATTTCTCCCAGCCGAACAATCTTGTTGCCTTTTTTGGCCCATAACCCACTTTGAGAGAAGTTTAACTCACCACCACTTAACGCTACAGAGCGTAATTGTTCTGCGGATTTATTCGCTTTGGGCGCAACCATTTCAGCAATTAACAAGGTAATAAAGACCATAACTAAACTGGCTTTTACAGCAACACCGGCAATCTGCCATGAAGTCATTCCAGCAGCACGCAATACCGTCAGCTCACTATGTGAAGCCAGACTACCCAAACCAATCAGGGCACCAATTAAAATACTCATCGGGAAGAACTCGATGACCCTGCCCGGGATCATCATAGCTGTATATAAAAATGCATCGCTGGCTTGATATGTTCCTCGCCCAACAATTGCCAGCTCATCAATTAAACCAAACAGACTTCTGAGCAACACAAGGGCCAGTAATACAAAAAGACTGGCATAAATCACTTGTCGGGCAATGTACTTGTCAATTATTCGAATCATACTTTTTCCAATGCCATTCAGTTGTTTTTACCATTTTGAAGTTTTGCGGGTTTGTACAACCAATAACAGATGAAAGCCACCAGAAAATGCACCCACCACAAACCAACAACTTCCGGAATTGCGCCTGATTCTATAAAACGGCGACTGTTCATCATCAAAAGCGCGTAAGTCACATATAACATAAGTCCTGGTAACAGTCGTGAAAACTTGCCTTTTCTTGGCTCAGTTCTGGCCAGAGGAATTGCCAAAAAACACAATAAAAACATAGAAACAGGTACAGATAATCGCCAATGTAATTCAGCCCAATATTCTGGAGTTAAATGTTTTAGTAATTGGCTGGTTGAAACCGCACTGTTTTTTACCTCTTTCTGCTTAACTTCAGGATCGCTCAAAGACATAAAGTAACCCTCAAATTCGGCTGTCTGCCAGCGATTTTTCTGCTTATCCAGTCGATAGCTAACACCCTGCTCCAGCTGTAAATAACTGTCAGACTTTGTATCTTTCTGAATTTCAGTTTCACTGTCCTGCCAAATTTGTCCAGAATCGGCCACCTGAATTTCGATATTACCGGAAGATTCATCCAACCCATAAACCGAAAAGATACGATTAATCTGACCATCATCTCCGCGAGATTCTATAAAACTGACGCCGCTTCTTTGCCTGTTTTCACGAAAAGTGCCAGGAGAAACCGAACCAAATCTTGCCGCTGATTTTTCATAATTTAATAATTGATTGGTTTGATAGTTTGACCAGGGCGTTACCCAGAAAGTCAAAAATGTTGCACATACAGCCAGCACGAGTGCCAGTGGCAGAATGTACTTTGCCAATTGAAACTCACTTACACCAACGGATTTTAGAACAGCCATTTCACTGTCAGCATACAGACGACCAAAAGTAAGTAGCACAGCCAGATAAAATGACATGGGTAACAGGAATCCCATCACAGAGGGAATATGTAATGCCAGCAAACCAAAGACCGCTTGAGATGAAATACTGCCATCCAATGCAAGCTGAATATATTTGATAAAACGCCCACTTAAAAACAAAAGTAACAACACCAGCAAAATCGCGGCGCAACTAATTAGTATCTCTCTGTTGATGTAACGTCGTAGAATCAAAATATAAACTCAGAAAAGTGTTACTTTTACTTAATAAATGGCATTTTTTAAGTTAAACTTCCATTTTTTACAGTTTAATAGTTAAAACTGACAATTATTTGGGCATTTAAATCCTGAAAATCAGTTTCGCAATATAACATAGCTTTAGATATTAAGTCAGCACTCAGACAAACAAATCGTTTTCTTGTTCAGATTATGATTTGATAAGAGTATGTGAAACATAAATCTGACAGTAAAAAGTTTTTGCTGTTTTAACAAATTAAAATCTATATACAAATGATAAATTAATGGTACAGGTGAAATAATGGAATTTGGCGTAAAAAGTGGCAATCCTGAAAAACAACGTTCTGCCTGCGTTGTTGTTGGTGTTTATGAGTCAAGAAAGCTTTCGGCCATGGGTGAGCAGCTGGATCATATAAGTGATGGTTATTTAAGTAACATTATCAGACGTGGTGACATGGAAGGTAAACTTGGACAGGTTTTGTTGCTTCATAATGTTCCCAATGTGATGTCTGACAGAATATTGTTAATTGGTTGTGGAAAAGAACGAGATTTTGCCGATTCTCAATACAAGAACATGATAGCCAAGGTGATCACCACTTTAAACGACACCGGTTCAATGGAAGCTGTTTGCTTTTTTAGTGAACTCAATGTTCGTGGTAGAGACATTCATTGGAAGATAAGACAAGCTGTTGAATCAACCCAGGACACTCTCTATACCTTTGATAACTTCAAGAGTAAAAGTGATGCTGCCAGAAGACCATTAAGAAGAATCACTTTCAATGTTACCAGCAGAAAAGAATTAACTATTGGTGAAAATGCCATTAAGGAAGGGTTAGCGGTTTCCAAAGGTACTCATCGCGCAAGAGATTTAGCCAATTTACCTCCTAATGTTGCAAACCCGACCTATCTGGCTGAACAGGCACAAAAACTGTCTGAAGAATACTCAGACGTATCCTGCGAGATACTGGATGAATCCGAACTTGAATCAATGGGCATGGGTGCATTTGTAGCCGTATCAAAAGGTTCAGAGCAACCGGGCAAGTTGATTATATTAAAATATGCAGGTGGTGAAGCAGATCGAAAGCCGGTTGTATTAGTTGGCAAAGGAATTACTTTTGATACCGGTGGTATTTCTCTAAAGCCTGGCGAAGCAATGGATGAAATGAAATTTGATATGGGCGGCGCGGCAGGTGTTTTTGGTTCCTTTGTTACTGCTGTTGAACTTGAATTACCCATTAATTTAATCATGGTTATTGCAGCTGCCGAAAATATGCCAGATGGAAGAGCTTCTCGTCCAGGAGATATTGTCACTTCACTTTCAGGACAAACTATTGAAATCCTGAACACTGATGCGGAAGGTCGACTGGTGCTATGTGATGCCTTAACTTATGTTGAAAGATTTGAGCCGGATGTTGTTATTGATGTAGCCACGCTAACCGGAGCTTGTGTTATTGCTTTAGGCGCTCATGCATCAGGTCTACTAAGCAACCATAGTCCACTGGCACACGAACTGTTAAATGCGGGTAAACAATCTGGTGACAAAGCATGGCAACTGCCTTTGTGGGACGATTATCAGGAACAGCTTAATTCAAATTTTGCTGATATGGCCAACATAGGAGGTAAACCTGCGGGAACTATTACTGCCGCTTGTTTCTTGTCCAGATTTACCAAAAAGTTTAATTGGGCCCATCTGGATATTGCTGGCACTGCCTGGCTTTCAGGAAAGGCCAAAGGTTCGACAGGTAGACCAGTACCTTTACTCACACAATATCTGATTAACCGTTGTAAAAGTTGATAGCATTGCAATTATTTGAGATAAATTATGACCCAAATTGAATTTCATTCATTTGAATCAACCAGCAATAAACCACCTATTAATCAGGTATGCGATGTTATTAAACAAGCCTACAGAAAAGGCCAAAAGGTTTTTGTTCATACAGAAAACCGCAGAGCAGCTGAATTAATTGATGAAAAGCTATGGACTCATGACAGCAAAAGCTTTTTACCCCATCAAATGGTGGGGGAAGACCCAAAGACTCAAAGCCCCATTGAAATTGGTTTTGGTCAGGAACCAACCATCATGCCAGATGTGTTGATTAATCTTGATCATCAGGTGCCAACATTTTTTAGCCGATTTAATCTGGTTCATGAATATGCTTATGGTGATGAAGAAAGTAAAGAAAAAGCCAGAGAAAAATACCGATTTTACCGACAAAGAGGTTACCCGCTTAACCATTTAAAACATCAGTGATTAAAATGGTTGCATAAAGAAAGCAAAAGCTTTATTGAAAATTTAAACGACACTAGAAACTCAGACATCAAGCAAACAGGTTGAACTACGTAATGGATAAGTCCTATACCCCGCAGAACATTGAAACTCGTTGGTACGAGCAATGGGAAAGTAATGGTTATTTTAAGGCTTCTGGCAAAAATGATCCCTATTGTATATTGATTCCGCCTCCCAATGTCACAGGAAGTCTGCACATGGGGCACGCCTTTCAACATACAATCATGGACTTGTTGATCCGTTACCATCGTATGCTGGGTGATGATTCACTTTGGCAGTGTGGTACCGATCATGCCGGAATTGCCACGCAAATGGTGGTTGAGCGATTACTAAATGCTGAAGGCAAGAAGCGAACCGATTTTAGCCGTGATGAATTTATTGAAAAAGTCTGGCAATGGAAAGAAACTTCTGGGGGTACTATTTCACAGCAAATGAGACGTCTGGGTGATTCTCCGGATTGGGACAGAGAAGCTTTCACTATGGACGAAAACCTGTCCAAAGCTGTTCAGGAAGTTTTTATCCGATTATATGATGAAGGTATTATCTATCGCGGAAAAAGACTGGTTAACTGGGATCCGAAATTTCAAACTGCCATTTCAGATCTGGAAGTGGAAAATCTTGATGAAAAAGGATTTCTCTGGCATTTTCGTTACCCATTGAAAGATGGACTTAAAACCAAAGATGGCAAAAATTATCTTGTGGTAGCAACAACACGTCCTGAAACCATGCTGGGTGATGCAGCTGTAGCCGTTCATCCGGAAGATGAAAGATATCAAGACCTGATCGGCAAATCAGTCATGTTGCCTTTGGTTGGCAGAGAAATTCCAATCATTGCCGATGATTATGTTGATAGGGAATTTGGTACCGGATGTGTCAAAATCACGCCAGCTCATGACTTCAATGATTATGAAATAGGCAAAAGACACAACCTGCCTCTGATAAATGTTCTGTCACCAACAGCAACCATTCTTATGCAAGCCGAGATTTACAACATTGCAGGACAAACTGATAAAAATGTTGATTCTCAACTACCTGAAGAATTTGCCAATCTAGACCGATTTGATGCCAGAAAAGCCATTGTTGAAGCGTTTGAATCTCAAGACTTGCTGGACAAAATTGAGGACCATGCTCTAAAAGTTCCTCGAGGAGACAGAAGTGGCGATGTGATTGAACCGCTGCTGACAGATCAATGGTATGTTGCTGTTGATTCGTTAGCCAAGCCTGCTATTGAAGTAGTTAAAAATGGCCAAATTAAATTTGTTCCGGAAAACTGGGACAAAACCTATTTTCACTGGATGGAGAATATTCAGGACTGGTGCATCAGTCGCCAACTCTGGTGGGGACACAGAATACCCGCATGGTATGACGAAAAAGGTAATGTTTATGTTGCACATAGTGAAGAAGAAGCCAGAACAAAATACAATCTTGACGGGAAGGTGAAACTTGTCAGGGATAATGATGTTCTCGACACCTGGTTCTCATCTGCTCTCTGGCCTTTTGCGACTATGGGTTGGCCTGACATAACGCCAGAACAGGAACGTTATATTCCTTCCAGCGTCCTTGTTACCGGTTTTGACATTATTTTCTTCTGGGTTGCCAGAATGATCATGATGACACTGAAATTTACAGATAAAGTTCCTTTTAAGGAAATTTATATTACTGGTCTGATCCGCGATGAAAATGGCGACAAGATGTCAAAATCCAAAGGTAATGTACTTGATCCAATTGACTTGATTGACGGTATTAATGTGGATGATCTGGTGAACAAAAGAACCAGCGGGATGATGAATCCCAAAGTTGCTTCCCAAATTGAAAAGCGCACCAGAAAACAATATCAGGATGGCATTGAAGCTTATGGCACCGATGCATTACGTTTTACCTTCTGCGCACTGGCATCCACCAGTCGAGATATTAATTTTGATTTAGGTCGTGTTGAAGGTTATCGCAATTACTGTAACAAACTCTGGAATGCTGCCAGATATGTTCTGATGAATACTGAAGATCAGGATTGTGGCCAAACCGGTGAAGCGATAGAGCTTAGCATCGCCGATCGCTGGATCATCAGCAAATTGCAAAATACAATAAAAACCTATCAGCAACATATTAAAACCTACCGTTTTGATTTGGCCTCGCAAACTCTGTACGAGTTTAGTCGAAATGATTACTGTGACTGGTATCTTGAGTTATCCAAACCTATTTTATATGGTGATTCGGCTTCGGAAGGAGCAAAACGAGGTACTCGCCATACACTGGTCAATGTACTGGAAGCTATCATGCGATTACTTCATCCAATGATGCCTTTTATTACTGAAGAAATCTGGCAGCGTCTGAGACCTCTGGTAAATACCAGTGTTGATTCCATTATGCTTGCAGATTTTCCTCAATTTGATGACAAAAAGCTGGATCAGGAGGCGCTTGATGATCTGCAATGGATACAAAATGTCATTGTTGGCATACGCAATATCAGAGGAGAACTTAACATTTCTCCAAGTAAACCTGTGAATGTTTTGCTTAATCAAACCAATGAAAGGGATCAAACTTGTCTTGAAAGATATCGCAATTTTCTGTCATCGCTGGCAAAACTTGAGTCAATTAGCTTAAATGATCAACCTGCGCCACCATCGGCCACAGCACTAGCTGGTGATATGGAGATACTGGTTCCTCTGGCTGGATTGATTGATGTTGAAGTAGAGATAAAAAGACTGGATAAGGAAATTGACAAACTGACAAACGAAATGAGCAGATTGAGCGGTAAACTGGCAAACAAAAACTTTGTTGATAAAGCGCCACCGGAACTGGTAGCCAAGGAAAAAGAAAAACTTGAGCAAATCCAAAAGTCATTAACTAAACTTGAACAACAGAAAACACAGTTATTACAAATATAATAAATTTAACGGGATAAAATAGAAACGGGGATCGATATGCAGCAAGTTTTCAACATGACGCTTCCCTTTTCCAGTTCCTGGAAGGCTTTGCAAATTTTTTCCGTCTACAGGTTATTACTTGCACTGTCACTATTGTTCCTGTTTAACTCCAATCTTTCAACTGCATTTTTAGGTGTATCCGATCCTCATTTTTTCTATGTGGTTGCAAACATTTATTTGATTGTTTCTATCTTCACCCTGATCACAAGCTTTGTTCTTAAAAGCTTGTATTTTGTTCAGGTCTACAGTCAGGTTCTGCTTGATATTATATTTATCACATTAATCATGCATACCAGTGGCGGTAATTCGAGTGGTATTGGTGTTTTGATAGCCATCAGTACGTCAGCAACCTGTATCTTGACGGGAAGACCAACCGCATTGATCTTTTCGGTACTCGCTTCTGCCGCAATCTTTGGGGAAGAGTACTATTCAAAACTGCATTTGTCTGATATTGATGGTCACTATACTCGCGTAGGTATCTTGTCAGTCATGTTTATGGCGTCCAGTTTAATGTCATATTATCTGTCACGCAGAATCATTGAAAGTGAGCACGTTGCTGAAGCCTCAATCAAGGGTATGGAAAACATGCAACAATTGAATGAGGAAATCATTCGATTTATGGCGACCGGTATACTGGCCGTGGATAACAGCAACTATATTCGACAAATCAACCGGGCTGCCTTGATCTATCTGGGGCATACCGATTCTGTAAAATCACAAAGGCTTGATCAGGTTTCATCAGCTTTATCCAGACAACTGAATTTATGGCGAATGAACACTTATTATCAAGCTAAAGTATTTAAGAATACTGCTACAGGGCCAAATCTTATTCCCAGTTTTCACCCAATCGGTAATAGTAAAAACAATACCATTATTTTTCTGGAAGACACCACTACCTTGACTCAAAGAGCTCAAAGTTTAAAGCTGGCTTCACTCGGGCGATTAACCGCATCCATTGCACATGAAATCAGAAATCCTCTGGGAGCTTTAAGTCACGCAGCACAATTAATGAAAGAATCAGATACAGAAGATTCCGGCAACCATGATTTAATAGAAATTATTAATAAAAATACCACCAGAGTGAATAATATTATTGAAAATATACTTAAACTCTCACAACGAAAATCTGTGCAAATTCAGGAAATTGATCTCGTTTCCTATTTACCAACAATGGTGAAAGAGTACCTTGACGGAAAAGATGAGCCTCCTGATATCGAAATATTTATTCCCAATGAACCGGTAATGGTTAATTTTGACCCATCGCAATTATCACAAATTTTGATTAATCTTATTGATAATGCTATTTTTCACAGTAAAAAAAGGACTGATGAAGCCTATGTTCAAATTAGCATTGGATACGAACCACATTCAAATAACCTGTTTCTTGATGTCATAGATAAAGGTGAAGGTGTAGACGAGGAAAATATAGAGAAAATTTTTGAGCCTTTCTTTACAACCTCGCGTAGCGGAACCGGACTGGGACTTTACTTATCAAAAGAATTGTGTGAAGTTAATCGGGCGCGACTGGATTATATTCCTATTGCAACTAAAGGTTCCTGTTTTCGCATTACTTTTGCATCTACCCAGGTAACGCTTAAGACCGGATATCAAAAATCCTGATAAACTGTTATAAAATGATTATCAGATTAATTTGGCATCACTATAAATTTTGATGGATAATAAAAGTATCCTGATGAGAAAATGAAAATCGGATTTTAGTTATGAGTCAAACGCCATTAATTTTAATTGTTGACGATGAACCAGACATTCTCCAACTGCTGGGGATCACATTGTCTCGTATGAACATTAATACTATCAAGGCAGAAAATCTGACTCAGGCAAAAGACGCTTTAGGCAAACACAAATTTGATATGTGTCTTACCGATATGCGTTTACCTGATGGAGATGGCATTGAGCTGGTCAGTCACATTCAACAAACTGCGCCTGAAATCCCCGTTGCGCTAATCACCGCCCACGGAAATATGGAAATAGCTATTCAATCCATGAAAGCCGGAGCCTTTGATTTTATTTCTAAACCAGTTGATTTAAATCGATTAAAAAAGCTGGTCAATTCTGCATTAAAACTGGGTCAACAAGACAGTCAGGGACAAAAATCTCAAAGTAAAAAGAAGCAGCTGATAGGTGACACCGAAGTTATGCAACAGCTCAAACAGAATATTCTCAAATTGGCAAGAAGCCAGGCACCGGTTTTTATTCACGGTGAGTCAGGTACAGGAAAAGAACTGGTTGCAAAACTCATCCATATCAAGGGGCCCAGGTCAGATAAAAGTTTTATTCCAATTAACTGTGGCGCTATTCCTTCTGAATTAATGGAAAGCGAATTTTTTGGACACAAAAAAGGCAGTTTCACGGGTGCCGTTGTTGATAAAAAAGGCCTTTTTCAACTGGCAGATGGTGGCACACTGTTTTTGGATGAAATTGCTGAACTTCCATTTAATATGCAGGTTAAACTATTACGAGCTATTCAGGAAAAAACCATACGGCCAGTTGGTTCTGAAAAAGAAGTTCCTATTGATGTTAGAATATTAAGTGCCAGCCACAAAAATCTTATGCAACTGGTTGAAGATGAACAATTCAGACAAGATTTGTTTTATCGAATAAATGTAATTGAATTGGTTGTACCGCCTTTGAGAGAAAGAAAAGATGATATACCTAAAATAGCAGATTATCTTTTGCAACAACTGTCCATTACGATGGATATCAACAAACCAAAAATATCCAATGAAGCTATTAAGGTGCTAACGAACTATCAATTTCCTGGCAACATCAGAGAACTGGAAAACATTCTCGAAAGAGCGATTACACTTTCAAGTGATGACGAAATTAAAATTGAAGACCTGTCTATAGATCAACACATTGGTGATAACAGAGCGTTTCTATCAGATGCTGAGCTTTCCAGTCTGGAAAGAGACGAATTACCACTTGAGGAATATCTGGAAAAAATTGAAACCCATGAAATTCTTGAAGCCTTGAAACAGGCGAACGGCAATAGAACTCAGGCAGCCAAAATTCTCGGGATCAGTTTTAGAGCCATGCGATACAAATTAAAAAAATTAAATATTGACGATATAAATTAAATACTCACATCCTGATTACAAATTAACAGGACAATTTCCTACACATAATACAAACTTTTGACGCCAGTAAATCAGGCTATCTGCCGCATTATAAATACGATATATCTGATTTTTAATAATTGCTTTTTACTGTAAATTTCTCATCACAAAAAACATTAAATCAAGGATGAGAAAATGAAACTGCAAACACAATCTGACAAACAAAATGCTTTTACACTAATTGAACTCATGTTTACTATCGCGCTTTCCATGATTTTGCTTAGTGTTGGAATTCCGTCATTTAAAGATATGGTACAAAAAAGTAAAGTGACTGCTCAAATCAATCAACTTCGTGGCGCCCTGTTTCTGGCAAGGGAAACCGCTATTCAACGAAATAAAAAAACAGTTATTTGCCCAAGTTCTGATAGCACCAGTTGCAGTAATAGCTGGAGCAATGGTTATATTGTATTTATCGATCAGAATGAAGATCGAACATTTAATGATGGGGACATTTTAATGCAAACCTATCAAAATATTGAAAAGGACATAATGATAAGCTGGCGAGCTTTCGGCTATAAAAATTCACTGCAATGGTTGCCGACCGGGATCACAAATCATCAAAATGGAACATTCGAAATCTGCTATCTAAACAATCAGGAATTAGCAAAAGCGTTAATTGTTTCCAAATCAGGAAATGTTCGTCTTTCCAAAGATTTGGATGGTGATGGCATTGATGAAAATGCCAGCGGTGATGATGTGCGTTGCTAGTTTCTAAGTTCTAAGTTCTAAGTTAGATACTCGAAACTCGAAACTCGAAACTCGAAACTCGAAACTATTAACTATTAACTATTAAACTTTAACACTTTTACACAATAACCTTTCGCAGCCAACTCCTCCGCCTGAAGTTGGCTCATTACGCCTTTATCACAATAAAGCAAATAGGATTTATCTTTGTTCAGTTGTGTTTGCGAATGTAATTTAAAGAAAGGGATATGTATAACCTGATTACCGGTTAAACTTAATGGAGAAATTGCCAACTCATGAGGATGTCGGATATCAACCACGATATCATCAATTTCTGGTACAGTAACAATCTCAATGTTTTCTAAATTCTGCTGGCTTTTGAAAAGTTCATCTATATTTTCTACCTTTCTGTTTTCAAAAGACTGCTCAAGAATATCAAAATCAAAATTGCCTTCATCTTCTTCTATCTTATGAATTTTAGCAGCTGTAGTGGGTTTGTCGGATATCACGCCGCAATATTCTGGCATAACCGCTGCAAACTCCTCGGTACCAGTTTGCCGCGATAAAGAAATAATATCCTGCTTATCCATAGTGATCAGTGGTCGAAGTGTTAAGTGATCAGTAACACTGTCAATGACGGTTAAATTTGTCAGTGTTTGACTTGATACCTGTCCTACACACTCACCTGTCACCAATGCTGGGGCATTAAATTCACAAGCTACCTTTTCTGCAACTCTTAACATCATGCGCTTGAGAACAACCCCCATGTGCGCATGGTTGATTTTTGTCAGGATTTCATCAACCACTTTTTCAAAGGGAATTGTAATAAATAAAACTCGATGAGATGATGAATATTTTTCCCAAAGATAGTGGGAAACCTGTTTAACGCCAACTTCATGAGCCATACCACCAAGATTAAAAAAGCAAAAGTGGGTTCTTATTCCACGCTTCATCATTAAATAACTGGCCACAGAAGAATCATAGCCACCTGAAATCAAACTGAGACAGGATTCCTGTTGTCCCATAGGAAAGCCACCTAAACCCTGAGTTCTGGATTCAATGGTGTAAACCTTATCCTGCTTGACTTCAAGATTAACTGTCACCTCAGGATCCCTGAGTTTGACCCCAGCCGCTTCACTATTGTGAAGCAAAGCGCCACCCACCTTTTTTTCAATATCGATTGAGTTAAAAGGATGTTTACCTGTTCTTTTAACCCGTACACAAAAAGTTTTGTCTTTCACCTGACTGGCTGAATTGGCAATAACAATGTCAGCAATGTCTTCAATTGTAGAAAAAGGGTGTGATTTTACTTTTAAAATAAAGTCGATACCTGGCGTGTTTTTCAGTCGTTCAAGAATTTGTGCTTCTAATACATCATCATTCGATTCAAGATTAACCTCAACAAAATCCCATGAACCACTGATTACAATATTCTCATCAATACTGTTCAGAATTTTTTTCAGATTCTTTTTTAACTGACTGATAAGTCTTTTTCTGACAGGTTTGCTTTTAACAATGATTTCGGGGAATAATTTGATAATAAATTTCATAGAAAACAGACACAAAAAGGCGACCTAAAATAAAGTCGCCTATTTTAACTGAAAGCAAAGGGAATAGCTAAGTTTTAAGCCCTGATCAAACCAACAAACTTGCCTTCTATAACCAAATCTTCACCTGGCAAGACAATGGGGCTGAAACTGTCATTAGCTGGATGAAGCACAGCCTTGTTACCATCTCGCCCTAATCGTTTAACAGTTACTTCATCATCAATTCTGGCAACTACAATTTGCCCTAGTTCGGCGGTGTTGGTTTTTCTTACAGCAATCAAATCACCATCAAGAATACCTGCATCAATCATACTGTCACCGCGAACTCTAAGAAGAAAGGTGGGTTTGTTTTTTCTGAGAACTTCTGGAATGGTAATATAACTTTCTACATTTTCAACCGCCTCTATTGGAAGTCCGGCAGCAACTGAACCAATTAAAGGTAATTCATATTCATTCTGTTCTGTTTCGAGAATTTGAATGCCTCTTGGTTTGTCAGCATAGATTTTAATCACATTCTTCTTTTCAAGCGCTTTAAGGTGATCGGCGGCGGCTTTGGATGAACTAACACCTATCAGATCTGCCAATTCGACATGGGTTGGCGCAATGCCATAATCATGAATATATTCTTTTAATACTCTAAAAACTTCTTCCTGACGGCTGGTTAATTCTTTCACGGGATACCTCCGAAAAGTTGATCCTGTGGTTATAAACTAATCCGTTAGATCAACCACTTACAAAAGCACTACTCATAGAACTACTACTCTAATACTTATCTTACTATTTGTAAACTGTTTTTTATCTTTTTTACCCTTAATTTATTCCACTCTCTATCACTCTATATATCTATATCTCTATCTCTCTAATTCTCTAATTCTCTAATTCTCTAATTCTCTAATTCTCTAATTCTCTAATTCTCTAAACTACTCAATCATTCCTTCAATAAGTTCAAACTGGTTTTGTAACTTTTGCGATGAAATACTTCCCTGGGTTTTAACCCCGGGCGAAAACAGACTGATTCGATATTCTTCAAGCATCCAGAATAGCTTGTCTAGCTCAGATTTAATCTCTTCATTTTTTGATTCTTCACTCAAGTCCTCCCACCATTCCTGCCATTCAAACCAGATTTCCAGTGCCTGTTCTTCCTTGGGAAAGTTTGTTTGCATGCGTTTGATTCGACTTTGGATCCCCTTATGATACCTTGTATAATGCTCAAAAATTCGGTCTTCAGCACACAGTAAAACATCGCCAGACCAAAGTGAC
>Ga0224501_10001559_pt1 | contig 17749 bp, 16 predicted proteins | sample SF_Oct11_sed_USG_4_FD_169105 | JGI IMG/M metagenome (GOLD analysis project Ga0224501, IMG submission 169105) | Sediment microbial communities from San Francisco Bay, California, United States - SF_Oct11_sed_USGS_8_1 | ecosystem: Environmental > Aquatic > Marine > Sediment | place: USA... | reverse complement strand
GCAGTCTTTCTTCAAAAGATGGAAACACCATGGCTGATTGTCTCTCACAAAATGTAGGTCGCCAAGCAGCTTAAGGACCAGCAGATGGTGATGCGAGGACACAGAGAGAAATCTATGATCCATGAGCTGAGCCGGTATATCCCCACTGCGGCTGCATTCGGTGGCCTCTGCATCGGAGCCCTCTCCGTTATTGCCGACTTTATGGGTAAGTAATTACATTACGCCCCCACTTTTCTCTGTCCTAGTGACATTTTGGCCAGCACTCGTGGCCTTTTGGAATGAGAGGAAGCAAGCGTTAACCTCAATCTTTTCTTTTCAGGTGCAATCGGAAGTGGCACTGGAATTTTGCTAGCCGTAACTATTATCTATCAATACTTTGAGATCTTCGTGAAGGAGCAAAGTGAAGGAATGGGTACATTACTGTTCTAATGAGGTTTTGTGAGGACTGAAACCCCACTCTTTTACAGTGCCAGACTCGAGACTTAGCAGTTTTTTGGTCAGTGCTGAAATTATGTACAGATTTGTATGATTGCATCATAACTTAGCTCTTCAAGGATCTAGACAATAAGTTACCCATGCTATAACTTATGATATATGTTGCTGATATGGTACCATTCAGTGAAATTAAAACGCTCCAGAAGTATGATCAGTTTATTGGGTGAAATTGGTCTGTAAGACGCAATATATTCATGCCTTCGCCGGTAAGTAGCACCAAATCTCTACAACAGATATACATGCACGATGAATGATGTCATGCAAACTATGTTGTAAATGCGATAGGATTAGGTGCAGTGTGAGGTTTTGATTTTAATACTGCGCGAATAAATGGCCAAAGACCAGGAGTCTTGTGTACAAGACAAGTGATTCATTCACAAGGCACGGAATGCTTCCAATATATATATAACCTGTTAAGCCTGATAGCCTGCAGTTGCAGGATCAGAGTTTTAGGCGAGCTATATAAGGCTATATTTTGACCCAGTCTGCGCTTGCACCAGAGACCCACAGAGGATTCAACAAAAGAGGGTTATTGGAGGACCGGAAAAAAAGTGATAGATATATCACACAGCAGTCGAGCGCCATTTTGCTTACAAAAATAGTCCATATTGTTCGCTCCATACACAGTAATTCTTGAAGCTTGCTCAAGTCATTTACTATGGTTAGTACGGTTAGTACTGCGGTTTCAGAATGAAATGCCAAGATAAGATTTTATAATAAACCAAATAGAATCCCACCAGCAAAGCCTTTGGAGGGGGGATTTCTCCGGCATAGTTATCAGGCGAATTTTCAGCCGGCCCGCCTGGATTTCCCCTTGAATAAAAGCGGCTTGGGGAGAACAACATTACCCTGATATGCAAAAGGAGCTGAGATCTGCAACTGTGGTGTATTGGGTGGAGATGACTGTCCATTCTGTAAGTTTTTTCTTCCACATATGCAACCTCTGATCTATAGAGCTAGTTATCATCGTCCCATCATCCAAGACAACCAATCCTAAGATCGGAGAAAGTTATAGACAAACAATGAATTAACCCCATCAATTTCACTATATATATATGATGGGAACTTGGTGGGCTTACCCGTGATTTGGGCTGAATGTAGCTGTGGATATCGCATTTGGTAAAATATAGTCCAATCTGTGACTGATAGACTGGTTATGACTACGGAGTTGTCATCCCCACCAGTATAGATAATCACATTGTCTTCTTCGGATCGTATGTCTAAGGAATTCACTCCGGACTGATGTTGAACTATTTTCGTCAGGCATGGGAGCTGATCATGCTTAACAGTATTAGGACTAAAAAGTGATGCTAGCAGGTCTGTCAAATCCAATATTAGTAAAGTTCCATCAGTGCCAGCAACACATAGCAGGTCTGCTGAGTGGTGGCGAAAAATCTTTGATACCAGGAGACAATGAGTGTGCTGATAATGAGCTGCCAAGTGCATGTACTTATTTCTCAGATGATCAAAGACAACAAATCTACAAAACAAAAAGTGGAATAGTTTAACTCAATCATCACACCAAAGCGGCCGGTTTTTATACAACAGCAGCATCTGCTAAAATAGTTTACGGCGCAATGATAGCTTTTGTCATAAGCTGGAAAGCACGCGGAAATAGAAAGAATTTTTTTTAAATTCAAGTGAACACAATGATTTAGTCTGAACATCAGGCGAGGGACCCGACCCCAATGACCGCTAAAGAACAGCTTGAGGTAAACCAAAATCCTACAGATTGAATGGCAGTTCAAACTAAATCATACATTGATTGCTACCAAAAGGACAGGATTCCAGTGCCATTTAAACATCCTTCAAGTAATTAATTGAAGGCTATCATATTCAGGTCCTGAATTGCCTCTGTAAGCACCCATTGTAGTATATGAGCAGCCCACGCCGGGCCACGCCTACCTGATTTGACCATCAGAGCAGCATGCAGCGATGAGAACAGATTTGCTGTTATGACTAAAAACAATACTGCTTAGAGCCATAATTCTTGTGTCAGGTTCAGGGGGTGCCATTTTGAGTTGGCGTCTCGTCAGAAGTGATTGACTCGTAATATCCGTGCTGGCAAAAGCTCTGCACTGAAGGGTCCCATCAGTATCTACAGAGAGGTTAATAAAATCTCAAGTGCAATAAACTCTGGAGAGCTGGGGAGAGGTTGTGTGAAAAAAATTGCGTATACAAGAAAGAATTTTATAGGGGCTCAAAATATGAGACAAGATTGTTCCATCTTTCATTGATAGCATCACTTAGCCAATGGGTTGTTTCCAGGATATTCATGGTATGCCTTTATAAAGGCTGCTAGGTTGTTATAAGGTTGTTCTGTAGGCCGGTCTCATTTATTTACTGTCACAAACTGAATCTGACATGGATGAAAGGTAAGAAAATGCCACATGAACTGCGAAGCAAACCAAGAACGTAAAACAAATGCTCTATACACTGAGCCATTGCTTCACCTCCAACAAAGCGCAGTGTATAATATCATATAATAATTACCGGATAGACCAACGAACCAGGCACAGATTTGAGCGCGCCCCCCAGCTGTAAACACAATGCTTCCACTAAAGCCTTGATTTTGGACAGAGGTGATGCACTTGACACTAGAACGGTGCCCATGTAAGGACCTCCTCTCCAGCAGGTGTAATTCTCTATTGGTGTAGCTGAAGTGACTAACGATGACTGAACAATCATCGCTGCATGTTACACAGATAGCAGACTTATCTTCACAAAAAAGTACGCCATCCGTCACTTTAGCACCGTGCAGACCTTCCTGTAAAAAAGGAAAAACTAGCAGCGCTGAGGTAGGAACTAAAGAACAATCAGTTGTAATAGTTAACTAGACTAGTTTGAAAATTATCTAATTTACTTGCAAGAAATGAATCATGGTATTATGTGATCTGTGGCTGCAGTTAACGCGCCAACAGCTAGAGTTGTGCTTTTACTACTGATAGGCAAAGAACTCAGACCATTCCCACCAATGTCCTAAGCCCCAGGGTGAATATTTCCCATTCTTTTCCATTCTATGCTTCATTGAATAAAGAATGTGCCACAAATAAATTTGTCTGGAAGTCACTACTCGACCTATAGATCTTTTTTAATGAAAAATAAAATATGGAGGACACTTCTCAGAGTCTTAAAACACTTCAGTTCTGATTTACCTTTGTTTGAAAGGTCATCATGATGGGACAGGTCTAATCGGAACTCACTGTAAGTGACTGACAGGGAAGCTCCATGGAGTTAGTGACAATGCGCACTTGCTTGTTTTTAATATAGGCAAACCGAGCTGCTGTCAGTGTTAACTGAAGGTCCCAATTTCTGTGTCCTCCTCCGCAGCTGACTCGTAGCAAGCACTGGGATGACTCACAGTCCCAAAGTAAAAAATCTGTCTACAAATGTAAACTGCACTTTTGAACAGGAGAATAGCATTAACATCAACTAAATTAAAGCAAGAAGCCTTGGTCCTAAGTTTTCTGCTGCGTGGTAATCTAGTATTTAGGTTCAAATGAGAATAAAGGTCATTGCTAGTGCTGCAAAACATTGGCTCGTAGTGAGTGCTTAAAATATAGAAAGTACCTTCATTGATTAACATCACATCATTTCAGTAAAAACACGACGCATAAATTGCTTGTCTTTGTCCCGAACATAGCTTACCGACTGGAAGCCAGCAACGAGGATACCACCATCCGGCTTAAGCACCAACTTCCCAAGCCAATCAAAGCCTTTGGTTAACTAAAACAAAAATAATTATTATGCTGAAGTAAACTAGGATTGCCACTAACAAAAATACCCAAGATATTCAGAGTTTTAAACAGGTGGCCATCTTGGAGTATTAGGTATTATGAGCATACCTTTTATTATAATGCGGCCATAACTCAATGGCAGAGCGCTGGGGTTGCGATGCCAAGAACCTTGATTTTGAACCACAGCCGCCATAATCTCTTTGTGAGTCATCAATGCTAGCTCAAAAGCAAAACAGAAAAAGCCTCCCACTCAGGGATAGCATTGATACCGACCCGCTCACGGTGCTCCATGCTAAATCACAATCGGTAAATTAACACATACATGTATCTTACCAATCAACTTCACTCCGTTAAGAGGTCACATGACAAGAAAAGTGAAAAAAATGTCCTTTGGTCATTCCTGAATTCAATCTAGGTAAACCCCAGCACAACGACTGATACAAAAGGCCACTTCAAATGTCTCACCTTAATCTCGGTGATAAATTGAAGACTACCATGATTTAGAGAAAACTGTTTCAAAGTTCCATCTCTCCCTGCTGTGTAAATGTATCCATTATGTGTCACAATGTCAGTCACCCCTGCTTTACCATGCAGCTTGCAGAAGGTTTCTACTAGTGTACCATCACCAGTGGATGAGCCATCAGACGTCTGTTAAACAAAACCAAAGAGGAATTCTCTTTCAGAAGAATAGTGGGTTAGCTCAGTGGTAGAGCGGTGGGGTTGCAACCATGTGAACCTGGGGTTCACCTCTGATCATCACGGGCTCTTGTTGTGAGTATGAGCTCCTCATTTCAATCCGAGCTCTTGAGGGTCCGCCACACAATGGCGAATTTGTCATGTGTTAATAGCATATCGCGATACATTCGCAATTCGTGTTCATAACCACGTGATTGGGTTCACTATTCGTGAATTACTAGGGTTTCCCGTAGTCATATGACCGAGGCCAATGGGACTGCGTAGTTTGTGTTGTACTGGGGTTCTATTTCTGGTCAGACTGTCGGTAAAAATCATGCATGGAGATTTTACTCATAATAAGACTCAACTAGCTGCTGCTCTGTGATGATGACTGCTCCCAAACTGGCTCAAATAAGGCTTCAAGTCACACGTAGTTGGTCATTCTGACTTTCTACTGTATAGCCTTTGGACTCCAACGGCCAATCAGCGCCTGCCTTGTGAGCGAGATTTGCTATATCATTCAGCATGCTAGAACTGGCAGTTTCGCGTGAAACAGCTGTCGCAAATCCGCAAAGCGATTTTTCGCGTAATATTCACAATTTTTCCCGCAAGTATTCCACAAATTTGCCATCGTGTTGCAGACCCTTTACAGCTCCAACAACCCCCAGGCTTAGAAAGTCCATTAAATAAGATGGCAAAGTGCCCAAGTAGAAAACATATATTGTAAGTGGGGCTCTCTTAAACCGTCTGCTGAGTGAGCTTATAGTGTGCAACAAGAACCACATGGTTACTGCTGAGAGTAACATCACCGTCATTGAACTAATGGCAGAATTTGAACATTGCGTGCATAATTTTTCCCAGCGATAACCATTCTTGAGCGGAGATGCCAACGGGGGTCTATGCACTGCGATTAAAAATTTCCACTAGGGTGAACACCCCAGTGTGCTGACATCTTGTCGCCGAGAAGTAATAAGGTAATTTCCCCTGTAGTGTATAATCGGAGTTTGAGGGGTAACATGTTACATGGAATGAGCTGATGGTTTCGGTTCCACCACGAGACGCTGGCACAGCACAAGTGTCCTAGTGGATGATTACAAACCTCTGATATTCTGAACACATGTAGGGAGTGTTGTCGGTCCGCGCACAACAGCGCCTCTTTGTTAATTACACAAACAGCTGCAGGAAATCTCTGCTTGCTAAGTGGTAGAGTCACCGAATACTTCAAGGCCACTGTGGAGAGTTCAGATGTCAAACTGCACAGCTTCTGTAAGTACCGCGCCAAACGAGTCAACCCGGGTATATGCATTACTACAGAGACGTGTTACAGATGAAGGTGCCATCTTAGAGTTGATGATTGGAATGAAACAGGTACGGCGATGGATCCCCATGATCACAGGCAAGTGAACCAGTCACAGAACCAAAACTCGTATCGGGTACGCTGTTCATACCCTAGTTTGGATCATACTGCTATTGACAAAGAGAGGTACATACCAATTTACCGCTAGTATCTGTTGTACAAAGATAGACCTCCTCCATATCCACACAGAAATGAACACTCATCAGCTTACAATCCAGATCCATACTAAGTGTTTTCAATGCTGCAACATATCAACATCATTTTCATATCTCAATACCTCAGATCCTAAACCATGATTCAGAATCCGATGTAACACAGAATTTAGTTACATATATAAACAACCAACCTGTTCCTCCTGAATCAAGTGTCAGCAAATGGAGATTGCACTGGGTGTTCCCAACTGCGACATAGACAAGATTCTTAACACAAGCAGCTGCCATCATGTTGTATCCCGCAAATTTATGGTCTGCGAATATGCAAGTGGGTCTGTCAGGGCCCTGCAAAATAAAATGGAGTGTGCACAACAGTGGGGAGAATTATGGATCCAGTCAGATGCCTTTAAGCCATGGGTAAGTCGAAGTTTGCATAGCAGCCTACCGTAGTTCTAAGGTGACTGATGAGCAGCTTTCCACCACTGGTAAGCTGAACGCATGAATCTCCCTGTAGGCTAACATGCCTTGGGAAGACATTAGCTGATTCAGTGGGGATGATTTGTGAAGTTTGTGAATCTGTTGTCGATGTCAGCAACGAATCTAGTTTCCATAGTTTTGCTCCAGCATCACCACCGCCGGTGGCCTACGGAAAATAACAGGTTATAGTAATGCTCGATCTCTATAAATGGCCACAGCTGCCATACAGAAAATTATGCCAAAATAATTCATGCAAATGGATTATCACGTTAATCTCATCTATGAACATAGCACACAGTATGCGTCAAAAAAGCTATCTGCGCCACAACAGATTAATCCGCAATCCATTTGGAGACACTTGCAGGATCAACCAATAAACATTTGCACACCTATGATTGAAGGCAAATGAGGAAGCAATGTACCAAGTAACTAGATAGAATATCCATGCACCAAATGTTTCTTCCTTTATGGGCCTTTACACAGTTGATTGTCTCTCCTTTATCCGTCCAGGTTATAATGCATGCATCCTCTCCAATGCTGACCACTAGCCCACTGTCCAGAATAATGCTCCTCCACACTCTAGCCGTGTGCCCAACAAGGGTGGCATGTAGAGTGAAAACCGCATCCGGCCACAGGCCAGTTGAGGATTTCCATGACCAGACCATTATTGTCCGATCATCAGATGTTGTAGCAAGCTTCTGGCAGTCGTAGTTAACATTCACATCAAAAATCACACCCTACAGACAAGACCAAATTGTAGAACATTAAGTTCTACCTGCGTGTAACGTTAGCTAGTCAAGAAACCTACCAAGTCTGGTAGACTATATTTCCAGAATATGTTGGATATTTTGATGTTGCGCCTCATGTATAGATTAGACAAGTGGATGTACAACAGGTATCCAGTAAAAACAGTGTATAAGGGGATGTTAGAAACTTCAGTAACACTTCAAACAACGAATTACCTTATGTCCATCTAGAGTCTGGGTATGGTTGTGGATTGCCAATGCATCACCTGTAGGACCCCAGAAGATGACTTTATTGAATACTGTGCCAGCCGCGACATAGATATCATCGACTGATTGAACCATCTGTGAGTCATTGTTGTATAAGAGTCTAGCTGAATATCTTACAGTAACATAAAGGAATAAAACCTACAGAGATGCAGATCAATGAACAGACCACAGCCATGGAGTTACCACTGCTGCATATGTGTATCTGTCGCATCAGATTACAGAATTAAGAGTCACAGTATGCTTTTTTCTGGTTTAGAATCTGAGTACTAAGAGCTCAAGAGGCCATGTCCGTCATGAATGACCGACCTGGATGAGCTTGACATTTGTGATTGGGAATTGTCTACCCCCTGGCTGTCAAGACATACTAAAAGTGTTCCAATAAAGGTAGAGAAAGGATACAGTATACAGTTCACATCGCATCTGTATATCTTACTCCGCTTGCTATCTGTCACAATGAGTTGGTTGTGTGCTGTGATCAACGCAAACGTCTCACAGTCATGGAACCACAAGAAATCCAATATCCAATCGGCAAAATCCTGAATGGGACCATCGCTGAAATAAAAGTCAGCAGCAGAATTGATAAAGCAGTAAACAGGCCGCTATGTTGGTGAAAGTCAACGCAAGCAGCATGTATCTTTGGGTATTACCGATATAGAAAGAACACCCATTGTATCACAAGAGTAGTTAATAGGTGAGGCCAGTTCTGACAATTAGGACGCATGCATACTTACAGTTGATACATGCATTTTCTCACATTTTCTCACTAAAATATAAAAAAAACTCACGGAGTAACCACCCACTCTGCCTTGAGCTTCATTATAGTGAACAACCGAACGGCCTTCTGGCCAAATATAGCCAAACGATTCCAAGCACCTGGAAAAGACAAAAGCAACATAAATCAGGATAGTACAGGAGGAGGGTATAAAACCAGAGGAGGGGATAACACCGGATGAGGGTATAAAACCGGAGGAGGGTATAAAACCGGAGGAGGGTATAACACCGGAGGAGGGTATAAAACTATAAAACCGGAGGAGGGTATAAAGGATTTTACAGCTAGTACTGACTTCATTATGGGCTCCAACCTTTCCCTTGACGTATCCCGTGGATGACTCGTCCATGAAGAATCTCTTCCGAGAACCAGAAGGTGACACAGCCAAGATTATCAATGTTGTACCCATTCAAAACGCTGCCTGCGCCTAGAAAAAAAGTACAGTCAGCCTGTTGCTTTGTTCTCTTGTCCTTCCGTTTAAAATGCACCTCAGCGTGAGATCGATTTTATGGTACAATGTCTCTACTCAGATTCTTAACAACCAAAGTCATAACCATTCTTTTGATTGCTCCCAAATAAAGCAACAATATTTTGTTCATTCATGAGATCCTTACCAAACAATAGTTTAATGAGTCTATCTCCAGTTTGTATGAACTTCATAGCGGTCACTCGCTCAATTCTGGAGGCAAACTCCATTTCGGGGTGGTATCGAGCTGTCTCTGGTCTGTAAATAGACAAAGGGAAGGTTTGTGATTTCATGATGGCAATCAACCCTATTTAGTAAACAAAATACACATAGTAATAGTCACAGACCAATTGTCAGTCACTAAAAATTAATTGCTTCTGGTAAAATAGGAATACACTGATAGACTGTTGGTCAATTCAGGGCCAACAGTTGACAAATTTTGTGCTGAGATCATTTGCATTCTGTCAGACTCTGTTAATTTCTTCATCATAGACTTAGTCAAGTCATTTACAGAGTAATCAATGGATCATAAATGACAGACTGGGAAAGTGACAGAAATAAAGGTGCAACAAGGCACCCGTCTTGCATATGCAGGGTAGTGAGAAACTACGTACCCTGTACCCTCGAAACTATATACCTTGTACTCTCAAAACCAGGTACTCCATACTTTTGAAACCATGTAGCTTGTACCCCAGGCTCCAAGCCATGTTCCCGTACCCTCGAAATCATGCACTTTCATCACAAATTCCACCAACAAAAAGTGAAATAACACCAGCAATGTTTAAGAATTCAGACTTTTCAGCATAAACAATTCCACATGTTTATTATTTCCACGTTTAATACCCAGATGGAGACATGATACTCTGTAGTGTTTCACTATAGGATATCATGTGTCAATACCTGGTGAAATGCTAAGCGGTGAAATTAGCCTACACTACTGACACTGGCAATGGGTATCATGAGGCTGCTACTGACTTGGTTATGAGATTTCAGTAACTTCTAGTCTTGAAATAAATGCTTGACTGAGCGATACCAGTCCTGCACAAATGTTAATACACAACATAAAATGGTCACTGGTAACTTAATATGAATTTAAAACTAAACTCAGTCAGATGATAGAAGCAATATTGTTGCCTGTGGCCCGTGGCTGCAGTTACGATACACTGACAGTGGAGTGGTTTGGGGTGAGCCCAATATTCTTAGTGACTGAGTTAGTACACGCACACTGCACAAAGTGCACAGTACCTGAGAATACTTATACTTATAGTAATTGACTAATTCTTATTTATTTCTTACACTTACACTGTAAGACTAAGTCAAGTGTAAATAAGATAAATGAGAATTACTAGTATTACTATTAGTATTACTAGTAAAACTAACTTACACTTAGTAGTGATTTAGACTTCACTCCGTGTAACTTACACTGTATAACTTACAGTTACAACTTACACGTGTAGCTTACAGTCGGTGAGTTACAGTGTAACTGTAAGTTACAGTAGAGCAGCAGAGTAACGCCCGTCAACTTGTTAGTGTTAACAGTTAATGCTTATACTTATATTGACTACAGAGTATAGTATAAATATAATACATAGGAGGCCAAATGCCAACACAGTAACGTAACTCGTAAGTAAGTACTAAACTCAAGTAGTAACGCTAACAGTAACTGTAAGTGTAACACTAACACTCAGTGTTACTAACAGTAACAGTACTAACACGAACAAGTAACAGTGAGTAACAGAAACGCAGTGAGTTAGTGACTGAGTAACTCTAAGTCTGTGAGTTACTAAGAGTAAGACTAAGAGTAAGTCTAACTCTAACTCTAAGTCTAACTCTAAGTCTAAGTCTAAGTCTAAGTGAGTTACTACATAAAATGATAAAGAGAAGACCCAAGACCAGTAGACAGTATCTCAAGCGTCAGTGGCAACTTGGTAGTACGGTACACAATAAGCAGTAAAAAGGCGAGGACCGCCGTTAATGGTCAATGGCAAACTATAAAAGTACAGACTGAAATCTCCGAAGTCCAACTTTGGACGGGTACTTGCAATTATCCCTGGCAAGGCATGGTCTGGATTTAAGCGGATTCCCTACTAAAGTCTGAGGCTCTATATGTTACTATGTGATAGCGGTTTGCTGGAGGCGACTTATCAGATACAGTATTTATTCCGAAATGCTAAAATTTTGAATAATGTAGTTTTATTGGTACAACTACAGGATCTTGTAGATATATCACCAAAATTAAATAGCTGAGACTTAAGTAGGTGAAGTGTTACAGCGCAACATACGGGTTCACGTGATGTTGACAAATTCTTGAACTATGACAGCCTAGTGAATGTCGCCTCGTCAGTCGGTGACTCTGCTGAATCGAATTCTTGATTTGCTGATAGTGGATAAACATTGGTTTCTGTCTGAGCCGTGAGTTAAAACAGAGTGCAGTAAGTGACTGTGGAGGAGACAGCAGTAATAGAGTAAGAAGCACCACTGTGCTTTTAGTTTTAACATGGATGAACTACGTATTACCGAGAACTTCACGATACCCGATGTAAAACCGAAAACGCCAAAGAAAGACTGCGCCAGTTCGGGTTGGTACTTCGAATTTGTACTTTGCAGTGCTAGGTTGCAACAATGTTTCCTAGACATAAATCCTTGGGCTTGTTATGGTCGATAGTGATACCTATACGTCTATACGGGTAGTGAGAAACCATGTACGATTGTACCCGTATCCCAATACCTCCAAAACTATGTACCAGTACTCTCCAAACCACGTACCATGTACCCCAAGCTCGAAACCATATGCCCAGTGCCTTAGATACCACGTACTTCCACCGGAAATCGGACAAAAAAGTGAACAACCCCAACAATGTTTAAAAATTAAGATGACATCCATGTCTTTTCAGTACACAATGACATTAGGGATAAACAGAACTAATTTTGTGTTTTCCTTTTCAATTCTCAATTTAACTTTGAGACATAATGTATCGGATTAATTACACCACTTTGAATTTCACCAACTTATTTTTTTACATCAGAATACCATGTCTCGACCGGGTATTGAAAGTGAAAACAATAAACATATTTAAATTCAAGGAATTAACCTTGATCTTTTAAGCATTGGTGGGTTACTTATTCCACTTTTCTGTTAACTCTTTGGTGGAAGGGCACGGTTTCAAGGGTACATTGTTTCGAGGGTATCAGGGTATATAGTTGCGAGAGTATCGGGGTACAGGGTACGCGATACGTAGTTTATCACTAACACTGCTATACCCTATTCTGCAATTTATCTGGAGATAGAATAAATGTTAGTGCGTGCCTGGCCTCGTTTGGTGAGTTAGTATAATGGTGAAAATGTCTATGTGATCGTTTCTATATGTTGAGATTTGCGGGTGAATGTGCTAATCTCAATAATATCCATTCACTGATGGACATACCCTGTACACGGTACCCTCGGAACTATGTTCCTCATACCCTGTACACGGTACCCTCGAAACTGTGTTCCCCATACCCTGTACACGGTACCCTCGGAACTATGCTCCTCATACTCTCGAAACCAGGTACCCTCCACCTTTAAAACCATGTACGTACCCTGTACCCAAGCTCGTAACCATGTGCCCTCAAAACCATGCATTTCCAGCAAAAATTTGACAGAAAAGTGAAATAACCCACCAATGTTTGAAGGGGTTATGTGAAGGTCGAGGGTAGGTGCACTTTCGGAGTTGTGTTCCCCATTCTTAATGAGAAGCAATTCCGCATTCATTGCAGCGATAGCGAGTGGTCTTTTTCCAAAAAGCGAATATCCGTCACTCAAATAAATACCGCCTGAATGGCCCAAATAGAAAGAAAATGGGATCTAATTACTAAAACTCAGTAACCTGATGATCTGTTCTCCCTCATAACATGGAATTGAACCTAATATTGGAGAGTACTGAAGTTTTAAGAAGTGCTTTGCCGGGTTTTCCCTAGCCCTAAAAAGAGGTCTTTGCATTCGGGCCTCCATCATTACGCAATAATGGCATTAACGCTCACTGACAGAAGTGAAAAACTGCACTCTGAAACTTTGTATTATGTTGATTGTTTTCACTTTCAATACCCAGGTTGAGATGCGATATCCTTACGTAAAAACAAGTTGGCGAAATTCAAAGTACGAAGGTGATGAAATTTATCCGATACACGTTTTAAATTGAGTGTTGAAAAGGAAAGCACAAAAGTGGTTCTGTTTGTCTCTCTCATGTTGTGTTATACCGAAAAGACAAGGACTTTACCTTATTTTTTAAACATTGTTGAGGTTATTCCACTTTTTTCAAATTTCTGATGGAAACGCAAAGGGTTGAAAATATCAAATACAATTCGGTACTCGTTGCAGTTACTCGTTCCATTTTGTCGAACGAAAATGGTAACAATCAGATCAAGAAGATTCAGTAACAAAATCAGTATCAGTTACAATCAGAATGCCGTTAATACTCTCATTCTCTCAATGACTGCATCATCTGCATTTAACGGTTATGAAGTTTGTTCGTATCTGACTGAAGCAGCTGCTTCCTAGTACTGGCTAGTAGTAACTTAGTAAGTATAGTACTAGTAGGTATGAATTTTCATTCACACCCCGGTTTTGGCAAGTCTAGTCAACTAAGTCACCTCGACCTTGATGTTGAGTGGTGTAAAACAGTGCATCCCAATTCGGTGCAAAAACTACTAGTCTTTACTTTTTACACTGAATGTGAAGAACAGATCTCCCAACAATTGAAATAAGGTTCACTCAAGGACATCTTTGTTTATTTTTGCAATGTGCTCTTTTTGCATCCTCTGTAGATGTATAGTGTATCGAGTATCAGGAACGGATCTGTTCTTTTTTCTGAAAGTATAAGATATTTGTAACTGATGCACAAAAAACAATCTGTGTATCGGTATTGGAGTATTCGAAACAAAACAAAGGAATCTTTTCAACCCTGGAGGTACATGGTATCTAAGACCTGTACTGGGTTGATGGTCTCGAGCTTAGGGTACATGGTCCTTGTTTTCGAGTATGGGGTACCTGGTTTCGAGAGTTTTGGGTGCATGGTTTCTGAGGTATTGGGGGTGTAAGGCACGGTGTACATGGTTTCTCACTACCCTTCACTGATGGAATAGGTAAAAATTATTACAGTGCCAAGACACACATAGAAAGTAGATGAAGTTGCAGACTCTTCACCTTCATCAATCATTTGTAGAATTCCACCGGAATGGAATATCTGCTGCACTGAGTACCGATATTAGTCATAATAAAGTTTCGGGTCAAATATACATTACCAGAGAGTTAAATGTCATCAAAGCAGAGCCGCAACAGGTGTGTATGTTTGAATCACTCTTCTTATTTTTGTTTGCATGGCCAAGCTCAGTGGATCATGCACTATATTCAGAATCAAGAATCCCCGGTTCGACTATCAGTTTGGCGTAACCTTGAGTTGAACCATCACCAAATGCATATCACAATGGAGAACCACCCATAGAGAACCTTCTCCATGGGGCATGCGGGTGCTAATGGAATGTCCTCTAATGACGCCCTCTGGGAACCCATGAGTCAAAGAGTCATTAAAATTATACCAATTTCCATGTAACCCCGATTCTGGTCAAGATACTCAAAATGATGGCTAGTGGTAGAATAAAGTAGAGCAAGAACTAGGGTAAAATCATTTTTTTATATGGATCCTATCACTAAGCCATCAACACTTTATGTGGTTCATGGTGTACCTGTAGAGAAAGCTACTTTATGGGTTGACTGAGCTGACAAGGGTAAAACTCAAAGTGGTGCCCAGACCAGACTACGAACAGGCATACCCAGTTTTAGACCCAGTGCACTATTCACTAAGCCAATGCTTCATTCTTCTGAATTGTGTTCTATCCGTCGCATGGAATCCCATTCATTTGAACCGCCGATAATAATATATATTCATATCAATGATTTGAACTAAAGTGGAAATAAAAGTAGGTACCTAAGTGTTATTCAAAGTTAAGCCTTAAAGGATGTTATGGTAAATACTGGTTTTATCAGATTGCAGTTCGTCTAGTTGCCATTGACTAGATTCTAACTGAATTAACTTGAGACAGCTCAAAGGCTAGAGTACTTTGTGCAAGAACGAAAGATTCTGAGTTTAGGTCCTAGTCATGCTAAGTGCCCACTGTAAGAATGAGCTTCTCTCATGAGTCAGTTCAGCCTCCGAGGTCCAAGGAACAAACAAAGTCTTACAGATGTTGTCAAACCTTCACCAATCTGTTCATCATGCAGAAATGATTGCTGTCAAACTCGTCCAGGCATAGTTGGACTATTAGAGATGGCTGCATGCGCAAATCTCATACGTGTCACTGTTGAATTGAATCCTGATTTATTCATGAATGTTTTCTGGATTGTAGACGCGACAACTGTATCATGAGGCTTTTCAGCAACTCAGTCAGCGGGAGCTCCACTTCCAAGATTTGATGCTTGACTTGTCACTTACCACATTTTGCAGATTGTCCCAATCGAACTCCACCAGTACGCAAACCTATATTACATCTTTGCTTTTTATCAAATAATCATCTTCGACATCATATTCACAATTGATTAGCGGATCTGGTCAGTAATTCTTTGTACCCTTGAACTAGCACCCAATCTGGCCAGTGTGGCAAATCACTAATAAACTACGTGCTATGTACACTTGTCGGTGGCCCCAAAAACTATGTTTTTCATGATAGCAGTCTTCAGCTGACCCAATGCTTCAAAATCTCACCATTAGCCAAATACCATTGAAAAAGCCTACCTTCAAAAACACTTCCATATTCAGTCTTCTGCTTCATTGAAATCAGGTTGTACTTTTGCTTTGCAACATATTGCCTTGAAAATTACAACTTCCTCATTTTTCTTAGTAATTCTGGAATGTGGTGCAAACTGTCAGCAGTGTTTAGACAGCCTTAGAGATATGACTCTGACACCAGAACAGGCTGCGCAGATCACTTACTATCTTGCAAATTTTCACAGAAAGACATGTTCAATGAGAAATAGACCAGTCGTTGAAATGAATGATTCCAAATTCAGGTAAGTGACTATCATCCTACTATCTTTATATGCAAGCTAGCACTAACCAGTAGTCAATTTACATGGTAATATAGTCATCCATCATAGACAGGACGATGAAGTCCACCAGATGTCATTTATCTCTTGTCGCACTTTGAGTTGTGGTCGCATTGGTTTGGATAACCTTCTTCTTGATTCCTGATCTAGCAGTGTATCTAGGCCACCTTGGGTACGCTTTGCTTATCCAGAGTTTTGTGCGCCCCGGCAACTAAAATAGACCAATCGACGAAAAATTGATCTTGTAGTGTTGGAATAACTTACCCTATGGTCTGAATATTGTCTGATTCTATGTCTGAAAGAAGTGTACGCGCTCGCTCAGCTCAATTACTATAGCTAATGAGCCATTCTGCCAGGTGATCAAAATGGTGCAGTCGTCAACCGCGTTAGTTGCCCATCCCCCAATGCTAACCCAATCGAAAATTTTTCTGCTAGACCTCAAGGTGTTTAATATATCAGCATGCCACCTGTTCCATCATTTTTCAATCAGACCACCCATACAAAAGTTATGACAAAAAAGCCAAAGTTGTTTCATAGTCTGTCATTAGCGGAGTCATGATGGGTTCCGTGAGAATGACCTCCTCACCGAATTCCCAGCTCTTATTGCTCCAACAGGTCTCAAGCTTAGGTTCGTTAAGTACCGAAGTAGAGCAATAATTAAAAATGTAGTAAATGGAAATCAAACTTGTCCCTACTATTGTAGACATATAAAACAAAGGACAGCTATGGCTCGATTACTGTTTGATGAACCGTTGAATGAACTGAAGTCATCAAACAAAGATGGTCATCTGAATACTTTATTCAGCGATCCTGTGTTCACACAGAATATTCGCGCCATAAGAGATGATTATGCCAACGTTGCCGTGTTTACGCTTATCCACAATAACTACAGACCAGAGAACATCATTCTTCGACCTCCGACCTCCAGTTGCGGCAGCATGGTTGTGAGTACAGAGAGGGTGCTGGTTTCTCTCACAATTCTTCCAGTCCGGATTCCTGTACCATAGGTTCATATCAATGAGTTTTCCTGACGGGTATCCTATCTTAATGAACATTGGTTGCTGGCAAGGGGACACTCACTGATTCCTTATTGATTACAGGTATATGGAGCAGAGATGTGCATGTTTGGTAACCCGTCATATGATTTGGGTGTTCTAATAGGAAGCCTGCTGATTTGGCATCACATACACATGCTGAATCCAGATAGGCATGAAGAAAGAAGACTGTTCTGTCACAATCTGGAGCAATGCATTTTGGACATGTGTGATTCATATTTTGAAGAACTGCATGGTGTTCCAGAACCAGTCACGCCAAAGTTCATGTATTATGTTGCTGGATTTGCGGCCTGTGAAATATTCTTCAGGTATATATTGTATGAAGGTATAGGGATATGTAAAGGTATAGATCTAGGTGTAAATAGAGTTATAGGTATAGATATGGATATATGTAAAGGTATAGATAGGTATGGATGTGTGGGCATAGGTGTATCAGTTCACCTTGTCGGTTTTACAGTCATTATGTTTCTGGGGG
>Ga0224501_10001558_pt1 | contig 17757 bp, 16 predicted proteins | sample SF_Oct11_sed_USG_4_FD_169105 | JGI IMG/M metagenome (GOLD analysis project Ga0224501, IMG submission 169105) | Sediment microbial communities from San Francisco Bay, California, United States - SF_Oct11_sed_USGS_8_1 | ecosystem: Environmental > Aquatic > Marine > Sediment | place: USA... | reverse complement strand
AACGTTGTCTATGGAGCAAAAGCGCAACAACCAGGTCATGGAGACATGGAAGAAGCCGCTCTCGTTATGGCCTATGATCCGGAATTGGTAGATAGAGAAATGTACGAAAAACTTGGCAAAGACAATGTAGGTGCGGCTGGGGTCGAGGAAGGAGTGGTCCTCATGCCTGCATGGGCAACTTCCCGATACCCTGAAAAGGGCGCAGGATATTTGAATTTTGACGTTGCGAAAGCCAAAGAGTACACAAACCATAAAGCCGATTATATCGCTCACACCTTTCTTGAAGCTGTCAAAAGATGGGAAATGATGGAAGGATGGAAAAAATAGAGGAGATACAGCATGAATATGCAAAAAAAAGGGATCTTGCCCATTTTTTCTATTTTACTGCTCACTGTTTCTGTGGTATTGCCCCTCAAAGGAGCAGCGACCACTTCTGAACTTAAGTTCGACCACAATCACACTTATGGTGAGGTGGTCGTTTATCTTCAAGGCGTGATAGAGTCCTTTCCAAAACTCGCCAAACTGCACAACATAGGAAAGAGCTACCTGGGAAAAGACCTCTTGGTGCTGGAAATCACAAACCAGGACACGGGAAAAGGCTTGGAAAAGCCGGGCTACTGGTTCGATGGAAACCTGCACGCAAGCGAAGTCATGGGCACAGAAGTGTGTCTCAAGACCATTCATACACTTCTTACCCAGTATGGGAAAGATCCTGGCATCACCAACCTGATAGATACCCGAACCGTCTACATCATGCCCAAGCTTAATCCGGACGGATCAGATCATTATCTGACCAAGCCAGATGGGATGCGAAGCAGTGTCCGTCCTCATGACTCTGATCGAGATGGCCTTCTGGATGAAGATCCACCAGAGGACCTGAATGGAGACAGCAGCATCACACAGATGAGGGTTAAGGATGAGACAGGTCCATGGAAGACATCCCCGGATGACCCGCGGCTCATGATGCGCCGCAAAGAGGAAGAGAAGGGCGAATGGAGGGTCTACAGCGAAGGGATCGATAACGATAAAGACGGCCAGTACAACGAGGATGGAGTCGGCGGTCTGGATATCAACCGGAACTGGCCTTCCCGGTGGCAGCAAGAGTACCTGCAACGTGGAGCCGGCCCCTATCCTTTATCCGAACCAGAGACCAGGGCTGTGGCGGAATTTCTCCTCTCTCACCGAAACATCACAGGTGTGGTCAACCACCATATGGCCGGAAATTTTCTATACCGGCCGCCCACCAACCGAAACTTTAATCCCATAACAGGAGAAGAGGAAGAGATCGTTTCAGAGGACGAGGCGATATTTGGCGTATTCGGAAACAAGTACAGTGAGATAATCAACAAACAGCCTGTCCGTAAAGTTTTGGGCAGAGGAGAGCCGCTCCGTCAAGGAGCGATCTGGGGCGTGATGATCGGTTGGGCCTATGACCATTACGGCGTCTTCAGTTTTGTGCCCGAGATGGGCTCTCTGGCACCGTTCTGCGATTATGACAAGAACAAAAGGGCAACCGAAACAGAAATGCTGCGATGGAACGACGAGGAATTGGGAGGTAAGATCTTTGTGGATTGGAAGTCCTATGATCATCCTCAGCTTGGCAATGTGGAGATCGGCGGATTCGTACGCAAAATCTATGATCCCAAGTATAAAAGCTATACCAACCTGATGTGCTATCCAAGCCCAGCGTTCGAGGATTTCCTGGAAAAACACACCAGGTGGAACCTGTATCTTGTCTCTCAATCTCCTTACGTGAGAATAACCGAAGTCAAGGGCCAACACGAGGAAGCAGGTTACGTCAAGATATCTGCAAACGTCCAAAATCAAGGTTTTCTACCCACCAACGTGACCCAACAGGCCATAAAGAACCAAACTGCAAAACCCGTGAAAATCTTTATCTCGCTAAGCGGTGCCGAGATGGTCATGGGTAAGGAGACAGTGGACCTCGGGCATTTACCTGGACATACATCGCTCGATCCTTCTCCCGTGCAAACTGTGGAATGGATGGTAAAGGTCACAGAAAAAGATGATCCCCATGCGGCCATCAAAGTCGTCTCCGAAAAGGGCGGAATCCATACCAGGAAATTCTCATTGAAGTGAGTCCAACTGCTTTTCCATTCCGTCCCATATAGTGGTAACATAATGAGCAAGACACACGGAGGTTGAGAGATTAAAAGATGCCAGCATACAGCCATTCAAAAATTGGGACGTATGAGACCTGCCCTTTGCAGTACAGATTCGCCTATATCGACAGGGTGGAGGTCGAAGCCGAGGATACCATAGAAACCTATCTTGGAAGTCGAGTGCACGAAGTATTGGAGAAACTTTACCGGGATCGAAGGTTCGAAAAATTGATGACTCTGGAGGAACTGCTGGCCCACTACAACAAACTCTGGGATGAAAAGTGGAAAGACTCTGTTATCATTGTCAAGGAAGAATACACGGCGGATAATTACCGACAGATAGGAGAGCGGCAGCTCACGGATTACTACACCCGATACAAGCCATTCGATCAGGGAAGAATTATCGGTTTGGAAACTCAGGACTTCCTCTCCCTGGATGAAGCGGGGAAATACAAGTTTCACATCCGCATCGACAGATTGATGGATATGGGCGAAGGGATGTACGAGGTGCACGATTACAAGACAGGGTCGACTCTGCTCAAGCAGAAAGACCTAGATCAGGACAGACAGTTGGCCATGTATTCCTTATGGGTCAGGCAGAATTTCAAAGACTTCAACAAGGTGCGCCTGGTGTGGCATTTTTTAGCTTTCGACAAGGAGATGGATTCCTTCCGGACGAAGATACAGCTTGATGAGTTAAGGAAAGAAGTTTTGGACCAAATCAAGGAAATAGAAGTTGTGCAAGATTTTCCTGCGAATGTTTCTTGGCTCTGTGACTGGTGCTTGTACAGACCGATTTGTCCGATGTGGAGCCACAGCGCGGGATTGGAGCGAAAACCAGAGAACGAATACCTGAATGATCCTGGTCTGAAACTGGTGGATGAGTATGTTCGGATTAAGGGAGAGCTGGATGAACACCGCAGAGAGGCCGATGAAAAGCTCGAGAAACTAAAGGAGGCGATGATCGCGTTTTGTCAGAAGGAAGGGATCCAGGTTGTGTTTGGCTCCGAAAACAAGATCACTATGAAGGAATATGAATCGATCAAGCTTCCTGGAAAAGGGACAGAAGAGCGAGAAAAGCTGATCCACATCCTCGAGAAAATCGGCCGACTGGATGAAGTCTCAGACCTCAATGTTTATGCACTAGCAAAGATTCTGGAGAGCAAAGACTGGGATAAGGCAGAGCTTGCCCAGTTGAGCACCTTCTGGACAAAGGAGAAAAATTATAGGTTGACTGTCAGCAAAAAATAATGCGATATTATAAGCACAAATCAAAGAGGACCGAAACATAGATAAAAAATTATATTCATAAAAGGGGAAAATGGATAAGGACATCAAGACACATCTTTCAAGCTTTGAGTTTGGAGATCTCCAACACTTCAAGAACATGGCGGTCCTCCCACTCATGACTTCGCTGGACGACTCGCCTGAATATTTAACGTTGAAACAGGCTCTGGAAGGACAGATGTTGGTCATATCCGAAGCCACCCAGGAAGGACGGGTGCCTGAGCTAAAGGTCATGAACAAGGGGGAAATTCCCGTGCTCCTTCTCGATGGCGAAGAGTTAGCCGGGGCTAAGCAGAACAGGGTGCTCAACACCACTATCCTTCTGAAAGAAAAATCTGAAACCGTCATTCCTGTCAGCTGCACCGAGCAGAGACGCTGGTCGTACACGTCGCGAGAGTTCTCTGAATCTGGAACAGTCATGATCCCAAAAATAAGGAAGATGAAGTCCCAGACTGTATCAGATTCCCTTCAGGATTCGCGGGAGTACCGATCAGACCAGGGAACCGTCTGGACATCCATCGAAGAGATGTCCGAGAGGGCCGAGGTTCATTCCCAGACGGCTGCGATGAGTGATGTCTATGAGGCGAAAGCTCAGGAACTCGATGAATACCTGCAAGTGTTCACTTGCCTTCCTCAACAGAGGGGGCTGCTCACATTTATGGGTGGAGAAGTCGTGGGGTTTGATTTTCTCTCCCTCAATTCCGCCTATGCACTCCTCCATCCCAAACTCGTGAAAAGCTATGCTATGGAAGCCATCCTCCAAAAGAGTCCCAAAACAGAAAAACCAGACGTGGAAAGGGCCAAAGATTTCCTGAAGGAAGCAAGTCAGTGTAAAGAGAAAAAATACGAATCCGTGGGAAAAGGCTGGGATCACAGGTTCGAAGGGAAGACGCTTGTGGGTTCGGCACTCAAGGTTGAAAGAAAAGTGATCCATATGGCTTTCTTCAGGATCACTGAGAGCGAAAAAGCAGGGAACATCGCAGGATTCAGAAGGAGACGGGAGTTTAGAACGGGTTGATCAGAATTCTTTGAGTGGCGCCATAAACGATCCGGCAGTCCTCTGTGTGAGTGGGACCATGGAATCACATCGCTTGACCTGAACTTTTCGATCTGCGATAAAGCCTCCTAAGTCTGCGGCTTGGGAATAGATCTCACTGAGTGCTTCTTCATCCATCTCCTTCAACAAATACACCTTGACCCAAGGTTCATCAAAATCCCAGATTCCGACGATTCGCCCATCCACAAGGATGGTCGAGGTGGCGTTTCCGGATCGATCGAATATCATCTCGTACTGTTGGGGATCGAGATAACGCTCCCGGTTCCTGTAGCCCATGAGATAAGTATCGAGGCAAGGAAGCAGGCCGATGACTCGTTTACTAGGAGGCCCCAGAGAATTCAACGCTTCCAATTCGGAAATCCGAAGGAAAAACTGTCCATCTAAACCTGAAATTTCAACAGAAGATATGTCCTCTTTGAGATCCTCGAGCGTCTTTTTCACCTGTCCTTTGGGAAATCCTGTCCACCAGGCAACATCCAGCTCACTAACCGGACCAAAGGAGGAGATGTATTGTTTGATGACTGCTTTTCTTGCCGTATCCTCATCGATTTCTCTTAAATTGAGGTCGGGGTAATAATCCTCGAAACGGTAGTAGGTGTGCTGCGTGCTCCTCCATCCCTCCTTTGGGATTCCCCGTATCAAAAGGCCTCTATCGCACATCAGATTCACGATCGGCGCAATATTGCGCGACGTTCTCAACTTTCCCTTGATTTCCCTTGTGGAGAGGCCCCTGCCTCTGAGAACGTTTAGTATCTTTCTTGAAATCCTTTCATAACCGCCAGGAGTGATTCCTAAGTGTTGATAATAGCGCTCAGAGGTTATTCCCGCCAGCCCGATTGTGGCTGCAAAGGCCACGGGGATAAACTCCTTAGGTAGGATGTAGACTGTATTCCGGACATATCGAATCCTGGCCAGGGTCTTCCTGTAGGATAGCTCCTTTGTGAGGGTCGTTTTTTCAAATCCCCTAGCTCTGACAAAGAGAGAAAGATACGGACCTGCGGCACTGGTGGCGTGCAATCCTCCGATGTCCTTTACAATCTGAACAAGATCACCGATCTTGGAGTCGTCGGTGAGGAGCTGCTTTCTAAGGACATAATGATTGACTTGATCCAAGCTTAAGTCTGCCATTACTTTTCTCTTGATTCACCCGATTAGTTAAATGATAGTATAATGCACACAAAACAAATAATAAATCCTCTTTCTTCTTGTCAATTCGATGAAATTCGTTTATCTATAAAGAAAGTAAAGAACAAGAGCCTGATGTCTAAACTCAAACACTTAAAACAAGAAACAAATCCTTCTGGACCGATGGGAACACAGGAGGTCCTTCGGTCGTTGAAAAATAGACTTGCTGGACCCATGCCAGGTTTAAAAGCCCAGATGGGAATGATCCCCCATCCACGCCCAGGGAATAAGGCTTACTTTGAAGTGGAAGATTCAAGCATTAAGGCAGGTGTTCTTTTGCTGTTTTATCCCTTTAAGGACAGGCTCCATCTGGTATTGACGCGCCGGACCGAGCAAGTTGACTTTCATAAAGGACAGATATCCCTGCCAGGAGGACGTCAAGAACCGGAAGAAAGCCTAGAACAGACCGCCTTAAGGGAGGCTCAGGAAGAGCTGCAGATTGATCCTGACTCCATCCAGATTCTGGGGATGCTGACCCCCCTCTACATCCCGCCAAGCAACTACTGTATTTATCCAGTGGCAGCAATTTCAGAGAGAAGACCTGATTTCCGACCTGCAGCACAAGAAGTGGCTGAGGTGCTTGAAATTCCTCTGGAACATCTGCTCGACTCAAAGAATATGCGTCGGGAAAAGTGGGTTATAAGAGGCGCTGATGTTGAGGTTCCCTTTTATTCCTATAAAGGACACAAGATTTGGGGAGCCACGGCTATGGTTCTTGCAGAGCTAGTTGATATCTTAAAACACTAATTAAGAGTTCAGGGGTCAGACTTTAGTTGAGGTTTTGGTTCAGGGCAACCATAAATTCCCGAACAATCTTTTTGCCCATCCCCATTACATCGATGAACTGCTCCTTCTGAAGGACTTTGCAATCCACACTAACACTGCTTTCATATTCTCTGATCATGATTGATAATCGGGGAGGCGCATCTCCTCCGAGAGGATGCCTTCCTCTCTCTGCTCCTATGAACCCGGTCTCTTTGTCTATGCTGTCGATCGTAAACTCGATATCATTGACAGCTTTGATGGATGCCCTCCACACCTCGTCAAAAGTCCGATTCTCCAGAAAAGCAGTCTCTGTTTTTACAGTCTGATTGAGACATGAGACACATGCCAAAATCAATAGTGCCAATAGAATCTTTTTCATTGGAGTCCTCCGTACTGTTTTATCACCTCATTCTTCCTTTCAACAAATTTATCACAGAGCAAAAAATATGCCAATTCATTTTTCTGGGGTGAATGGTCAATCACGAATTTTTTTTTGTCCTCTCTGGAGGACATCTTCTAATAAATTCAACACTTTTTATCGATTTGACAGAATAACAAATAAGTAATATCATCTAGTTATCACCTAGGATTAATAGGGATTAAAGCGTGAAGACACAACACAAATACACCAATCACCTCATAAACGAAACCAGTCCCTATCTCCTCCAGCATGCTCATAATCCTGTGAACTGGCATCCTTGGGGAGAAGAGGCGCTGGCAAGAGCTAAAAAGGAAAGCAAGCCCATCTTTCTTTCCATCGGCTACGCAGCCTGCCACTGGTGCCATGTGATGGAACGAGAATCCTTCGAAAACGAGGAAATCGCAGAGATCCTCAACAATCGCTATATCTCTATCAAAGTCGACCGCGAAGAACGTCCTGACCTGGATGAGATCTATATGACGGCAGTTGTGGCTCTATCGGGAAGCGGCGGCTGGCCCATGACAGTCTTCCTCACTCCTGACCTAAAGCCTTTTTACGGTGGCACCTATTTTCCATCAGAGGATAAATGGGGCCGTGTGGGCTTTAAGAATCTCATCGTCCGGATCAGCGATTTTTGGCAGGATGAACAGAGCAGACAGAGGCTTCTCCAAGATGCCGAGTTCCTCAGTCAAACCGTGGAACAGCGAACCTCCTTCACCCTTCCGATCGATGAGGATGCTACACTCGACAAGAATCTGCTCATCCATGCTAGCCGCGAATTGGAGGCATCCTTCGATAAAGAATGGGGTGGCTTCAGCCGTGCACCGAAATTCCCTCCCTCCGCCGCCATTTCCTTCCTCCTCCGCGACTACCACCATACAGGAAATCGTCGCTCGCTCGAAATGGCTACCTTCACCCTGGACAAAATGTACAAAGGAGGGCTGTACGATCATTTGGCTGGAGGCTTCCACCGCTATTCGGTCGATCACATGTGGCTCGTCCCCCATTTCGAAAAAATGCTCTATGACAACGCCCAACTGGCCATGGTGTACACAGAAGCCTACCAGGTTACTGGAAACAAACAATATGCCCGCATAGTGAGTGAGATATTCGACTATGAGATGACATACATGACAGATGACACAGGCGCCATCCACTCGACCGAAGATGCAGACAGCGAAGGAAAGGAAGGTCTTTTTTATCTCTGGTCGTGTGATGACCTCGATAATCTATTGGGTAAAAAGGATGCAGAAATCTTCTCCAGATACTACACTGTGATAAGAGCTGGGAACTTTTCATCCCATGAGCCCTATCACAAGGGACTCAACATCTTGCACATCCGTAAGGACCTCAAAGCAGTGGCCAGAGAGCTCGACATGAAAGAAGACAAGCTAGATGGATCTCTTTCAACCATCCGGAAGAAGTTGATCGAGGAGCGGGATAAGCGAGTTCGCCCTGGACTGGATGATAAGGTCATCACCTCTTGGAATGCTCTTATGATTTCTGCCTTTGCACGTGGATACCAGGTGTTTGAAGAGGAGAGATATCTTAGAGCAGCAGAGAAGGCCGCTTCCTTTCTGATGGACAGGATGCTCACAGAAGATGGCAAGCTCCTTCGCACCTACAGAAGAGGAAAAAGCAAATTCTATGCCCACCTTGAAGATTACGCCTATACTACCCGTGCCTTCATCGATCTTTATGAGGCCGGATTCAACGAAAAGTGGGTGTTTCTGGCAGAGAGACTAGCCGAAGAGATGATTGCGCAATTCTGGGACGAGAAGAGCGCTAGCCTTTTCAACACGAGTCACTTCCATAAAAATCTTATCGTGCGCACCAGATCAACGAACGACAGCGCCATTCCCTCTCCAGTCGGTGTGGCAGCCGAAACTCTTCTCAGGCTGAGTGTGCTTCTGGACAAAGAAGAGTATCTGAAAAAAACACAGCGGATTCTCAAGGCCAATCTTTCCTACATGGAAAAAGCTCCCCAGGGATATTTGACTCTTCTAAGCAACGCGAATTTTCTGCTCTATCCTCCCAAAGAAATTGCCATTGCTGGAAAGAAGGATTCAGAAGACACGAAGGAACTCTTAAGGGCCGTTCACAGACAGTTTGTCCCCAACCGAATCATAGCCTTTATCGATCCCGAGAGTGCTGAGGCTTTTCAACTCTCCGAAAAAATTCCCCTCTTAGCCGGCCGAAAACTCGTTAATGGAAAAGCTGCCGCATATGTCTGCGAAAACTTCACCTGCAAACTTCCCGCCACCACCCCCAAAGATCTCATCATACAGTTATCGTCACGAGGAAGTTAGTGACGAGGTAATCTCGCAAAAGACAAACCCCCCGGATCAAGGGGGGCCGAGGATTGGTTTGGAGGCGTGAATAATATTGGAGGATTAATGAGGATAAAAACTCCTCATGTTAGGATAAACAATGCCAAAATTAGCCTTCTCTATATGGGAAAATCGGGACTGAGGGATGTTTGCAGCGGAGTAGAGCGATACAAGCTCATTCTTATCCCACAGGGACACCCACTCTGCGATGCCCATGTCTCCCGCGTTTACGCTGAAATAAATGAATGAAATCTGCATTTTCAGGCTAATCTTTTAGTTCTTTCCCAAAACTAAGGCTAAGCCAAAAAGCCCTGCTGTCAGGCTGTACCCAACATAAGAGGCCGTGGCCAATCCCATCCAAACAAAGGCCATGGTCGTCCACGAGCAGAAAATACCGGAAAGACCGATGACCTTGAAATACTTTTTCAGATTGTTTTTAATCTTCATTTTTCCGCTTCCTTTTAAGTTGCTCATCGCCTTTTTTAATCGCAAATATCATGCCAAAATATAAGTTGTTAAAATTAAATGAGTTAGCAATTCATGCTTTCGATATCAGCCCGAATAATCTGACAATTTTTGTAATTTTTAACAAATATTGTAGCAGGATCATGCATTGTGTAACACCTGAGGCGTCAACGAGGGTGGGTAAAGAAGAATATGGCCTCGTATAGGACCAAAACGAGGTAAAGGAAAAATATCACAAATATAACGGATCGAGCCCTCACTTTTCCAAAAACAATAAAATTCTTGTGTATCAAAATCACTACCAGACAGATGGCTGTAATCAAATACTTGACCATAAGACAGACAAAAGGGGCTCTATCAATAAAGGTTATCATCAGTGGATTCAGTTCAGTTCCACCGTAGTGTAATATTTTTAGGGTAAAATAAGCATCAAACACACACAAGATCAAGATCATTAGGATAAGTGCTAAATAATGTGATTGATACCGGTCGACGTAATAGTCTTTATCCTCTTCCATACGGCGTGCTTGTTCCCGACGGCCTTTGAATATGTGTCGGCTGAGGGGTTTGGTGGGAGTTTTCCTACGATCCGGCTGCTTCCGTCTCTCATCCACCATGTACTTCTGTACTCATCCCTGACAAAGATTTTTTTTATTCTATAGAATTACAGAAAAGAGACAATCCCCTCAGAAGATGATATTAGGGGTGATTTTTTTCCAAAGTTTACCTGTCTAAAAGGTATTTTTTAGGGAACTTGGCCACAATTGTGTAATTCGGGTCCACAACATTGGCCACTCGAGCCGAACCCACCTGCGATAGCAACTGGAGGGCCTCCCAGCGATCAAACCCGTAATCTGATTCGAGCCATTTGACCATTTCGACATGAGCGATCCGGAAAGCGTCCATGAGCGGTCTTATAGAACCCGCAACCATAATAAACTCATCATTTTCCAAGCGCGGCCACTCGATTTTCTTATTTTTGATCAGATCGATCTCCAGGGTGATATCAGCCGAGGTCTCGATTCCGCTTCCCGTAATTTCCCCGTCGCCTTGAAGTGCATGGACGTCTCCAAAATAAAAGTACGCTCCCTCATGGAAGATTGGAAGATAGACGATCGCACCCTCCCGGGCATCCGAAGTGTCCATGTTGCCGCCGAAGTTATAAGGCACTCCTCCGGGTATGGCTTGGTCTCCAGGAGGAGCGGTAGCCAGCCGGCCTAGCATAGGAACCAATTTAACCTGAACCTGTTTCATCCGACTATTCGGAAGATCCAGGGTTGCAGACATACTCTGGGCATCAATTTTCCAGATGAACTTTCTTGCCGGGACGGGATCGTGCAGCATGGGCGTTGTATTGGTAGCGGTTAAGGAGCCGTAGACTTCCGAAGTGCCGGATCTCCCCGTGCTGATGTTAGGACGGATCTTTAGGATCCTGATGACAAGAGTGTCATCAGGAGTTGCTCCATCCACGTAAATAGGCCCGACCTCACCCGGCCAAGGGCCATCTTTTTCTGTAAAAAAATCAGAGTATAAGGTGTTTGTTTCGAGGATGTCTCCTGGTTTTATGCGCAAGACAGGTTCCCTTACAGCATACGTGTCGTAACCCTTGGTCGGTTTGAAATAATGGATCTCTGCAAACAATGAATTGAAGGAAAAGACCACCATAACACAAACACTAAACGCTCTTGAGCTCATGGATGACCCTCCGAAAAGAAATTTGGTATTCAAGTGTAACACTTTATACAGGCTGCCTCAAGTTCGCTCCTGTTTATTGCTGTATAAAGTGTCAGGGTTGCAGCCATCGTTCTGCATGCACTAACTCTGGTACTTCAGGAAAAATTACAGGGAGTCCCCTTTTAGCTATATTTTTATATACCGTAGAGATGGCCTATGAGTGAAGTTATCACTTCATGAGGCGTATCCACAAATTCTAATCCTACTTCAAAAACTTCATCGTCATAAAGGCTTTTAACCCATCGAACCTTGCCCCTCACACTGATTATCTTGTGCATTTTCGGTAAAGGGAGATCAATTTTTACCAATGTATCAACCGGTAAAAAAGTATCCGTCCGGATGTTGACACCACCCAGAGATATATCTTTAGTCAAAGTGTAATGAATTTTCTTGTTCTCTAGATTTCTATCCGTAGAGAAGACTTCAAATATGAGCTTATTCTCTTTTTTTATGCGCTTTTCCCTGCGCTTTTCTTCCATACCTACGTCTCTTATAAGTTCTGACATTGACTAAATCGTATTTTGAAATGTTTATAAACGCAATCCCCTATGGGGGTGGTTTTGGGGATGATTTTTATAGTGAATATTGTCAACCTTTTTCTCCTCAGAGGTGTCTTAAATAGAGAGATGGAAGAAACAAAGGTTGTTCAAAGGAGAAGAACGATGAAAAAATATGGAGCACTCCTCATCACAGGTCTGATGGTCTTTTCCTTCGCTTTTTCCATCGAGAAAGAGAAAAAAATATATGTCGCATATCACATAAACCCTCACTCACCGACTATCGACGGAAGGCTTGACGATCCTATCTGGCAGAAGGGAGAGTGGGAAGCCGGATTTATCCAGAGGAAACCCTACGAGGGACAAGCGCCTTCCCAGAAGACAGCATTTAAGATTCTCTATGATGATAAACACATCTATATCGCCATTCGAGCTTTCGATACAGAACCTCAAAAGATCGAAAGGCGTATGTCTCGACGGGATGATTTCGAGGGAGACTGGGTGGGAATCGAGATCGACAGCTATTATGACCAGCGGACAGCCTTTTGCTTTTCCGTCAATGCGGCCGGGGTCAAGGCAGACCAGGTGATCTCCGATGATGGAGAGAACGAAGATCCCAACTGGGATCCGATCTGGTACGTGAAGACTGATGCCGATGAGGAAGGCTGGACCGCAGAAATGAGAATTCCCTTATCCCAGCTCCGGTACGGAAACAGGGTGAGCCAGGTGTGGGGTCTTCAGCTCACGCGTATGCTCTTCCGGAAAGAAGAAACCTCACACTGGCAGTTTATTCCCAGAGATTCTTCAGGGTGGGTGAGCCAATTCGGGAGGCTCGAAGGTATTGAAAATATCAAGGCTCAGCGCCAGGTTGAATTGTATCCGTATACAGTGGCAAATGTTCAGACCTTCCAAAATGAGGCTGGCAATCCTTTTGCGACAGGGCGTTTGAGTCAATTAATGGGTGGTTTGGACGGAAAGATCGGTGTAACCAGCGATCTGACCCTGGATTTCACTGTCAATCCCGATTTCGGCCAGGTTGAGGCTGATCCTTCCGAGGTAAACCTTACCGCCTTTGAGACCTATTTCGAAGAAAAAAGACCTTTTTTTATAGAGGGCAGGAACATTCTGAACTTTCGGCTCATGCTCGGAGATGGGGATTTCTCGAGTGACAACCTTTTTTATACCCGAAGGATCGGAGGACGTCCGCATCACTCTCCATCGGCCAGCGAAGATAAATATATGGATGTTCCCCAGAATACATCCATTCTCGGAGCTTTTAAGCTCACCGGAAAGACAAAGAACGGACTCTCCATCGGTGTCATAGAGAGTGTTACAGCCACGGAGAGAGCCGATATCAGCTTCCTGGGACAGCTCCGACAGGAGACCGTCGAGCCATTTACCAACTATTTTGGGCTCAGACTGCAGAAGGATTACAACCGGGGAAACACACTCATCGGAGCAATGGTCACAGCCACAAACCGCAACATCGAGGACTCCCACCTGGATATTCTCCACAGTGCGGCTTATACCGGAGGTATGGACTTTTACCATACGTGGAAGGATAGAGCCTATTTCATCCAGGGAAATACGGTTTTCAGCCATGTGCGCGGATCAAAGGAAGCTATCCTCGAAACACAGATTTCTCCCCTCCGCTATTTCCAGCGCCCGGATGCTGATCACGTGACATTGGATCCAAACCGGACTTCTTTATCCGGGTTTGGAGGAACATTGGTTGCCGGCAAACTCGGCGGTGGCAGTTTGAAGTATATCGGCGGCTTTACTTTTCGCTCTCCTGGGCTTGAACTCAACGATATGGGCTATCTGCGGGATGCCGATAAAATCATGCAGTTCATCTGGGCTGGATATAACATCTACGAACCTTTCAGCATCTTCCGCAATTTCAATTTTAATTTTAACCAGTGGATGGGCTGGGATTTCAGCGGTGAGCGAATATTTGCGGGCGGAAATTTCGGTGTCTACGGCCAATTCAAAAACTACTATACATTTTCCGTGTCCATAAACAGAAACGATGAGAGCTTGGCTAAGTCTCTTCTCCGGGGAGGCTCTTCACTGAGATGGCCGGGCAGGTGGGCTCCGTCCTTCAATTTTGAAACCGACTCCCGGAAGAAACTCCGCTTTCACGCTGGCGGTTATTCCTCTTTTATTGATCAAGGCAACTCAAAGTATATGAGCTGTCAAGCGGGTTTGAGTTACACGCCAAACAGTGCGCTGTCCGTAGCTATTCTACCTTCCTATGATGTAAACAAGCAGGAGCTTCAGTATGTGGAAACCGGAAGTGTCGAAAATGAAAACAAATATATCTTTGGACGGATTGACCAGAAAACGCTTGCTGTCACTTTGAGGTTCAATATCAGCTTAACTCCCGACCTTTCGATTCAGTTTTACGGGCAGCCTTTTGTCTCTGCAGGAAATTATACAGAATTCAAGCACATTACGGATTCACGGGCTCAAAATTACAGAGATCGTTATCACACCTTCATGGACGAGGAGATTTCTTTCGATGAAAATACAGGTGTTTACAACATAGACGAAAACAAAGATGGAACGCCAGATTACAGCTTCGACGACCCGAACTTTAATTTTCTCCAATTTCGTTCCAACCTGGTCGTCAGATGGGAATACAGGCCAGGGTCGGTTCTCTTCCTCGTCTGGTCACAAGGGAGAACGGACGTATTATCCAACGGAGATTTCTCCTTCGGAAACGACTTACGCAACCTTTTCGACACTCATCCCCATAATGTCTTTTTGATCAAATTTTCATATGGCTTTCAGCTATAGGGAATCTGTCGACATTCAAGGATTTTCTCTTTTCCACGATGAGGAAAACATCTAATCCATCTAGGTAGTGCTGCGGTGGTTCCTGTCCGTCCGAAGCCCCTGATCACATCCCTCATCATTAACGATCACGGAAATAGAATGGCTTACTTTGTTGACTCCCGGTTTATTCTGTGATATCAACTATAAAAAATTGTTTAGGAGGGGAACACAATGAAGAAAATGACAGCCGTGGTGGCATTGATGGCCGTGTTTACATTGGCCGTTTGTTTCATCATCCTTGGTGCTATATCGGTCGAGTTGATGGATTCCCTAGGAATCGATGAGGGTCAATTCGGCACGTTGGCCATGGGCTTATTTTTAACGAGTTGTATTGTACAGCTCATCATCGGTCCCTTAGTAGACAAACTTGGCTACAAACCCATAGCCATTCTCGGATTTGTGGTTACAAGCGCCAGTGTGTTTTTATTGGCTTTTGCTTCAAATTTTGGATTAGCACTTATTTCCTGCATTCTATTGGGTATAGGCGCCATGTCTTTAAATACAGTGGGAAACACTCTCATTCCTATCGTTCTTTTTGAGGGTAAGGATCCGGCGCGTGCCAGCAATTTCGGTAATGCCTTCTTTGGGCTTGGATATGTGCTCACTCCTTTCCTTTTTGTCTTCTTCCTCAGCAATTTGAATTTAAGCTACAGCACGTCGCTGTCCATTATTGGAGTTTTGGTGCTGGTTTTCCTCGTTTTTGCCCTGACCGCAAGCTATCCCCAGGTTTCCACAGGATACAAGTTTTCCATGGCCATCAGGCTCTTGGGAAAAGGGGCGGTCTTGCTGGCTGCATTGGCTTTATTCTGTTACATATCGTTGGAAGTATCTATGGGTACCTGGATTCGAAAGCTCATGGAACAACTCTTTGAAGGCAATGCCAATCCCAAAGCAGCCTATAATGCCGGGTTGGTGTTAAGCGCTTTTGGATTGGCGATGATGGCAGGACGATTCTTCACCTCTACGATCAAGAATCTGACAGCTATAGGCAACAAAGTTATTCCTGTAATGGCTCTCGTTTCATTAGGAGCCGTCGTGCTCATGATCATTGCCAATAGTCCGGCAGTGGCCATCTTTGCCATTTTTCTGGCTGGATTGGCCTTTGCGCCCATCTTTCCCACTATCGTAGGAGTCACATTCGCAAAATTCGATTCAAGCCTGTATGGAAGTATTTTCGGTATCATCTTTGCAGTCGGCTTATTGGGTGGGACGTTCGTTCCAAAATTTATCGGGAACCTGAGTGTTGGTTCAACCGTACAACAGAGTCTGTGGATCGCAGCGGCCATGGCAGCCATACTGTTTGTTGTCGCTCTGATCATGGGGATAACAGGAAAACAAAAAGAATAGAAATCTCCTCTGACTTACTCTTTTCCTCAAAGCCTACTATTGTCTTCACAAAGGGAGACGGAGCATCTTAAAACTGTCTTCAGAAGAAAAAAGGGCAATCTTGCTCCCAGCAATAAAAATGCAGATTTTTGATAATTGTATAACTGGGAGTTATAATGACAGACTGCTTGCAATCATGAACAGACAGGGATGAAATTACTTACGATAGGCCATTCTTCTAGACCGATTGAAGAGTTTATTACCCTCTTGAAAAACTATGAGATAGAAATTTTGGTTGACGTTAGAGCCTTTCCCTCATCCTCGAAATTTCCGCATTTCAACAAGGAAAATCTGGAGACGAGTCTTTTTCAAAGCGACATCGAATACCACTGGTTTGGAAAAGAGCTGGGCGGACACAGGAAAAAAAATGAGGGGCTGGGGGAGAAGTCACCCACTTTCCCTTTCTTGAAGATCCTCATGAGTTTGCCAAGACCGTGAAGAATTTTTTATAAGGCATGAAATCAACTTTCTTCCTTACTGCGTTATACATATGGGCGGATTGACATCCAGCCGTGCCTCATTTAAAATCTTTAAAGGATATCTGACCCGAAAAAAGAGAGCATATCTCATCGATTAAAGAAAGACGTGCAAGATGAAGTGTCCTCAGTGCCAAACGGAAAATCCTCCTGACAGCAGTTTCTGTCGAAAATGCGCCACCCCACTACCATCAGCAGTAGAACTCGGCCTCACACAAACCAAAACCATGATAATGCCTCCAACTGAACTGGAGAGAGGAACCACATTTGCCGAAAGGTATGAAGTCATCGAAGAGCTGGGAAAAGGAGGCATGGGTAAGGTCTACAAGGTCTTCGACAAGAAGATCAAGGAAGTCGTGGCCCTCAAGCTTGTAAGACCTGAAATCAGCACAGACAAGAAGACCATCGAACGGTTCAACAACGAATTGAGATTGGCCCGCAAAATATCCCACAGGCACGTGTGCCGCATGTATGATCTTGGCGAGGAAGGTGCCTCCCATTTCATCACCATGGAGTATGTTCCGGGTGAAGACCTCAAGAGATTTATCAAGAGGTCGGGACAGTTGACCGTCGGGAAGGCTGTATCCATTGCCGAACAGATCTGTGAAGGACTGGCAGAGGCCCATCATCTCGGCGTCATCCACAGGGACCTCAAACCGCAGAATATCATGATTGACTCAGAGGGAAACACCCGCATCATGGACTTCGGGATCGCCCGCTTCCTCGAAGGTGAAGGAGTGACAACTCAAGGCGTCCTGATCGGCACCCCGGATTATATGTCACCCGAGCAGGCCGAAATGGAAGGTGTGGACCAACGCTCTGATATCTACGCCCTGGGTGTGATTCTTTTCGAGATGGTTACGGGAAGAGTGCCTTTCGAAGGGAAAACACCCCTGAGCATTGCCATGAAGCACAAGAGCGAGCCGCCTCCTGATCCCAGAAATTTGAACGTCCAGGTAACAGATGGACTCAGCCAAGTAATTCTCAAATGTATGGAGAAAGAGAAGCACAACAGATATCAGAGCGCAGAGGAGCTCCTTGCTGATTTAAAAAATATTGAAGAAGGTCTCCCTACCACGGAAAAAATCATTCCTCCAGCTAAGCCTAGACCTCAAACATCGAAAGAGATAACTGTGATCTTTGATACAAAGAAACACCTTGTTCGCGTTGCGGCATTGATTATCATCCTCATA
>Ga0224501_10001556_pt1 | contig 17760 bp, 14 predicted proteins | sample SF_Oct11_sed_USG_4_FD_169105 | JGI IMG/M metagenome (GOLD analysis project Ga0224501, IMG submission 169105) | Sediment microbial communities from San Francisco Bay, California, United States - SF_Oct11_sed_USGS_8_1 | ecosystem: Environmental > Aquatic > Marine > Sediment | place: USA... | reverse complement strand
AGCACCCTGAGCAACCTGTCGTTGAGCGAGATCTCCAGCGTACCGTCCTCGCCCTGACCGACAACTTTGGCACTGAACAACTGACCCGGTTTGAGAAAGCTAAGATCACCGCCGCCCTGGCCTTTGGCCAGTGCCAGCAGTGGCATCTTGGGCGGTGGTGGTGGGGTGATCTCCATAACGGGCTGACCGGCTGGCGGGGGCTCTACCTCTGGCGGTGGTAACTCTTATGTTGCAGTATATGCCAAGCGGACTGGCGGTTTGCAGCCTTTATTCACAACGTAAGGATTTTGGGATGGCCGTGGCTAGGGCAACAGAGTGGTATCTGCAACTTCACGGAGAGGGGCGCGGGCCATTTCCCGCCTGGCAGATCAGTCGTTACCTGATCCTGCAACGGCTGGATCGCCAAAGCCTGGTGAGCCGCGACGGTGAGAACTGGCAACCCCTAGGTGAGCTGGCGGAGCCACAGCCCGAGCGCCGTCTCGCCATCGCCGACCTGCCCGCCGAGGAGCGTGCCAGACTGGAGGCCAGCGAGCAGTGGGTGGCGGACAATCCGCGCCTGTTCAAGCAGGCCGCCACTGCTGGCGAAGAGGAGGGCTATCGTCACATTCAGCCCGGCGAGATGAAGCGCCCTAACCGCGTTCCGGCCTATGTCGCAGTGGTGGTGATCCTGCTGGCGATAGGGGCCATTCCCTTTCTCATCCCCTCATCGCCCGGCGTGGCCGAGCCGCAGTGCGACGCCATTGCCGCCCCCGGGGTGAACTGGAGTAACTGCCTGCTGCGCGGCAGTCAGCTGGAGGGGAGCGACCTGAGCGGCGCGATGCTGCGCAATGTGAATCTGAGTTCGTCAAATCTGAGCCAGGGCAAACTGGTGGGGGCGGACCTGAACTACGCCAACCTCAGCCTCAGCGAGTTGAAGGATGCCCTGCTACAAAATGCCCAGCTCAAGGGGGCGAATCTGCGCAACGCCAACCTGCGTAATGCCAATCTTGAGGGGGCGGACCTCAGCTATGCCGACCTTACCGATGCCATGCTGGATGGGGCGAATCTGACCAATGTCCGCCTTGGTTACGCGGTGTGGGAAGAGAATATAAATTGCATGCCGGAGTCGGTGGGGAAGTGTATACCGGCGCGGAATGTGCAGTAACCAGAAAATCCGGTCGAACGTGATAGTGCGTATATTTAGAGGGAACATGGATGAAAGTCATTATAACATTAATCGCGATTTTTCTGAGTAATCTAAGCTTGGCATCAGAAATCAAGCTCAGGGATGATTGCACGTACATTGAGGACTATCCGCCATCGCAGTTGGTTGTCGATGCTATTCTCGAATGTATGTACCAAAAGAGAAGTATTTCTGGATTTGATAACTCACGAGCCGCTAAAAGCTTGGAGTTGGTGTCTCCGCTGTACGATATCGATGTTGATAAATTGACGCAGTCCATGAAAAAAGAAGATGGCAGTTATGGAGCGGATTATATGGAAATACTTATTGGACAGTCCATGGAAAAAGTGTCTGACATACTTATCAAACTGTATGAAGAACAGGGGTATGAAGGTGACATCACCCTGATAAATGCGATGTTTTCCAGTGACGCTCCGGATGATTGGCAGAAAATATATAAATCTACGGTTGGCTTGAATAAAAGGGGAGTTGTGTCAGACGCTTTGGTTTCGGGGCTGTCGATGCGGCTTGATGGGCTGATGAGAGATCCTGAGCGGGCATCGAATGATCACCGGAAAAGCAGGAATATTGGAAAGTGCCAAGTTGAGATGGAGGCCGCCAATGACAAATACTATTATCTTCATTTTCATGAAGAGGTCATAAAAAAAGATCCCTTAAAATACATTGATGATGCCAGTAAAAAGCTCTCGGATTTGGAGGCTAGTAGGGGATGTAATGTTGGGGAGGATGTGAGGTTACACTATAGGTCACATTTCAATCGGGAATATTCTAAACTTGGAGACTATGCTCGTGATATTGCAGGTGAGCCAGCAAGGGCTGTTGATTTTTATCTAAAGGCTGTTGAGTACAAAATCATCCCGATTAAACGGGAAATGACGAAAAACGAAGAGCGGAGACATCGGGAAAGGCGAAAGGAAGTTGCGAAGTTTTTGAGAATGACCGGTATGTTGGGCGATAAACCTGGTACGCCATGCTACAAGGTTTATGAAATTTATGGAGTTAAGGTAGGGAAAGAGCATAAATTCTACAGGCTGTGCAAGGATGAGTTGAAGGTTTATGGGGTAAACCTGATAGGTGTGGATGGTGATTTCGATATTGAGTCCAGGTTGGCGCCAAAAAAACGACAATTCACCATAAGTTTGTCGCATGATAACAAAAACAACAAGGCTTACAAGAAGGTTTTAATTAAATCGAGTTATAGCAATTGGTCTGACATTTTTTGCAGCGAGTTGCAGTTAGTTGAAACCGACTCCGAAGGTTTGGCTGAAGTAACTGTACGAGATAAACGAACGGTTGAATTTCTAGTGCTTGATAAGGATTGGGTTAATGATTGGGGGAAGAATATATCTACTTTCAAAAGTGGTGACATTTATGTGAATGTAAAGATTTATCCAAAAAGCAGTAGGGAGGGTATGTACAACAGTAGCGTGATGAGGGGGGTGCGTAAGTGCAGAGAACAGGGTTATATCACACCAGCGTTGGTGAATATTTATAGGCAGTTATATACAACATCAAAAGCTTTTTCTATCGAGGATGGGGAGTATAGATCGAAAAATGCTAGTGGGCATCTAAAGAATCTGGTGTTTTCTATGTATTACAATGAAATCAACCATGCAGATGAGTTAGATGTGTTTCAGCTGCGGGCGCTACGAAGGATGGCTCTTGCGGATGAGCGGCTCGACAAATCCATCCTGTATGACATGGAAAAGGGGCTAATTATTGATGAGGATTTTCCTTTTCAGAAATTTTTGAAAATATATGGAAAGGATGCACTGCACAAGTATTTTGGTGATGAGTGCTCATACACATCTGATGCATTGCATTTGAGCAGTGCCAAAGGAATTGATCTACAAGCAATCGATAAGCTTATTTATATGAGTAGAGGTCAGTCTACTATCCACAAACGATCTTTAACTAAGGATAGGGAGCGTTATGTTAGAGCAAAGGAAAGATTTAATGGCGCAGATGTATTCCACTCTAAGTTGCTAGCATTCTCCCTAAAAAATGGTCTTGCATTTAGGGGTGGGCAGGAATCATCAAGTTGCAACAAACACTTTATAGATAAGTACTTCGAGAATGCGATTAATAACAAGGATGTAGATGGCATTAAAGCTGCATTTGAACTTGGTGTCAGTCCAGATTATTTGTTGCAAGGAAAATTCCCTTTAGTTTCTAATGTGACTGACGACTTTTTGTTGTCTCTGTTTGAATTGGGGTTAAACCCGAAATCCAGAACGGCATCAGGTGATGCGTTGTTTAATATGGTGTTAACGAAGAAGCATCTTAAGGTACTCACTTATTACATTGAAAATAATATGGTTGGTGAAATGAGCTCAAAGGAGTACGTGCAGCTATTAACTATTGATTTTGCTAGTGACAAAATTAATTCCAAGTTGCTTGCCGCGATGGTTGATTCTCCTGAGTCTGAGCATGACAAGGTAATCCAGGCGGCAGCGCTGACGTCAAGGCATGATGTGCTTGAGGCTATGTTTGACGCAGGTGTGAAAATCAAAACTCACTACGAATCCCCTTTGATTGATGGGCGCTCTTCATATGTATCTTCAAGGGAAGGCACTCATGAAGAATCTCTAATTCTCACCTCGCTTGATGGTGAGTATGACGGTGATACCATAAAGACGATTGATATACTTCATAGAAATGGTGCCAATATCAATGGGCGTGGTGTCACCTATACCCCACTATCATATGCACTGAATCATGGTAGTCATGATGAAATTGCCAAGATCATGTCTTTTAATCCTGTTATGAATTCTGTGATAAGCGAAGAAGAAACTTTACTGTTGAAAGTATCAAAACATAGTTTTTCTTTTTCTGAAGGTTGTTTCCGACACCTTCCAGAAATAGCCTCTGCAATTGATAACTATCTTAAGCATGAACCTGATGGTGAAAAAAGCTATGACTATGCCAGATGTAATGTCTATAAGATAAATAGAGGTAAATTACGTGATGGCTCAGATTATGATCATGTTCTAGCTTTGATAGAGGGGGGAGTAGACGTCAATGCTCGCAGTAAGTATGGTGACAGGACTCCACTAATGTTTTACGCCTTAAGAAAGGATATGAAGGTTGTTAATCTGCTGCTGAAGCACGGTGCAGATCCAGAAGCTAAGGATACATATGGTCACAATTACCGGGACTACCTCGAAGAGGTGGCTCTGCAACCGGTAATTCAACCCCCAACAGGAAGGGCATATCTTGGTGGTGGGAAGTTGCTGCTTACCCCCGCAACCACTGCAACCGACGGCGCATCTTCTCAAATGCCGCTACCTCAATCTGGCGGATACGCTCAATAGAAATACCGTATTCATCTGCCAGCTCCTTGAAGGTGGCCTTCTCATCATCCAGCCAGCGGCGGCGGATGATCGCCTGTGTACGTTCGTCCAGTTTCTCCATGACTTCGAGCATCACCTGCTGCTGCATCGCGCCCTGCTCCTCGTCGGCGGCCTTCTGCATCGGCTCGTCGCGCATATCGGCCAGGTAGGCCTGTGACTGGCTGCGCTCCAGGTCATCGTCGTCGCTGTAGCTCCAGGGGTCGTACATCTGGTCGTGGGCAGCGAGGCGCCCCTCCATCTCCTCGACCTCCTCAGGTTTGACCCCCAACTCCGCGGCGACCTCTTCCAGTTGCTGACGGTTAAACCATCCGAGGCGTTTTTTCATCCTGTGGAGGTTGAAGAAGAGTTTGCGTTGTGCCTTGGTGGTGGCGACCTTGACGATGCGCCAGTTGTGCAGCACATATTCGTAGATCTCGGCGCGGATCCAGTGCACCGCATAGCTGGCCAGACGCACCCCCAGGGTGGGGTCGAAGCGTCTGACCGCACGCATCAGGCCGACGGTCCCCTCCTGAATGAGGTCCGCCTGCGCCAGGCCGTAGTGGCGGTAGTCACGGGCGATGCGGATGACGAAGCGCAGGTGGGAGAGGATCAATCGCTGCGCCGCCTGCATGTCGTTCTCATCGCGCAGGCGTAGCGCCAACTGATACTCCTCCTCCTCGCTCAGCATCGGCATGGCGTGGGCGGCACGAATGTAGCTGTCGAGATCCCCGCTGGCGACGGGCAGTTGCGGCTGGCTCAGGGTCAGTGCGGTGCTCATCTGAATCTCCTCGTAAACGACTATGGGGTAAATATACCATATTTATTAGCACTCTCAACAGCTGAGTGCTAACTATAACTTATTGAAAAATAAAGAGTATGACAGCCGGCACAAGGAAATAGTTCAGTAAAAAGGCTATTTTTTGAGTTGTGTGCCGAAGATCTGTGTGGTGTAGCGGCTGATGTGAATATTGGGTGACCAGTGGTCAGGCGGCAGTCCTGCCTTGAGCTTGAGGTGCTGCAGAAACTGTTCTGGCGTGGGTAACTGCTGCCACACTGAGGGGAGGAAGGTACCGCGGCGGTACCCCTCTTCGATGATCAGTCCATCGACACCGGGCCTGATCTGGGCGAGGAGGTCTGCCTCGCTATCAAAATGGATCGCCTCTGCCGGGGTGAGCAGGGAGATATCGAGCTCCAGCCCCACCAGCTCCTCCTCGCGCAGAGGCGGAAAACGGGGGTCGGAGAAGGCGGCCGCATCGGCGTTGTGGGCCACATCCTCCACAAGGCTGCGGTGCGCCTCCAGTGAGCCGATACAGCCGCGTAGCTCACCATTTCTCTTCAGAGTGACAAAACAACTTGCCGGGATGCGTAGCGCCTCCTCATACTCTATCGGATTGATCCGCAACGCCTGTCCGCGCTCCAGTGCATGGCGGATCGCCTTCTCAGCCAGTTGCAGCAGGATTTGTTGCTGGGCGCTGGTAACCATGATCAGTGAAACAGGTAGGCACCGTAGCCCACCACCCGGTTGCGATCACCGGCGGTATCGCCGGAGTTACGCAGGTCGATCGTCTCTGCCTTTAGCCCCATCTCTTTGGCAACCAGCAACAGGCCGCTGAGTGGGGTACGGCCGCAGGCATCGTCGTAGTGAATGGCACCGGGGTTGAGCTCTTCAATGGCGCTGGAGGTGGCCCTGTCCATGCGCTGTGCGGTGGCGTAGTCGTGGTAGTGGGAGAGGTCGGAGCTCACCACGATCAGGGTCTCCTCACCGCCCCACACCGCACGTAGCACCGTGGCGACCTCTTGCGGAGTTGCATCGCCCACTACCAGCGGTAGCAGGGTGAACTCCTCCAGCACCTGCTGCAGAAAGGGGAGCTGCACCTCCAGGCTGTGCTCCATCTGGTGTGCCTGGTCGAACTGCTGCACAGCGGGCAGTTGGGTGACCTGATCGACCAATTCGCGATCGAGCACTACGTCCCCCAGCGGGGTGTGAAAGTGGCTGGCGCTGCTTGTCGCGATGCCGATAAAGCCGACCCTGTGTGCCGGACCGAGCAGTACCACGCGTCGGATAGTAGTGCGTAGCGGGGCAATCTGGGCGTAGGCGCTGGCGGCGACAGGGCCGGAGTAGATGTAGCCGGCGTGGGGGACAATGATCGCCTTGGGGGGCGGCGCTACGGAAGGGGTGGCCCCCCTGAGAAAGTCGCCGACTATACGCTGTAGCTCGTCACGCTCGGCCGGATAGAAGAGGCCGGCAACGGCGGTGGGGCGGATCGATACCATCGGGCACTCCATCATCATTATTATGACTAAACTATAGCAGGCAAGGTGACTTGCAACATCCGGCATCCTGCGCCTACCTTTAGGGTTAGAGAAGAGGAGAGGGGATGAGCGATAATATCGTCAGCGAAGAGGAGCGGCAGTCGGAGTATCTGGTAGAGACACGCTACTGGCACAGCGTCGATGGCGGGCGGGTGCAGTGTGACCTCTGCCCGCGTGACTGCAAACTGAAGGAGGGGCAGCGTGGCCTCTGCTTTGTGCGTGCCAATGTAGGGGGGAAGATCGTCCTCACCTCCTATGGCCGCTCCAGCGGCTACTGTGTCGACCCCATCGAGAAGAAACCGCTCAACCACTTTCTGCCGGGAACCCCGGTGCTCAGCTTCGGAACCGCTGGCTGTAACCTCGCCTGCAAGTTCTGCCAGAACTGGGATATCTCCAAGTCGCGTGAGACAGATACCCTGGCCGATGCTGCCAGCCCCGACCTTATTGCCAGCGCCGCCGAAGAGCTGGGTTGCCGCTCCGTCGCCTACACCTATAACGACCCTGTGATCTTTCACGAGTACGCCATCGATGTCGCAAAGGCGTGCCGTGACAAGGGGATAAAGTCGGTGGCTGTCACCGCGGGTTATGTACATGAGGCGCCGCGCCGGGAGTTCTACCAGTGGATGGATGCGGCCAACGTTGACCTTAAAGGATTCTCTGAAGATTTCTATCACAAGCTCACCGGCGGCCACCTGCAACCGGTGCTAGATACCCTGGTTTATTTAAAAAAAGAGACAGACGTTTGGGTGGAGTTGACTACCTTGTTGATCCCCGGCTGGAACGACTCCGATGAGGAGCTTGAGGCGATGACAAGGTGGGTGGTTAAGGAGCTTGGCCCCGAGGTACCGATGCACTTCACCGCCTTTCACCCCGACTACAAGATGATGGATGTGCCAGCTACCCCGCAGGCAACACTGACCCGTGCCCGCGAGATCGCCCTGAAAAACGGCGTGTACTACGCCTACACCGGCAACGTGCACGACAAGGCGGGAGAGAGCACCTACTGCCACAGCTGTGGCCAGAGACTTATTGGGCGAGACTGGTATGTGTTATCAGAGTGGAACCTCGATGCGGCTGGTAACTGCAACAGGTGTGGTGCGCGTTGTGCCGGGGTGTTTGAAGAGAGGGCGGGGGAGTGGGGGAGTCGGCGGCAGCCTGTTAGATTGAGTGATTACAGTGAGGGTGAGTGATCGACAGAGATCGCTTCTATTCCATTTCCCGACTCACTGTACAGGTGGATCTGGTTGCGACCACTGGCCTTGGCGGAATAACAGGCATCATCTGCCATGGTCATTAGTTCAGCGGCATCTCTATTCCCACTTTTCAGTGATACCAGACCGATACTGATGCCAACCTGAAACTGCAGTCCATCCCACTCGAAGTGATGATTGGCGACCGTGTGACGAATCTCTTGTGTGATGTGACGTGCGTTGTCCAAAGGACACTCTTTAAGTAGCAGTGCAAACTCATCTCCCCCCATTCGGGCGAATAGATCATCACGGCGGATAACCTGTCGAATTAGTGTGGTGAGTTCCTGCAGCAGGGCGTCACCGGCGGCATGGCCGCCTTGATCATTCACCGCCTTGAAGTGGTCAAGATCCATCATACATAGGTAGCCCTCTTCATGCGATCTGGTACCCTTGAAAAAACACATGAGTTGCTGTTCGAAACCTCGGCGATTACTGATCCCTGTCAGTGGGTCGTGATGAGCCTGATAAGTGAGTCGGCGAGCCAGATAGAGACTTAAGGCAAAAATAAGCAGACCGAGCAGCAGAGAGGCCCCACCTACCAGCAGAAAGCTCTTACTGGCCTCCTGCTGTTGTTGCTGTGCATCACGTGCTGTTCTCTCCATCGCCTGGGACTGAATCTCTTCGAGTTGCTCAAGGATGGATAGCACCTGGTGTTGTGTGGGGATGATCTCTTCAATAATTAGCTGTCGTGCATGTGACACCTCTCCGGCCAGGATATCCTGAATGGCCTCACGTTGAAGAGGTACAGCGTAGCGAGCAATAGCACCCTGTTGTTCAAGTAATTGGCGCTCCAGATCGCTCAGGTGAAGTGCCAACAGCTCCTCCTTGAAGGTGGTTATCTCCAGCCCCAGGCGTTCGATCTTCATTGCCTCTTCATCTTGGGCGAACGGGTCGTCCAGCAGTAGCATGTGATGCATGATGAAGGTACGCTGGCGGGCAGCGCGATGCATTTTTTTTAGCAGGGTTGTTTTGTGGCTGTATTCCATGACAACAAGTTGTATGTGAAGATTAAATTCTTCGACTCGCAGCATGGCATTGCGGGTGAGGAGCAGCATTAGTAGCAGGATCAAGATAAAACCGACTGCCAGTACGGTATGACCTGTATAGAGTTGATCCCGGTGTTTTTTCATTCCCATTCCCTGAAAAACATTGTTTGTACTAGGGAAAATTAGCATAGTGTCGGCTGTCGGTGTAGATGGGTAAACCCTACCTCGCGAACGCTGAGATATTAAACAGTGATGGGGCAAAGCCGAGATAAGCCGCGTATACTATGACGCTCTTTGCAGCATGAGTGTTTGAAGATGTCAGCAGCAACAGCGCGGATCGGTTTTGTTACAGTCTCAGATCGGGCCAGCAGCGGTGAGTATGAGGATCTTGGTGGTCCGGCTATGCAGGCGTGGATGGGCAAGGCCCTGACATCGCCATGGGAGGCGGTGGCACGTCTCATCCCCGATGAGCAGGATCAGATTGAGGCGACCCTGAGGGAGTTGTGTGATCAGGAGGGGTGCTGTCTGGTGGTGACCACCGGCAGTACCGGTCCGGCGCTGCGTGATGTGGTGCCCGAGGCGACCGAGGCGGTGTGCCAGAAGATGATGCCCGGTTTTGGCGAGTTGATGCGTCAGGAGTCACTCAAGTTCGTTCCCACCGCGATCCTCTCGCGCCAGACCGCCGGTATTCGCGGTCATACCCTTATTATAAACTTGCCAGGCAAGCCATCGGCGATCGACGACTGCCTCAACGCGGTCTTCCCCGCCGTGCCCTACTGTATCGACCTGATAGAGGGACCCTACCTTGAGACCGATGAGACCTTTTGCAAGGCCTTTCGCCCGAAACACGCAAGGAGGCCGGAGTAGTTATGGCTATCGATAGAGATGAGGTGGTGCGGGATCTGCGTACCATTCGTGACCATATTCGCTGGGGGATGAGCCGCTTTAATGAGGCGAATATCTTTTTCGGCCACGGTACCGACAACGCCCTGGACGAGTCGGCCTATCTGGTGTTGCATACCCTCCACCTTCCACCGCAGGTGGGGGAGGGATATCTTGACACCACGCTGGTGGAGTCGGAGCGTCGCACGGTGGTCGATATCCTGGCGCGCCGCGTCGAGGAGCGACTGCCGGCCCCCTATCTGACCCACGAGGCGTGGTTTGCCGGAATGCCCTTCTATGTCGATGAGAGGGTGCTGATACCGCGTTCGCCGATTGTGGAGCTTATCGAGGCACAGTTTCACCCCTGGATTCAGCCCGAGCAGGTGAGCCGCGTACTCGACCTCTGTACCGGCAGTGGTTGTATCGCCATCGGTTGTGCCGCGGCCTTCCCCGAGGCAGCGGTAGATGCCGCCGACCTCTCCGCAGATGCACTGGAGGTGGCGAAGCGCAACATTGAGGAGTTCGGCCTGGAGGGGCAGGTCTTTGCCGTTGAGTCGGATCTATTCGCAAACCTCAAGGGACGTAAGTACAACATCATTGTCTCCAACCCCCCTTACGTCGATGCGGAGGATATGACCAATCTGCCGCCGGAGTTCCGGCATGAGCCGCGGATGGCACTGGAGGCGGGGAAGGATGGGCTGGACCTGGTCTTCCGCATCCTCTATCAGGCACAGTATCACCTTGAAGCAGGTGGGATTCTTGTGGTCGAGGTGGGGAACAGTAAGGAGGCCTTGGAGGCGCTGCTGCCAGAGGTCGATTTCATCTGGCTCGACTTTGAACGTGGCGGGGAGGGGGTCTTCCTGCTCTCTGCCGATCAGGTGCGCAAACACCATGATCTGTTTAGACTGGTGCGCCCCAATATTCTAGGTTGAGTGATAATCAAGTAACTGAGTGAGTGTAGAGAAATATGGTTGATTTAAGGCCAAAAACCGCCGAAGAGTATGTCAGGATGGTTGATCAGGCGATCATCGAGATCGATGAGTTTATCGCCTGTCTGGAGTTTGATATGGATGACCCGGGTGAACAGTTAAAAGTATTGAACCCGCTGCTTGAGTCGGTACGTGAGATCCGCAAGGGGATGGCCGATGGTAGCTATGAGTTTGCAAACAAAGACCTCCCCTTTATGGAGGTGGCCAACCGGATGAGCTCCCAGCTCCCCTTCACCAGCCTGCTGGCGGTGATCAATCAGACCCACCGCCAGGGCCTCAATATCGACGCGGACGACTGAGCCGCAGGAGTCGCCATGAAACAGCAGAATATCGTCTTCGATCTGGAGCTGATTAAGCGTTATGACAAGTCGGGGCCGCGTTACACCTCCTACCCCACCGCGGTGCAGTTCCATGACGGCTTTGGGGTAGAGGAGTACAAGCGCCATGCCGCGGCGAGCAACGCCGCCGGCGGACCGTTGTCGCTCTACTTCCACATCCCCTTCTGCGATACCGTCTGTTTCTACTGCGGCTGCAACAAGGTGGCGACCAAGGACCGCTCACGTGCTTCCCCCTACCTGGAGCGGGTGCACCGCGAGCTGGAACTGCAGAGTGCGCTATTCGATTCAAATCGCATCGTTGACCAGCTCCACTGGGGCGGTGGCACCCCCACCTTCATCTCCCACGACGAGATGCGCGCCCTGATGGCCAGGACCCGGGAGTGCTTCAAGCTTCACGATGATGACACCGGCGAGTACTCCATCGAGATCGACCCGCGCGAGGTGCGCACCGACACCATCGCCCTGCTGCGCGAGATCGGCTTTAACCGCATGAGCCTGGGGCTGCAGGACTTCGAGGAGAAGGTGCAGGTTGCGGTCAACCGTATCCAGAGCGAGCAGCAGACCCTGGGAGCGCTGGAGGCGGCGCGTCGCGAGGGGTTCAAGTCGATCTCCGTCGATCTCATCTACGGCCTGCCGTTCCAGAGCGTGGCGAGCTTCTCCCGTACCCTTGACCGGGTGCTGGAGATCGACCCTGACCGCATGACGGTTTTCAACTACGCCCACCTGCCGGAGATCTTCAAGCCGCAGCGGCGCATCAACGAGGCCGACCTGCCGGTGCCGCAGGTAAAACTCGACATCCTGCAGATGAGTATCGAAAAGCTCACCTCGGCCGGTTATGTCTACATCGGCATGGACCACTTCGCCAAGCCCGACGATGAGCTTGCGGTGGCACAGCGCGAAGGGACCCTCTATCGCAACTTCCAGGGCTACTCCACCCACGCCGAGTGCGACCTCATCGGCATCGGCGCTACCTCCATCGGCATGGTGGGGGACAGTTACGGGCAGAACCGTAAAGAGCTGGAGGAGTACTACGCCGCTATCGATGCCGGTAATCTGGCCATATTCCGCGGTGTTGATCTGGACAAGGACGACAAGCTGCGCCGTGATGTGATCACCCAGCTCATCTGCAACTTCGTGCTGGATAAAGCCGCCATTGAGCAGTTACACGGCATCACCTTCAACGACTACTTCGCCAACGAGCTGAAGGATCTGCAGGGGATGGAGGCGGATGGTCTGCTGCAACTGGAGGAGGGACGTATCGAGGTCAATCCGGCGGGCAAGTTGCTGATCCGCAACATCTGCATGGTATTTGATCGATATCTGCGAGAGAAGCAGAACCAGCGCTTCTCGAGGGTGATTTAAGCTACTTCATCCCCGCTTTGGCAGACTCTGCTGATAGTGCAAGTACTGTCTTTAACTCTGCCACCGGACGCGGTTTGGCGATGCCGAATCCCTGGGCATAGTTGATCCCAAGTCCACCCAGTAGTTTCAGGGTGCCGTGATCTTCGACCATTTCGGCGATCACACAGATCCCCAGCAGATGAGCGATCTGGGTGATAGCCTTGACCTGCACACTGTTTATCGTGCTGTGTACCACACCACCGATAAGGTGGCCGTCTATCTTGATGAAGTCGACGGGGAGCGCCTTAAGGTAGTCGTAACTACCGATACTGCGGCCCACATCATCCAGGGCACAGCGACACCCGATATTACGAATCCTGCGAATGAAGTCACCGCTTCGGTTGAGATCGGTTATGGCATTGGCCTCGCTGATCTCAAAGCAGATCTGGTGAGGGTCTACGCGATAGTTTTTCAGTGTTTTTTCTACCGTGGCTGGAAACTCTGAATCATTGACAGTTTGTCGCGAGAGATTGAGGCAGTAGACGGCCGATGGGTCACTGATGATGCGAATCAACTGGCAGGCGTGTCGTAGCACCCAGCGGTCAATAGAGGGCATCAGGTTGTGACGTTCGGCGGCGGGAATAAAGGCCATAGGGGGGATCTGCTGTCCATGCTCATCCTTGAAACGTAACTGCAACTCACAGAGGTGGAGCTGTTCGCGCAGGGGATTAACGGCGACAATACTCTGGCAGTAGAGGGCAAAACGATCCTCCTTAAGCGCCGTCTGTAGTCGCTCTATCCATGGTGCCTTGGATTGTGTGGTGGCATCACTGTCACTAACGGTGTAGACGTAGACACGATTTCTTCCGCCATCCTTGGCCGAGTAACAGGCGGCATCGGCCTTGGCAATTACCTCACTCAAACTTCCGCTGTTGGCATCGATCATCACCAGTCCGATACTGACACCGACGGTGAATTTCTGCTCTTCCCAGACAAAGACAAACTCATTGACGGCCTCTCGCAGCTTTTCGGCGATGTCCTTCGCCTTACCCAGTGGACAGTTCTCAAGTAACAGACCGAATTCGTCACCACCCAGGCGTGCCAGCAGATCGTTACTGCGTATCACCACCTTGAGTTGATCCACTAATTGAATTAACAGTTCGTCACCTGCCGCATGGCCACAGGTATCGTTAACAATCTTGAATCGATCCAGGTCAAGGAAGCAGAGTGCGTGGCGTTGATTCTCCTGCTGTGCCCACAGCAGAGCCTGCTCAAGGCGCAACTCAAATTCGCGACGATTGACCAGATTGGTAAGGGAGTCATGGCGCGCCTGGTGGGAGAGGTGATCGGCCAGGGCGCGAATTTCTGTTACATCACGGAAGGTGACCACAATTCCGGTCAGCTTCAGTCCACTGTCACGGATGGCAGAGGCGGTGAATTCAATCGCTATCTTCTCATGGTAGGCATCCAGCAGCATGCAGTGGTGTAGCGGGCCATCTAGATTGCTCTGGCTGATCAGTTTGGCGGTATCCTGATAGATAGGGCGTTCGTTTTTGTCATCTATCACGCGAAATATATCGAGCAGGGCTTTTCCTGTTGCGGATGTACTACGCCATCCGGTTAACTGCTCGGCAGCCGGGTTAATATAGTCGATGGTGCCATCAGCATCTGCAGTGATGACACCATCCCCGATAGAGTGGAGTGTAACCTGAGCACGCTCCTTCTCCCTGTATAACTGTCGAGCACTGCGTCGCCCGCGATTGACGGTGAAGATGGCGATAAGGGCTCCAAGCCAGGCGGCAACCCCTCCCAGAACGATGATCTGGACGCGTGCTTTCTGATGGGTGGCCACCGCATTTTTGAAGCTCTGCTCTATCGCCCCCTCCTGGCGTGCCTCCAGCTGAGCCAGAATGGCGAGCACCTTATGCTGCGTAGGAATAACCTGCTCCAGTAACAGCTTTTTGGCCTTTTCACTATTACCGCTCATGATTAGATTAACCGCATCTCGTTGTAGCGGAACCGCATGCTGTGCCCACTTGCTCTGGATATCGAGCATGGCGTGCTCGTGAGCGTTGAGCTCCATTTCCATTAATTGCTGTCGTGCCTCAGTGAACTGAGCACCAAATTCGTCTATGGATAGTGCCGCCTCATCCCGTTCAAAGGGGTCATCAGAGAGGATCATGTTCTGTATGGTAAAGACGCGCTCACGGGCGCTGAGGCGCATCTGCTTGATAAGAGCACTTTTAGTGTTGTGCTGGTGAACGATAAGCTCCATCTGATCATTGATATCGGCCATCTTTTTCAGGCCGAGTAGTGTCAGCATGGTCATCATGACCAGTACGGTGATGAATCCACCTGCCTGCAGGTAGCTGCTGTCTCCCTTTCCCATACGCTGTTGAAATGACAAGCTTTTTTATCCCAGCAAAGTGCTATCTCTGTTATTATCCGCCCATGATACACACTGTTGGATGAGATACACAGTGGTGTATAACAATAAATCTGCGCCGCCAGGTGTTGTTGGATAATGTATTAAGGGTACATATGTCAGGAAACAGCTTCGGAAAACTCTTTACCGTCACTACCTTTGGTGAGTCCCACGGCCCGGCCCTGGGAGCAATTGTCGACGGCTGCCCACCCGGATTGCCACTCAGCGAGGCCGACCTGCAGGGCGACCTTGATCGGCGCAAGCCCGGTACCTCTCGTCACACCACCCAGCGACGCGAGGCGGACGAGGTGCGGATCCTCTCCGGGGTATTCGAGGGGGTCACCACCGGCACGCCCATCGGCCTGCTGATCGAGAACACCGATCAGCGCTCCAAAGATTATTCAAACATCGCCGAGACCTTCCGCCCCGGCCACGCCGACTACACCTACCAGCAAAAGTATGGTCTGCGCGACTACCGTGGGGGAGGGCGCTCCTCGGCCCGCGAGACCGCGATGCGTGTCGCCGCCGGGGGGATTGCCAAGAAGTACCTGGCGACGAAGGGGATCACCATCCGTGGTTACCTCTCGCAGCTCGGTCCCATTCGCATTGAGAGCTTTGACTGGAATGAGGTAGGCAATAACGCCTTCTTCTGCCCCGATGCCGGCAAAGTGGCCGAGATGGAGGCCTATATGGATGCCCTGCGCAAGGAGGGCAACTCCATCGGAGCGAAGATTAATGTTGTTGCCGAGGGTGTTCCTCCCGGTCTCGGCGAGCCGATCTTCGACCGCCTCGATGCCGACCTAGCCCACGCCCTGATGAGCATCAATGCGGTGAAGGGTGTCGAGGTCGGCGCCGGCTTTGACTGTATCGGGCAGAAGGGAACCGAGCACCGCGATGAGATCACCCCTGAGGGCTTCCAGTCAAACCATGCGGGGGGCATCCTCGGTGGCATCAGCTCCGGCCAGGCGATTACGGCGGCGATTGCGATGAAGCCGACCTCATCCTTGCACCTGCCGGGGCGGAGTGTGAACCTTGCCGGTGAGCCCATCGAAGTCGTCACCAAGGGGCGCCACGACCCCTGCGTCGGCATTCGTGCCACGCCCATCGCCGAGGCGATGATGGCCATCGTGTTGATGGATCACCTGCTGCGCCACCGCGCGCAGAATATGGACGTGGAGAGTGACACACCTGTGATCCCGGCTGGTAAAGCATAAGGGCACTTAACGTGCCCTATTGGCGCCTCTCCGGCTTTTACCTCTTCTACTTCGCCAGCCTGGGGATATTAGTCCCCTACTGGTCTCTCTATCTCAAGCACCTCGGTTTCACCCCGCTACAGATCGGCGAGCTGATGGCCATATTAATGGCCACCAAGATCATCTCTCCCAACATCTGGGGCTGGATCGCCGACCACACCGGCCATCGCATGTGGATCGTGCGCATCGGCTCCTTACTCTCACTTATCACCTTCATCGGCATGTTCTATGTAGAGAGCTACTGGGGCATCGCCCTGGTGATGTTGCTCTTCAGCTTCTTCTGGAACGCCACCCTGCCGCAGTTCGAGGCCAACACCCTCAGCTTCCTCGGCAACGAGCACCACAAATACAGCGAGATCCGTATCTGGGGTTCGATAGGTTTTATTGTCGCCGTAGCGGCTTTGGGACTGGTGCTGGAGGGGAGCAGTCCCACCATACTGCCGTCGGTGCTGTTGATGATCTTCGTCACCATCTGGGGCGTCAGCCTCAGCGTACCCGAGGTGGTGGTGCCTCCGCACCACGAAACCCAGGGCGGCATTATCGAGGTGCTTAAACGGCGCGAGGTGATCGCCCTGCTGGTCGCCGTCTTCCTGATGCAGGCTAGCCACGGCCCTTACTACACCTTCTACACCATCTACATGGAGGGCTACGGCTACAGCCGCACCCTCATCGGCCAGCTGTGGGCGCTGGGGGTGATCGCCGAGGTGGGGATCTTCCTCATCATGAACCGGATGGTAAAGGGTTTTGGATTAAAGAAGCTGCTGATGGCCGCCTTCGCCCTTACCGCGTTGCGTTGGTTCCTTATCGGCGCACTGCCAGAAAACTTCGCCGTCGTCCTCTTCGCCCAACTGTTCCACGCCGCCAGCTTCGGCATCTTCCACGCCGTTGCCATCGCCTACTTCCACCACTTCTTTACCGGCCGTCACCACGGCAGGGGACAGGCACTTTATAGCTCTGTGAGCTTTGGCGCGGGAGGGGCACTGGGTGCGTTTTATAGTGGCTATACCTGGGATGCGATGGGTGGCGATGTGAGTTTTTATTTTGCGGCGGGGATGTGTGTGTTGGCGTTGGGGGTGGTTTGGCGGTTTTTGAGGTAGGGTGAGTGTCTCGCTCCTATGATCTGGGTGGGGTTGTGGGTGCGTGGGAAAATCTGCCCTATGGGGTGTCACTATCAAATCGTCCGCGTCCCATAGTCCACCAGGGAGAGTGAACAAACTTATTGTTGTATCCCAAGATAGCTGGAATTATATGGCTGTTAATGCGAGAAAGGTGAAGCTGAGAATAAATTGCGTCGCTATCACTGCATGGTTGCCCGCCATTCCACAGTGCCTGATGAAACAAACCATTCCTTAAACTGTAAATTTCATCCACTAATCCATCATTCGATGGGATGCCGTACTTATCGAAAATAAAGCAAAATCTGTCTTTATGTCTTATCCCTTTTTGTGGCCCATGTATTTCGCTGGCA
>Ga0224501_10001555_pt1 | contig 17764 bp, 13 predicted proteins | sample SF_Oct11_sed_USG_4_FD_169105 | JGI IMG/M metagenome (GOLD analysis project Ga0224501, IMG submission 169105) | Sediment microbial communities from San Francisco Bay, California, United States - SF_Oct11_sed_USGS_8_1 | ecosystem: Environmental > Aquatic > Marine > Sediment | place: USA... | reverse complement strand
GACTAACAAGGGATTGATAGGTCAGGATCTGGAATTTATGAAGCTGGTGCCTTTGTACATCATAGCTATCGTTTTTATCCGAAGTCTTGGGGCCTTTATTTCGGGTTATTTTATGGGCTGGATTGGACAAAATATTGTTCAAAATATGAGACAGCAACTGATTGATAGTTATGTGCATTTGCCTTGTGCGTTTTATGACAAAAATTCCTCAGGTCAGTTGCTGTCTAAAGTGACTTTCAATACTCAACAGGTTGCCAATGCCTGTACCGATGCCTTGACCAAATTATTCCGTGAAGGTGGAATGATTATCTTCGCAATATCGATGCTGTTTTATACCAACTGGAAATTGACTTTGATTTTTCTGGTTTCTGCGCCTGTTATTGGATTGATTGTCAAATTTGCCAGTAAACGATTTAAAAGGATCAGTAAAAATATTCAAAATGCAATGGGTAACGTGACGCAAACGGCTCAAGAGATCATCGACGGATACAAAGTGGTTAAAACCTGTAATAGTGAAAGCTATGAGTCAGAAAGATTTGAAAAGGTTGTCAGTAAAAATAAAAAGCAAATGATAAAACTGAATCTGACCAAATCCTTTAGCACGCCAATGATTCAATTGATTGCTTCTACTGCTATTGCGCTGGTTATCTTTTATGCTGCTTTTCTGTTAGCTAAAAATGAATTAAATGCCGGGCAGTTTGTTTTTATGTTATCAACCATGATGGCAATTTTAAAACCCTTAAAGGTCATTTCCAACATTAACAGTGTCATCCAGCAAGGTATAACAGCAGCAGATAGTGTATTTGAGATTATGGATACCAATAGAGAGCTAGATGATGGTGACATATTGTTGAATGATTCCTTGAGTGAAATTACATTTAAGAATGTCAGCTTTAGTTATCCTGATTCTCAAAACAAGGTATTGGATAATGTTTCTTTTTCTCTTCCAAAGGGTAAAACCGTTGCGTTGGTAGGGCATTCAGGCAGTGGCAAGTCAACCTTAACCAGTTTGTTGTTGCGTTTTTATGGTGATTTTGATGGGCAAATATTATTTGATTCAACCCCCATTCAATCGTTTCAACTTAAAGATTTGAGAAGCCAAGTGGCTTACGTCTCTCAGGAAGTCGTGCTGTTTGATGACACGGTTAGAGCCAATATCGCCTATGGTGTCAAAGAAGTTGATGAAGACGCATTGATGTTCGCTGCCAAACAGGCTCATGCGCTTGAATTTATTGATAAAATGGAAGAGGGATTTGATACCAATATAGGTGAAAATGGCAATCGCTTATCTGGTGGCCAAAGACAAAGAATCGCCATTGCGCGAGCCATCTATAAAAATTCACCCATCATCATTTTGGATGAAGCAACCTCCGCGCTGGATACCAAGTCAGAAAGGCATATTCAAAATGCTCTTGAAGCGCTGACCAAAAACAGAACTACACTGGTGATTGCCCATCGTCTTTCAACCATTGAAAATGCAGATAATATTGTGGTGATGGAACAGGGTAAAATTGTTGAGCAGGGTAGCCACAAATCTCTTTTGGCTAAACAATCCTTTTATGCCAAACTTCATGCCATGCAATTTAAGGAAGATTAAAGCATGTCATCACTTGCCAAATGTTTGGAAAAATTTTGGTATAGCAAAAATCCGTTTGTATGGTTGGTATGGCCGCTCACATTGCCTTTTTATCTATTAACCTTGATCAGAAGGGGCTGCTATCAAATCGGTCTGTTCAAGGTAGTTCAGGTTGATAAGCCGGTCGTTGTCGTTGGAAACATAACCGCAGGTGGTACAGGTAAAACACCTTTTATCGGGTTTTTGGTCAAAAATCTACAATCGAAAGGATTAAAAGTGGCTGTGGTAAGCCGTGGTTATGGTGGCAACTATTCGGAGCCTGTCCATCTGGTGAGTGAAACAGACTCAGTTGAAAAAATTGGTGATGAAGTATTTATGCAATTCAATCGACTGAATGTTCCAATGGCTGTTAGTAAAAACAGAGTGTTGGCGGTTGAGGTATTAATTGCAAATTATGATATTGATCTGGTTATTAGTGATGATGGCCTACAACACTATCCTATGGGCAGATGCTATGAAATAGCTTTAATTGATAGCCATAGAGCTTTTGGAAATAGAATGATGATGCCATTTGGACCATTACGGGAGCCGGTTTCGCGATTAAAGTCTGTAGATTTTGTGATAGAGAATGTTAATCATCTGAATAGTCAAAAAGTTGCTGGTAATGAATTTCAGGTAACTTCAGCCAGAATGAACCTTGAGGTTGAGGGTTTTTTTCATCTATTGTCTGAAACGCCTGTTACCAGTGCTAATTTTTCCGAAAGTAGAGTGGTTGCTGTTGCAGGAATTGGGAATCCTCAACGGTTTTTTTCCACTTTGCAAACCTGTTGTAAAAGTTTCGAAAAATGCATCTTTCCTGATCATCATCAATTTACCGAAGCTGATTTCGGTTACAGTGAAGATACGATTGTGATCATGACAGAAAAAGATGCGGTTAAATGTCGTTCTTTTGCCAAATCTAACTGGTATTATTTAAGAGTGAAGGTGGAAATGCCTGAAAACTCTTTTAAAAAACTATACAATCACCTGTCTCAACAATGTTTAGAGAATCTCTTATGAACAAAAAACTTCATGAAATATTGGTATGCCCCTTGTGTAACAGTAAACTTCATTATCATAATGAAAGTCGTGTACTCTTATGTCAGTTTGATCGTGTAACTTTTCAATATGAAGATGATATTCCTGTATTGTTACCGGAAAAGGCAAAGCCAATTACAGGTGAAGCTATGGAAAAACTACTGGAAGATCAATAAGAGTTTCAATTGAACTGAGAGCTTGATATGTTTCATGTAATAATTCCTGCCAGATATGAATCATCCAGGCTTCCTGGAAAACCATTGTCTATGATTGGTGATAAAGCCATGATTTTGCATGTTTGTGATAAAGCAGCAAAATCCAGTGCCGCTTCCATTACCGTTGCAACGGATAATGAAACTATATGTAAACTTGTGCGTTCATCTGGCTATCAGGCCGTAATGACAGATCCTTCTCATCCTTCAGGTAGCGATAGGGTTTTTCAGGCTGCCGAGCTTATTGGTTTAAATGATGATGATGTAATTGTTAATGTGCAGGGTGATGAGCCTTTTATTCCTTGTGAGAACATTAATTTGGTCGCTTCACTGATTAATGAGCAGCAAGCAATGTCGACGCTTTGCTGTAATATTGACAAGGTGGAAGACGTTCTCAATCCAAATGTGGTTAAAGTCATTAAAAACAAGGTAAATCAGGCAGTTTATTTTTCCCGTTCAGTCATTCCCTACAGACGCGAAAATCCTTTGTCACTTGAAAGTACAATTCAAAAAGGTGAATTTTTCAGACATATCGGTATTTATGCTTATACGAAAGACTTTTTGTCGAGATTCATCCAATGGCCACAATCCTTTCTGGAAAAAATGGAGTCGCTTGAACAGCTTCGCGTGCTGGAACAAGGTGAAAAAATCGCAATAGCCTGTCTTGAGCAAGCACCGCCTTCCGGCGTTGATACGCCAGAAGATCTGGCAAATGCTCAGGCATACTTTTTATCAATCAAATAAATATTAAAATCGATGAAAGCTTTAAACTCAATATTGTTTGTATGTCTTGGTAATATATGTCGCTCGCCTACAGCGGAAGGTGTGTTCAAATCTTTTGCAAACAAAAATAATCTTACTGATTTAAAGATAGATTCAGCTGGTACCAGTTCCTATCATGAGGGAGAAATGCCTGATCCAAGAGCCATCAGATTTGCAGAAATGCGAGGGTACGACCTCAACTCATTACGAGCCAGGCAGGTAAATGGTCAGGATTTTGAACAATTTGATTTGATCCTTGCAATGGATGACAGTAATTATCAGAACCTGATTCATTTGGCACAGTCATCAGGTCATGGAGAGATGATAGATAAGATCAAGCTGCTTTTGGATTATTCTTCACAATCAAAGTTTAGGGAAGTGCCAGATCCTTATTATGGTGGTGAAAATGGATTTAATCAGGTGATTGATCTTATTGAAGATGCTTGCCAGGGAATTATCGATAGTCATTTTGCTTAAAGGTTAATCCAAAATAATCACTCATAAAACTTATAAAAAAGCCCTCAAAAGAGGGCTTTAATGTATTAAGCAAAGATAAAATATTATTCTTCGTCTATAACAGGTTTACTGGATGGACTGAAACTTCTGTTTTTCTGTTCATCTTTATCAACACTTGACGTGACGGTAACCTTATCCAGTGAAGGCTTTTCAAATTTAACTTCCATTGGCTTAAGCTCATCATCCATTTGTGGTTTTGCTGCAGGCGAATGAATATTTTTAACAGCTTTTGCTTCAGTTTTAACATCGCTTTTGCTTTCACTGGAACTAATTGCTTCAGGATTGCTTGCCGTATTTGCAGATTCAGATTTTACCGGTTTGGCTGCTTCAGCAATATCAATCTTCTTTTCGCTTGCTACTTTATTATCAGTATTATCTGAACCTACCGTTTCAGCTTTTTTGTCAGATGACTTTTGCGAACGAGCCCTGGTTGTCTTCTTGGCTCGTGAGGTTCTTTTCTTTTTAGCGGCTGAAGTCTTATCATCTGAAACGGGAGTAACATTAACAGCTGCATCATTTGTTTCTGAGGTTTCAGTTTTTTCCACAACAGGCGCGGCTTTTTCTACTTCAAAAGTAATAGGTCTGGGCGTAGTTTTCTCTGGTTTTACAGAATCAGTGCTCTTGACTGCCTGATCTTTAACTGGTGCAGGTTTTGTATTTTCCTGCTTATCATCCAATACCGGTTTCTGAACTCTAGCATTATCATTGCGATTGGCTCTTTTCCTTCTATTATCCCTTGACTCACGCTGTGGTCTAGGCGCTGTATCGCGTTGGGTTTGAGTATCTTTAGCATTGGTATCATTTTTTCTTTCAGTTTCAGTATTACTTCTGAAATTTTGGTTACGGTCTTTATCACGACGACGTTGACTGTTTTTGTCTCGTCGGTAGTTATTTCTCGATTTATTTCGACCACCTTTATTGTACTTTCTTGCAGAATGTTTGCTTTTCTTTTTGTCATTACCAAAAATACTATTCCAAAGCTTTGAGAACCATCCTGGCGATTTCTTCTTTGTTTCAGTGGGCGCTGGAGTAGCTTCAACAAATGTAACAGCAGCTTGTTCGCCTGGTTGTGTTGCTTGTGCATTAGACGATGTCACCATTTCCATTTGAGGTTGCACAGGTATTTCATAAGATGCGCCTTCAATTTCATCCCCTGATTTTAATCGCGCAATTTCATAATTAGGCGTATCCATATAGGGATTGGGTACAATAACAATCTGTACATTCTGTCTTTTTTCTATGGCGTAGATAATTTTCCGTTTCTCGTTCAGCAAAAAGGTTGCCACTTCAACGGGCAGTTGTGCTTGGACAATGCTGGTTAAATCCTTTGAAGCTTCCTCTTCAACCAATCGTAAAATTGATAGAGCAAGTGATTCAATACCTCGAATAACGCCAGTTCCCATACATCTTGGGCAGACATGATGTGCAGACTCTTCCAGTGATGGTTTAAGTCTTTGTCGTGACATTTCCAAAAGGCCAAAACGGGAAATTTTTGCAACCTGTACTCTCGCTCTGTCTCTTGACAAAGCTTCTTTTAATACAGCTTCAACTTCTCTTTGATGTTTGACAGGTGACATATCGATAAAATCTATTACAACAAGCCCGCCAATATCTCTTAATCTCAACTGTCTTGCGATTTCCTGAGCAGCTTCTTTATTGGTTTGCAGTGCTGTTTCTTCAATGTCAGCACCTTTGGTTGCTCTTGCCGAATTAATATCGATTGAAACAAGCGCTTCAGTAGGATCAATTACTATAGAGCCTCCTGATGGTAATCGGACTTCGCGCTGATAGGCTGTTTCGATTTGTGATTCAATCTGAAATCGATTAAACAATGGTGTTTCGCGATCTTCGTTCAACTTGACCTTGTTTTCAAAATTTGGACGAATGATTTTGATTTGATTTTGTACTTTTTCATACACTTCTTTTTTATCAACAATAATTTCGCCAATATCTGCTCTTAAATAATCTCTCAGTGAGCGAATAATAACATCGCTTTCCTGATGAATCAGAAAGGGAGCAGGGCGGCTTTCAGCAGCTTTTTGAATAGCAGTCCACAAGTTGAGCAAGATATTCATATCCCACTCCAGCTCTTCAGCATTTCTGCCAACACCAGCGGTTCTGACTATACAGCCCATACCTTTTGGTGTTTTAATGTCTCTCATGGCATCGCGTAATTCTTCACGATCTTCACCTTCAATTCTTCTGGAAATGCCTCCAGCTCTTGGATTGTTTGGCATTAACACCAGATAGCATCCTGCCAGACTGACAAAGGTCGTCAGGGCAGCGCCCTTGTTACCACGTTCTTCTTTATCAATTTGGACAATGACTTCCTGACCTTCTTCAATAACATCTTTTATATTGGGGCGACCACGAACATCTTTGTTGGCGAAATATTCACGTGAAATTTCTTTTAAGGGAAGGAATCCATGTCTTTCTGAGCCATAATCAACAAAGGCGGCTTCAAGGCTGGGTTCAACTCGTGTGATTTTTCCTTTGTAGATGTTGGCTTTCTTTTGTTCTCGGCCAACCAGTTCTATATCCAGATCAAACAGTTTTTGTCCATCGACAAGTGCAACACGAATCTCTTCAGGTTGTGTTGCATTAATCAGCATACGTTTCATAAATTTTTATCTCATTACTATAGTTTTAACGAGACAAAAACGCACTTACAAAAGAGTGAGATTGAAAAGACTTTAAAGATGAATCAGTTTATTAAAATACAGTAGAATTTAAATAGAAGAAGGCTTGATATTTAGCCTCGATCTCAATATTGCTATATAACACGCTACTGCCACCACCTTGCTGCTTATGTATTGCAAGTGGTGTAGTCAGGTCACAATTTTTAAAAGCATTGTGAGTCATTATTAATTCTTTATAAAATCCTGTTTTATAAAACTAATTCTGTTTGGTCTTTAAACCATCAATTCTTTTTCAGTGGCTTTTGCCTTACTGGCACAATGTTTTTTGTGCTGGTTTGATTGTCTATATGAGATTGGCTCTATATGAGATTTGTCATATGACAGTCAAACAAAAATTCTTTACCGGTAAATAAATATTCAAATACAGAGAGGTTAGTTACTGATGGATTTATCAGTACAAACTCGTATTTTGATTAAATTTCATTACCTTATTGCTTTGGCTGACACTCGATTGTCGACACTGCAATCTGGCAATTTAGAACGGATATTTTGTAGCAATACTTTGTACTAAGTTGCCGCTTATCAACTTTCAATGTGTGAAAGCCAGTCGCTAATGAGACGCTTATTTTGCAAGAAAGTTTCAATTGAAAATAATTCTCATCAACACTCGAACTATAGCAGGGATTTTGCAAAGCATCAATTATTCTTTATTGATTCAATTCAATTTAGAATAATTAGCAAACATTTGTCACAAATGTAAAGGTGCATATATTTTTGAATTTAAAATTGAAGAGTCATACCATGACTGGAAAAGCAGTTTGCTTGCTTTGCGCATTAAATTTATAATCCCCGATTTAGTGATGTCTATTATTAATTTAATAGCGTTCCATAATCTAATAGCATTCAAGGAGGCTGTGATGAGTTATTCTCAGGAAGTGTTGGCTTTGACACCTGAAATTATTGATAAAATGAAAACAGCCATTGAACTGGGGCGCTGGGAAAATGGGGACAAACTGACGACAGAGCAAGTTGAGTCAGCCATGCAAGCAGTCATGTTGTGGGAAGCCAGCCACAAAGGTAATAAGAAAAAAGAACCTTTTGTTATTGATTATGATGGTACACTGTCAACAGGCAAGGGACAGAATATTGAATCTTCCACAAGTCCAACAAATTTACCTGAGAATATCATTATAAAGAATAAGGTTTGATATGTTACAAACAGTCATCAGAAAGGAACATAAAAACGATTGGGAAAAACGCGTAGCATTGACGCCGAGAGATATCTCGGATTTGCGGCAAAAAGGATTTCCAATTACTGTTGAATCAAGTCACATTCGAATTTATTCTGATAAAGACTATCAAGCCTCCGCTATTGATACTTCTGCAAATGTTAACGATGGGCAATTTGTGGTTGGCATTAAAGAGCCGCCTGTTGATTCCATTCAGCCCAATCAGGTTCATCTGGCTTTTTCTCATACCATCAAAGGGCAAACCTATAATATGCCCCTGTTGCAGAAGTTTATTGATCAAAAAGCGACCCTGATAGATTATGAGCCGATTGTAGATTCAAATGGCAAACGAACGATTGCATTTGGTCGATTTGCGGGTATTGCAGGTGCTATTGACAGCTTCCATGCAGCAGGAGAAAAAAACTGGTTAAACAATAAAGCTTCACCGTTAACTCAAATCAAACAGACCTGGCAATACAAAAATCTGCAAGATGTTAAAAAATCATTCGCAGACATTGATTTGAATATCGGCTTGAATGCGCCAAATGGAAAACCTGTTCGTGTTCTGATAGTAGGAAGTGGCAATGTTGGCAAGGGATGTGAAGAAGTATGCCAATGGTTAGGGTTGCAAAAGGTAGATGTTGAAGAATTGCTTTCTCAGGAAACTCTTGAAGGAAATTGGTACGCTGTTGCCAGTAGCAGACATATTCATCAGGCAAAGGATGGCTCGCCTTTTGATATGAATGATTTTGTGGAGCATGGAAAAGAAAAATACGTTAGTACATTCGATAAATTATTAGGCAAGTTTGATATTTTATTGCAAACACCTTACTGGACAGATAAATATCCGAAACATCTTGATAGAGAGCGGATGATGGAATTTCGTAATCAATTGCCGGATGTGATTGGTGATATTAGTTGTGATATTAATGGTTCTCTTGAGTGTACCCAAAAACCATCCTGTATTGACAATCCCATCTATACCTATTTTGTTGAATCAGACTCGATAGTTGATGGTATAAAGCCAGAGGGTATTGCGGTAATGGCAATTGATAATTTACCCTGTGAGTTATCGCTAGATGCTTCAGATTATTTTTCAGAGCGTTTAAAAGGTTATATGCCTTTACTGATCAATATGGATTTAAGCCAACCTTTTGAAAACTGTGGACTAACGGAAGATTTACTGAATGCTGTTATCGTTTATAACGGAAATTTAACGCCAAAATACCATTATTTGGAAAAGTTTTTGTAATAAATAGGCATCCTATGCATCAAAAGTTGAGTTATTTATATTAAAGTAATGGCATAAAAATTTGAACTTTTAGCAAAAACAGGTATCCTATGACTTGAATTCAGGCAGTCAGGCTTGAATTTATAGTTGGAATAGACCATATAGTAAGTGATGAAAAAGACATATTGCAAAAAAATCATATTGTTAATTGTAATGCTTCTGTTGAGTAGAAGTATTGCTTTTGCTGCACCTGTCTGTTCAATGCCTGATAACCATCAATCAAGTGATATAGTTCAGTTTGAAGCGGTTGATAATCAAACAAATCACCATATGATGATGGGGCATGGTGACATGATAATGAGCGATACCTCTTCGGAATCCGGTTCTCTAACAACTCATCCAGATGATTGTTGTGATGAAGATTGTTCTGATTGTGTGATGGCAAGTTGTGGTCATAATATTTCTTACATTACACAGGTTACTGATCTGCTTTCAACTCTAGGTAATGGTAAGTTTGCTGAGCAAAAACCGATTTATCTTTCCCATTTTCCATCCTTTCTTTTTAAACCCCCAATCCTTTCTCTGGGATAAATCCGTCCAAAGCTTTCCTAATCTTGAGTAATCCATTTCAGGATTCATTCAATATATATTCAGAGAGTTTTGGCTTAAAGATTATCCGGCCATTGTTATTTGTATTGCCGGGAAATAAATAAATTTAACCAGAGACTATTATGTACAAAAGAAAAATTAATTGGGTTGTGGCAATCCTGATCATTGCTGCTATATTGTTTTTTTCAAAACATCTGAAAGCTGATTTAAACGATGAGGCTATTGGTAAACCGCTAGATATGCAGCAGGCTATTCGTCTTGCACAAAAGCATGACCCTTTAATTCAGGCCAGCGTAAGTGAAGAAAACGCCTACAGATCCAAAAGTATATCCGCAGGAACACTACCGGATCCGATGGTGAGTCTGAATCTGGCTAACATTGATACTGATACCTACGATTTAAAAACTCAGGCAATGTCACAGGTTAAGATTGGTTTTTCACAATCAATTCCGCGAGGTGACACACTGGATCTGCAAAGACAAAAACTGGATCAGCATTCTCAAGAGTATATTTTCGTTCGATTGAACCGAATTGCCGAAATTCAACGAGAAGTTGGTAGTATCTGGCTGGACTTATATGCTGCCGAGAAAAGTATTGATCTGATAATGCAAAACAAGGTGTTATTTGAGCAATTGACGGATCTGGTACAAAGCAGTTATTCAACAGGTGTTGGCAAGACTCGTCAACAGGATATGATCAGGGCAGAGTTGGAGTTAACTCGATTAAAAGATCAATTAACCGACTTACAAAGACAAAAACAAAATCATCTGATTCAATTACAAAACTGGTTAAAGCTCGAATCTCTTTCAGGCTATCTGGATTCAGGTTTGAAAACAAATCAACAAAATCAGAATAATCAGCAAAATCAGTTTGCCGAGTCAGACAATCTAAAAATAAGTCTTAAATTGCCAGTGATCGATATTTCCAATACACAGCTATTGAAACAGGATGTATCACGTCAATACATTATGGATTTGTTAATGCAACATCCCAAAATGCAGCAACTCAACCTTAAAGTTGAAGCTGGAAATACTCAAATTGCCATTGAGGAACAAAAGTACAAGCCTTCCTGGAATCTTAATTCCAGCTATGGTTATCGTGAAAGCGATCCTTTTGGTAATGAACGTGCCGATCTGTTTTCTATCGGTGTTTCTTTTGATGTGCCTTTGTTTACTGGTAACAAGCAGGACAAAGATGTGGAATCGGCAGTATTTAAACAGTCCAGTATCAAGTCACAAAGAACGCATTTGTTTAAAACAATGTTAACCGGACTTGAAAATGCCAAATCAAATTATCTGTTACTGAAAGAAAGGCAAGCACTTTATCAAAATCACTTATTGCCACAAATGAGTCAGCAGGCTGAAGCTTCTATTAATGCCTATACCAATGATATCGGCGATTTCGCCGAGGTAGTTCGCGCCAGAATTGCCGATTTGAACGCACAAATTCAGGGTTTAAATATTGATGTAGAAGTGCAGAAAACTGCGCTGATGTTAAATTACTTTCTTGCTGCCACTCATCCGCAGCAGGCAATTGAAATGGGGAGTAAGTAAGATGAAAAAGCAAAACAATCAAAATAATTCATATGTTTTGGTAGCAGGTACAGCGATCGTCAGTCTAATCGTTACCTTTGTGTTTATTTCCATAATCATGCCATCAGATGATGCAGATAAAACAGAACAACTCTGTTGGGTTGCACCGATGGATCCGAATTATAAAAAGGCCAAGCCAGGCAAGTCGCCAATGGGTATGGATTTAATCAATGTTTGTGAAGAAGGTAATATCTCTTCTGATGATGGCGTAATTTACATTGAACCTCACGTTGAAAATAACCTTGGGGTCAGAGTGGCAATAGTAGAAAAAGGTCAACTCAGACAGAAAATTAATACGGTGGGTTATGTGGCCTATGATGAAAATTATCTGATCCATATCCATCCACGAGTAGAGGGCTGGGTTGATAAGCTATTTATAAAAACGGCGGGTGATCCGGTGAAAAAGGGCGATCCGGTTTACAGTCTTTATTCACCTTCACTGGTCAATGCTCAGGAAGAATATCTTTTAGCCTTGCAAAGAAATAATCAGCGTTTGATCAAAGCGGCTGAAGACAGAATGCTTTCCTTGCAATTTCCACAAAAGACTATTGATGATTTAAAGAGAAGTCGGACAGTAAAACAATCGGTGACATTTTATGCGCCACAATCAGGCGTGATTGATAACCTCAATATCCGTGAAGGCTTTTATGTCAAGCCCGGTACAACATTAATGTCAATTGGTGCGGTGGATAAGGTTTGGGTTGAAGCCGATATTTTTGAAAGACAGGCCGCGGACATCAAAATCGGGTTACCAGTTGTGATGCGTCTGGATTATTTACCTGGCAGAGAATGGCTGGGCCAGGTTGATTATGTGTACCCAACACTGAATATCAAAAACAGAACATTTAAGGTCAGACTCAAGTTTGATAATAGTGATGAATCTTTAAAACCTAATATGTTCGCTCAGGTTTCTATTTTGTTAGCTTCTGAGCAACCTGTTCTATTGGTACCTCGAGAATCCGTTATGCGTTTTGAAAACAGTGACAGAGTGGTTTTGGCTTTAGGTAATGGGCAGTTTAAATCGGTAAACGTAAAAGTAGGGCGCTATGATGACAAAAGTGCCGAGATACTGTCAGGTTTGCAAGAGGGTGAATATGTCGTTTCCTCGGCGCAATTCCTGCTTGATTCAGAATCCAGCAAAACCTCAGACTTTAAGCGTATGCAAAATGATGCAATAGACAAGGTCTGGACAGCAGTGGTGATCAATCAGGTGATGGCTGAGCATCGTATGATTAATATTGATCACGATCCTATTAAAGAATGGGGATGGCCAGCTATGACGATGGATTTTGTGGTTGCTGAAGATGTCGATATCAGTGAATTAATAACTGGTGAAACATTGCATGTGGAGATCAGAAGAACGGCATCTGGAGAATTTGAAGTTATCACTATTCATGATCCAGATGAAGAATTAGATGCAGGTAATAACTCAGCCACAGTGGCAGGTGTGATTAATAGTATCGACCATAAGTCAGGGATTGTTAATATCAGTCGTGAAGCGATTGAAAAGTGGGACAGGCCAGCAGCAACTCTGGATTTTGTTATCAGTGATGGTGCAGATTTATCAGGTATGAACTTATCTGATATCGAGTCAGGCATGAATATTGTTTTCACATTTCATCTTGAGAATGAAGAATTCTATATAACCCATATTCATCTCATGAATGATATGAATTCCGAAGAGGAGAATGGTCATCAGGAGAATGATCTAAAAGAGAATGATCATCAGGAGAAAGACCATGATTGAAGCCGTTATTCGATGGTCTTTGAATAATCGCTTTTTTGTTATTCTGGCCACATTTATTTTAATCAGTTTGGGTATTTATTCGCTTAAAAATACACCGGTGGATGCCATTCCGGACTTATCTGATGTTCAGGTGATCATCAAAACCAGTTATCCCGGTCAGGCACCACAAGTGGTGGAAGATCAAGTGACCTATCCACTAACAACAGCCATGTTATCAGTGCCTGGAGCTGAAACGGTAAGAGGTTTTTCCTTTTTTGGCGATTCCTATGTTTATGTGATTTTTGATGAAAATACGGATCTATATTGGGCAAGAAGTCGGGTGCTGGAATATTTAAGTCAGGTTATGCCTTCACTGCCTTCCAGTGCCAAACCGCAACTGGGTCCTGACGCAACCGGTGTTGGATGGGTTTACTTGTACGCGCTGGCAGACAGAACTGGTCAGCACGATATTAGTCAACTGAGAAGCTTGCAGGACTGGTTTTTAAAGTATGAACTGCAAACTGTAGCTGGCGTCTCCGAAGTTAGCGCTTTGGGTGGGATGGTCAAACAATATCAGGTCAGGGTGAATCCCGATAAATTAAGTGCTTTTAACATTCCTTTGGCGCATATTCAGATGGCAATCAAAAGAGGCAATCAGGAGATTGGCGCTTCTGTTGTCGAAATGTCTGAAGCGGAATATATGGTCAGGGCAACAGGTTACATCAAAAGTGAAGCCGATTTGGGCAACATTCCACTTGGAGTCAATGATCATGGAACGCCTTTACTATTAAAAGACATTGCCGATATTTCACTAGGACCTCAAATGCGAAGAGGTGTCGCTGAATTAAATGGTGAAGGCGAGGTAGTCGGTGGCATCATCGTTATGCGCTTTGGCGAAAATGCTCAGGAAGTTATTGCGGGCGTTAAAGAAAAACTCTCGCAACTGGAAAAGAGTCTGCCAGAAGGTGTTGAAGTCATCACCGTTTATGATAGAAGTGCCTTAATAGAAAGAGCAATCGATAATCTGTGGTTTAAATTATTAGAGGAGTTTTTGGTCGTTGCCTTAGTTTGTATGGTGTTTTTATATCATGTGAGATCGTCACTGGTTGCTATTGTCAGTTTACCTGTTGGTATTCTGATGGCTTTTATTATCATGCACTGGCAAGGGCTTAATGCCAATATCATGTCTCTTGGCGGAATTGCCATAGCCATTGGTGCCATGATAGATGGCGCCATCGTAATGATAGAAAATATGCACAAGCATATGGAAAAAGAGGCGGTCACTGATGAAAATCGCTGGGAGATAGTTAAAAAGTCAGCCATTGAAGTAGGGCCAGCCCTGTTTTTCAGCTTGTTGATTATTACCGTCAGTTTTGTGCCAGTATTTACGCTGGAAGCGCAAGAAGGACGTATGTTTTCTCCATTAGCTTATACCAAAACCTATGCCATGGCAGCCGCTGCAATTTTGGCAATTACACTGGTTCCTGTGTTAATGGGCTATTTTATTCGAGGCAAGGTAAAGCCGGAGCATGAAAACCCGATTAACCGCAAGTTAACGGAATATTACCTTCCGATCCTGAAAAAAGTTTTGAGCAAGCCGAAAGAAACTTTAATTGGAGCAGCTATTGTTCTGTTTATCGGTTTCGTGCCAGTGATGATGGATAAGATTGGCAGTGAGTTTATTCCGCCGCTGGACGAGGGTGATTTAATGTATATGCCAACCACTTATCCCGGCATATCCATTGGTGAAGCCAGAGAGCTGCTGCAGCAAACAGACAAGCTGATCAAAACCATTCCTGAAGTTAAAAATGTGTTCGGTAAGGTTGGGCGCGCAGAAACGGCAACAGATCCCGCACCCTTAACCATGATAGAAACCTTTATTCAACTAAAGGATCAAAGTGAATGGCGTGACGGTGTTACCACTGATTCGATCATTGCTGAACTTAATAGTCTGGTGAAATTTCCGGGATTAACCAACGCCTGGGTAATGCCTATCAAAACCAGAATCGATATGCTGGCAACAGGTATTAAAACGCCCGTGGGCATCAAGGTAGCAGGGCCAAAACTGGATGTGATTCAATCCATTGGTATGCAGCTGGAGTCTATTTTAGCTGAAGTGCCAGGTACGGCCTCGGTTTATTCAGAAAGAGTGGCAGGTGGGCGTTATATCAAGGTTGATATTCAACGTGAAAAAGCGGCACGTTATGGTTTGAATATTGCTGATGTTCAACAGGTAGTGGCAACAGCCATTGGTGGTATGAATGTCACCAACACGGTTGAAGGTCTGGAGCGTTATCCGGTCAATCTTCGTTACCCACAGGATTATCGTAATTCACCAGAACAACTTTCGCTACTACCTATTATTACGCCAGCAGGTCAGAGAATTGCTTTGGCTGATGTGGCCAATATTTTTATTGAAGATGGCCCGCCGGGTATCAAAAGCGAAAATGCGCGGATCAATGGCTGGGTTTACATTGATATTGAAGATATTGATGTGGGTAGCTATGTTGAAAATGCCAAAGCCGTTGTTGAACAGCAGCTTGATTTGCCTGCGGGCTATTCAATCAATTGGTCGGGTCAGTATGAATATATGATGCGAGCCAAGGAAAAACTGAGTTATGTAATTCCCTTGACCCTGGGCATTATTCTGGTACTGCTTTACATGAATTTCAGAAATTTTACTGAAGTGCTGATCATCATGGGCACTTTGCCATTTGCCATGGTGGGTAGCATCTGGTTGATGTTTGCACATGGCTTCAACTTCTCTATTGCTGTTGGAGTGGGTTTTATCGCTTTGGCCGGTGTGGCAGTTGAAATTGGTGTGATTATGCTGGTTTATTTAAATCAGTCTTATCAAGAAATGATCAAAGTAAGTGAACAGAAGGGTATTAAACCTTCAATTATTGATTTAACTCAGGCTGTTATTGAGGGCGCTGGACATCGTGTCAGACCTATTATGATGACGGCTGCTGCAATTATTGCCGGTTTGATACCTATTTTATATGGTAGTGGTACCGGATCAGAAGTCATGAGCAGAATTGCTGCGCCAATGGTTGGCGGAATGGTGAGCGCTGTAATATTAACTTTGCTAGTTTTGCCAGTAATTTACTTTTTGTGGAGAAAAAATTCATTAACTAATCGAGGACTCGAAAAATGAAATATAAACAATTTAAATTTGTACAGGTAGTTTGGTTGCTTTTGCCTTTTGTAGCCTATGCAGGAGGTGGAGGTCATCATGATCATGGTGATAGTGAAGCTGCTGTCAGCGTAGTTGGAAAGCCAGCAGATAAAAGTGCATCAACTCGAACTATCAAGGTTACTACTGAAGATACGATGAAATATAATTTTTCCGAGTCGTTAAATATTCAATCGGGAGAAGTGATTACTTTTGAAGTGACCAACAATGGCAAAATTCCACACGAATTCTCCATTGGTAATAAGGTAGAACAGGATAAGCACCGGGAAATGATGCGAAAAATGCCAAATATGGTTCACGAAGATGGTAATACAGTGACTGTAGCGCCAGGTGAAACAAAAACCTTAACATGGCAATTTAAGGGTAATGAAGAAGTGGTATTTGCCTGTAACATTCCAGGTCATTATGAAGGCGGCATGTTCGCAAAGGCTAATCTGTCAAATTCAGATGATGATAAAAAGATTCAGTCTATTATCAGTCAAATTAAATACGGCTGGGAAAATGGTAATGGAAAACCTTTCAGAGATAACTTTCTTGATTTTGAGGGCGCGCGTTATATTGAGTCGGGTGGTCAAAATGAAGGGCTTGATGATTTGGTGGTTAATCATGTTGAGCCGGAAAAAGATGCTTTGGAATATCTAAAGCTGGATTTTTCCAATATCGAAATTCATTACGAAGGTGATTTTGCATGGGCTGTGGCCAATACTCGAGTAAAAGGTAAAGTCAGAAAAAATGGTCGAGTTTTTGATAAAGCGGGTTTCCAGACTTTCCTTTTCCGTAAAATAGAAGGGCAGTGGAAAGTGGTTCATACTCATTCTTCTTCAAGGGACTATAAACCAAAGAAGTAGCGTAGCCGGCTATAAATATGGAAGTATAAAAAAAGGCCTGATAAAAAATCAGGCCTTTTGTATTTGGCTCCCCCTCTCCGATTTGAACGGAGGACCTGCGGATTAACAGTCCGTCGCTCTAACCAACTGAGCTAAGGGGGAATAGTGTCTCTCGTTGAGAGGAGCGCAATAATAAAGAAGATTTGCATACTGGTCAACATTGAATTTAAAAAAAGTGAATCTTTTTATTAAATTTTTTTTCATTGCGTCAGCATGTTGGTTTTTTTGGATTATTTTTGAGCAGAAATATCATTAATCTCCTCACTCAGAGAGATGTAGGGCAGATAAGCAAAGCGTCATCCGCCAAATAACTAGAAAGACCCCATATATTTTGTAGGGCGGGATAGCCTGCGTTTCCTGCTGTTGGTTTTTGGTTAGCAGAAAAGATGCGGTTCGTTCCTCACCAGCATCCTACTAACAAGGTGAATCGCGTAGCGAGAGAGGGCGGCCTGGGCTGGACCAGAATCCATAAATTCCCTCTAACTTTAGGATAGGGAAAGAGGGCATTGCAT
>Ga0224501_10001552_pt1 | contig 17776 bp, 11 predicted proteins | sample SF_Oct11_sed_USG_4_FD_169105 | JGI IMG/M metagenome (GOLD analysis project Ga0224501, IMG submission 169105) | Sediment microbial communities from San Francisco Bay, California, United States - SF_Oct11_sed_USGS_8_1 | ecosystem: Environmental > Aquatic > Marine > Sediment | place: USA... | reverse complement strand
TGCGTATTTATTTCTGCTGGGTGTTTTTCTAGGTGCCCAGCTCTCTATTGTCTTCAACCATGTTTGATTGAACTAAACTCTGCGACTTTCCAGGCAAGAGATCACTAGGATCTTGGCTAACTACTGTGAAATCGTTGGGGCGGAGATGGCGGTCACAGAATCTGAGAATGTTTGCCAACTTTAGTGTCGGAACTTGCGCATAGTGTGATCGCCTCTTTCTTGCATTTACCTCTGTTTCTGTGTTGCGTCTGCGCCGCCGGCTTAGCCACATTCTCTTAGCTTGTATAGTAGTGTTGACAATTGTGCTCATTAGGTTTTTGGGTCTGATGTTGACACCTTCTTGAATAAGAAGCACCGGGGCTGAGCCCAGAACTATAAATAAGTGCCATCTTTTAGCCTGTATGGCAAGTGCCCCTGGTCATGTCGCGAGACAGAGGATGCAGAAAGGTTGACCTAGTGTTTATTGAAATTACTCAATCTACTCAATTCCAGGCATCGATCATGGAATGGAATAATTATTATGCTTTTCCAAACTACTCAGGCACTTGGTAATTCTTATTTGACGACCTCCTAATCATGAGGCTTGTTAGAGTGGTAGGAGCTAGGGTAATGTGAGGAGCTCATACTCACATTGGTGGTCCACCCTGTAACTTAGGTTAGTGGCCCACCAAAGCCCAGATTTGAACCAAGGTTTTCACGGTTGCAAGCCCAATGCTTTTACTACAGAGTTATCCCTCTATACTTCTATCCTACTATCCCTTGTTACATATAACCAAATTTTGGTTTCAGCTCTGGTGTCAATGGTATAAGTTTTAGTAGAGAAAGCAGAGAGATTCATAATATATTATAAATATATAATTTCTTACAATTTCTGTCTTACCATTTCTGTCTTTTCGCACGCCCTGTTGTGAGTTGAGAAAGTTGTCAGACCGCTCGTATACATCTGGAAATGAAATGAAAATGGAAGGATATATCAGGAACATTCTAATTAATCACGGACGGAAGCATGGGAGCTTGGATCATGGTGCACATGGTATGCAATGAGAAATCATGTACAGTGAGATATACTTACCAGCTAGGCGCTCAACTCATATGATAAGTATATGAGCAGATATCCGCATGACACACGCGAAATGCAATGAGCAATCATGTGTCAATTAGTAAGCAGTAATGTGGCATACCTTTGAATAGAATCGGCCATAACTGATCTTTAGGTCAAGCAAACTCATTTGCTTGTGACATCAAAGAATATAGGTAAACTATGCAGGAATCGCAACAATTATATTGCGAGTTGTCTTTCCTATATGCTAAAGAGTAAACAACTCCGCACCAGCTTACATTCAATTTACAGAGTTGGCTTCCTTTGCCATGAAACTTTCAGCGAGTCCAATAAAACCGTTTCGTTTTGAGAACGTCACAAATTAATAAGACTGTCCATGGGGTCAGCTTTGTACTGCCGACTGATTGCTGGTATCCATTATTCATACCAATGATACAGACTGAATAGTCATGTGACAAGCACTGAAATGGTGTGTGCATGTACAGGGCAGTTCTATCTTCTACGGCATGCGTATAGAGTGGTTGTGTGACATATGCTGAAGGGCTCTGGAACAGGCAAGCTAATTCCACTAAACAGTCGTGCGGCATATTATTAGCAATCATGTGACATCTACCAAGCAGGCATGCATTGTGCGTTGCTGTGTTAGGTGGTTATGTGCCCAGAATAAGGCTCTATAATTCCTCCATTGTGGCAAAAAGGGGAACCATTGTTGGAAATAGATTGGAGCTCCAAAACGATATTTTAAACTGAGAAGAAACAACCTTTTACGTAATAAAATATTTACTTAATCTATATGGTATAATACTGCTGGCCTGTTGGGTGTTGTGCTAGCATATTACTACTGTGACACACGCATACTTGGTAGGGTGAGTGGCTCTTGGTCTACGAAACTGCTTCGAACGATTTCTATTCTTCTCGCCTGAATTTCATCATAGAGAAGGCGTGTCCTTGACATGACCTCTGGAAGGGAGTAGTCACTCTCTCCGTCAATTTCCTCTAAACTTTCTCTCCGAGGTAGAGGCCTGCATGCAATGTCATACAGCCCTTGTTATATACTATGACTATAGCAGATGCAATGGCGTACCACCCTTATTTTACAATGACTTAGTGAATTTTATACGACAAGATTCGGGTGAGTTTATAGGCTGAAAAGAGGCGCGAGCTACCAGAGAGTGAGGCCACCAGGCTCTTCTGGTTTCTGTCTGAATACATGTACTAAATACATCTAATTTTTAGTGATATCTCTGTATGGCTATAAATTATAATAAAACCATGAATGCCTTTCCCTGGAAAATTCTTTTAGTATAGAAGAGGGCTTTTATACCAGACTTTGGATTTTGTTGATTCAAACCCAATGGCCTTAAGCGACATTTCAGAAAGTTATAAGAGTAAGAATAGACATCTGTGAATATTTCAATATATATATAGTCAAGGCTGTTAACTCTCGACTTTATATAAAACCATTTTTATTGGTTCTTTTAAACAATTGTGAAACATCACTTTATACTGGAAATGATATTGAAGTTGTGAATAATGATCTGTTAAATAATAATCTTACTGAAGCTTTAGAGCATAACATACATATGAAGCCAGTGGTAGTTTAAAAATTGATGAGACGGTAAAATTGACGAAAATACAGAGACCACTCCATGAGATTTTTAACGCTAAAATTATGGACCATGCAACCCGCATGTTCCAATGAATGATAACAGCTAGCCGAATGTTTCACTGACCGCTCATAGATTGTGTAGTACTCGTACTCCTGGTCCACAGAGCTGCGTTCCGAATTAAGAAAATAGGGACTGGCTCCTTTAGGTGCCATATTGTTGCTGTAATGCAAAACTATATGTTGTACTGCAGAACTACGTGCACTGCTTTATGGCATACTCCCTTGTCCTGTTGTAATGTTGCTATACATACGATTGTGCTGTATTGTTGTAGTATTGTACTGATTTTCTGCGTTAATGTGCAACTGCTGCACTATGGCTGCCTTTATACTGTACTGCTGTGCTGATGCACTTTGAAATTATTTTAATGTTCTGCTGTATCTACTAGTGATGGAACTTAGCTAGAATGTCGCCCTCGTGTATAAGGAATGCCTTTCCTCCTCTGTTAGATTTTTCTGGAATTCCATTCTACTATACACAATTCTCTGCATGCCTAAAGCACGGAATATTTTTGGTGTACAGTTATCCATCATCGTAATACTTTTACTATCATTCGCCATGCGGTGAATAATCTAAAAACTCAATTCGAAGGGTTATCATTGAATCAAGACAGTACTCTACAAGCTTATTATGATTACCTAATACTGTAAAAAGATTAATTCCGTGAATGAGTCTAAAAAATTATTTTTTAGTTGAATACAGGTACTTCAACTTGTTTTGATTTACTACTAGTTCAATTTAAAATATAGATTTATCTGTACAAAGAATAAACAAAGTTTCTGTCAAAACACCCTCAGAAATATACATGTATATTTCTGAGGGTGTTTTGACAACACTATATAGTATATATACAGGTACATTCAATATTTAGTTTAGTTAGTTTTAGTTTACTGGACTGAACAGTTACACTACCCTGTTGAAGGGTGTTTTATACCCATCAAATGCTAATTGCTATGACTGACCGCTCTGCCTTTATTGATTCGTCAATACATATTAATATTTCTAATTCTAGGTATACATACAGGGGAGCAATGGGGCATTAAAAGCCCACTGAGGAGACGTTGCGGTGGGATGCTGATCACCCAGCGTCTTTTGATCCAAATACAAATAAGCTTATCATAGAATTATTAGTATTATGAGAACAACTTTATGGACTGGCCTTTCGTGACAAACCGCCCGCCCGGAACCCGAATCCCTCAGTCGAGGTAGAACTGCGACGTACGACGCACTCCTATGTCACTGGATGAAAAGTCGTGTCCCAAGTTCTGCTGGCGGACCTAAACCCTCGACTGACTGTTAGATCAGCTAGCCCGGAGTTTAAAAAACCTAAGGCTAACTCCAGTCAGGGTCACGGTCCCGACCTCAACCGGCAAGGCTAATAGCGACAATTTGCCGTCGGTAGAGCATTCCATCCCCGTTGATTTCATGGTGGCCGGTGCCGCCGTGTGTTTATACTCGTATAGAGATAACCCTCATTAGTCCTCATTTATAAGTCGAAGACTCCTTACTTCCAACCTTATGGGCTCCTTAGGAGGAGAAAATAACCTTAATAATATATAGAAATATTTATTAATTCAATTGAGTATAACAAGTGAAAGTTTTCTCCGTGATGCGGAGGGATTCAAGCAGTTTCCCCCGTGAAGAGGCCACCAGTTCCGGTCCTTTTATTCCCGCAAACGAGAAGGAAAATGTCTGATCGGTACGAAGGTGAACCAAGGTCAGTATCTCTCAAGTCAAGCTTTGGCTGTGGTCAGAAGCCTTCAATATTTGTTTATGAGCTATTGTGGACGCGGTAAACGTGAGACTGCCACCGTGTACAAGCCCCGGGTAGATGGATTCAAGTCCGAAAATCACCCGTTTATTGAATGAAAAGATTTCAACATGTGACTGCCATGCTTCCCCTCAGCTGATTCAGACTTTTGATTAATGAGTGAATCATCCTTTTACACGCCAGGACAAGGGCACCCGATCTTTGGGGAATACATGCAAATGGTTTCGTCTCCACTATAATCACATGATATATAAATAAAGATTATAATTGGGTTAAATTTAACTACTCTACTGAACTAGTTAAACGTGAAACTAAACTAAGTAACCCGTAGACGTAGTTACTTACTTGGTTGGTTGCTTCTAGTTCTACCCAGTTTCTAGGCAGAACTACTCAGCTAGAGTTAGAAGCAGTTGTGCGCTAGTACTAGTAGCAGTAGTAATACCACTACTTATCTAGTACCAGAAGACAGCGTCAAATTATCCTTTTTGCGAGGTTGATACGCGAACATTAATCGGAAAAAACCCTTCGACGAATAGTGACGAATGAGAGTTGTGTGACTTTGTACCGCGTCAACCATAGATTGAAACAAGATATTCATTCAATTTTCGTCTCATCATTTTGTTTTTAGGCAGGAAACTTTACGGCCGAGTCATCCCAGTAACCGTGGTAACGCCCGGTGATTGTTTTGAGACTCTTCAGACTATCGTTCGCTGGTCGATAAAGCCGTTTGTCGACAAACCTTACTAAACGTAGAATTTGTATTCGTTTCGAATAGACTAGAGACCTATGACAAGTTGCTTCCAATATATAATCACAAAAATCGAACGTTAGCGACGAAACATGTGACTGCACAACTCGTTGATTAAACATAAAGTACATATGTACCAACGAAAGACTGATAGGCGGGCCAATTATTTAGTAGTCATTTTCTCACCAAGGTGGAATTGAGCTGTACTTTGAACTTAATTAATCAGTCTAACTTGAGGTTTACCAAAAATGATGCCAATCACTTTTCTTTTGCAAGAAGCCCAATTCCACTAAATGAGTCAAAATTACTAAAAATTGATATATTAAGTTTATCACGCGTTAGTTTTGTCAACCCTCCTAGAAATTATCTAGCCGAAGAGCCTGTTACTTGCTTCGCGACAAAGCGATATTGATACGCCTTTGCCGACCAGCTTCTACCGACTAATATGATTTGGCCTATATACTGTAAGAGAGTGATCACTCTCACCCGTGTTATTTGTGGTTGTAGAGGTGATGGCCAAGGAGCATACAATGATGCTGCCGCTGAAGAAATTGAGGTGGGTTGCTGTAGCTTTTTTGGTTTATCCTGTCTGATATGAGGACCTCGATCTGGTTTGTCATCAACTAGGAACCCTGAATACCCATTACATGCTATAATAGCCATTTAGTGTTGGCGGCCATTCTTCTCGTTTCTAGCTGACTTTCATTTTTTACAGACCAACTACGATGAAGTGACTGAGAGCTTCGATGACATGAAGCTTCGGGAAGAGCTGCTGCGTGGTATCTACGCGTACGGTTTTGAGAAGCCTTCCGCCATTCAGTCGCGCGCCATCTTGCCCGCGTGCCAAGGACGCGATGTCATCGCTCAGGCCCAGTCGGGTACTGGCAAGACCGCCACCTTCTCGATTGCTGTTCTGCAGCAAGTGGATATTAGCCTGCGCGAATGCCAGGCTTTGGTGCTCGCACCAACCAGAGAGCTTGCCACCCAGGTCAGTCAGCCACCGAAAAGAGGGCATGTATGCTCTAGGAGTCAGTTAGAAGACCAGATGTCATATCACTTCTTTATTTGTTGCAATGGGTGCAGTACCCTAGCTGTATACTCATTGAGAATATTACTTCGTAGCTGTACTTGTATCCTCACTCACTAGTGACCTATTAATCGGATCTGCAGTACATCAGATTCTTATGGCTATCGGTTAGCTGAATTAATTATTTATCCATGAGGTCAGGAATCCGATTCTACTGGTTAGAAATTCCTACACAAGATTTATGTAGAGTCATTCTATGGAATGTCAAAAAGTTTTATCTTGTGGCGATGTGTCCCGCGATGTCGGTCTTATCACCATACGTTTTGGGTTGCAGATTCAGAAGGTGGTGATTGCTCTCGGTGACTATATGAACGCCACCTGTCATGCCTGTATCGGTGGCACGAATGTGCGTGAGGACCTGATGAAACTCAACAACGGCGTGCATGTGGTGGTAGGAACGCCCGGTCGAGTGCACGACATGATCAGCCGCAAGGCTCTCAACCCCACTCACATCAAGATGTTTGTGTTGGATGAGGCTGATGAGATGCTGTCCCGAGGTTTTAAGGATCAGATCTATAATGTCTTCAAGTTTATGCCTTCCGACATCCAGGTGGTCCTCCTGTCCGCTACCATGCCTGTAGATGTGCTCGAGGTTACCAAGAAGTTCATGAGGAATCCAATCAGGATTCTCGTCAAGAAAGAAGAACTCACCCTCGAAGGTAAGACATTTCTGTCTCAGGAGTTTTGCTGTCTGCAAGCTCTGTGCGCTGAGTACAACCCACTGCCCACTTCAATTAAAATATTGATTCTCTCTGGAGTCTGTGTCTGAAGCCGTGATTGAGTGTGGAACCATTCCATGTCTCAGTCTCTTCCCGCGGTTACTCCCTTTTGTCTTGGGTTAACCTCCCGTCTGTCTTTTCTCTTCAGGTATCACTCAGTTCTACATTATGGTGGAACGAGAAGAGTGGAAGCTGGAAACCTTATGTGATTTGTATGAGACTCTGACCATCACTCAGGCTGTCATCTTCTGCAACACTCGCAGGAAGGTAGACTGGCTGACTGAGAAGATGCAAAGCCGCGACTTCACCGTGTCAGCCATGCACGGCGATATGGACCAGAAGGAGAGAGATGTCATCATGAGGGAGTTCCGTACCGGGTCCTCGCGTGTCCTCATCACAACCGACCTGCTTGCCAGAGGTATCGACGTTCAGCAGGTCTCTCTGGTTATCAACTATGACCTGCCCGTCAACCGGGAAAACTACATTCACAGGTGAGCATATAGTTTCACAGGCGAGTGTCTGCGTGTGCACCTAATGATGGTCGTGTTCATGGGAAATAAGGTAGTTCCCGAGCTCAGTCCTAATCATTATCTAAACAAAGTCATCTTATCCCTCCCGAGTCCTGACACACAATACTACACCGCGATGATATTCTAACCCAACAGGGGAACCGCCAACAGCGGGCCCGTTATGTGGAGTGGTTATACTCGTTGTAAACGACCTTCTTCAAATTCCGTATAATGCGCATCTGGGCCTAGTTATTATTATAGCTTGCGGAGTTGTGTTTCCGTATACGTAAACGGAAGACGGCCATGACCGACGTCATTGGCGCACAAATGCAGACGAGTTTTCGTACATTTGTATGAAATTCCTTTCAAATTCCCTATGATGATACCAAATCACTGATGTTAAGAACTAATATACCAGACATATTCATGTATTTGCACCCATTTTGTGTGCTGGATGGCTAGTAATATCGATCCAAAGTGAGAATTTTTTCACTGAGTGAGCGAACAGCTCGCCGGGCAAGTCATTCGGTGTTAGGTGGAATCGGTAAAATTTCGGTTGCGTAGCGGAAGAATTGTGGGAGTTTATTATATACCAGTACAGAGTTGTCCCAACCTGACTTACCTATTGTTGTATCTACAATGGCAATGATACCTTCTACATGGCCCCAGCTCTGAATCAGAATAAGCGACTGAAAGGAAGTTTCAGAGGGTAACTTCATTGTGTTGGTTGAAGTTTTGTAAATGTTGAATGTTTTGATATTTCCAGGATTGGACGTTCAGGACGATTTGGACGTAAAGGAGTAGCTATTAACTTTGTCACTGGCGAGGATCAACGAACGCTTCAGGATATTGAGCAGTTCTACAACACAACCATCTCAGAGATGCCGCTGAATGTGGCCGATCTGATCTAGGCTATTACTTTGCTTTCCACGCGCGTTACGCCGATTGGTACATCGGCGTCACGCACTCGCGCGACGATTTCAGTCACGCAGAACATTTCTCTCTTAGCTCGCAGACTCTCAGTACACGGCGTCGGGAACTACTAGCATTGATGACTCTTGGAACAGTGAATTGCCAAAAAAAGGCTGCGCTCAAATGCGATAAATCCTCACGATGCTTTTCACAGATGCAATGTCTTCGCTAGAAAGTCTACTCGGCCTCTGTGCTGTATTCATGCTGCTTGGCATTAGCCTTGCTGGTTATATAGCTGTTTTATATCAATGTTATATACTTGACCCTGTTGTACTCGGTGTATGCTTAGCGGAGTTCAGATATCCCATAAAATATATAATTCTAATGAAGAGACTGGTCTCGGAGAGCTGCTTGATCATTCTGTATGAATATTGATATACGGCAACAAGAACTCAATGATGACCTTTTAAACCCAATATTATCAACTTTACCATTTTTTCACCCGCACTGATGTGTACCAAACAGTCTGCAATAGAACAGGACTACCCAACCTTTTTTTTCAGGATTGGAGGCTTCTTTCAAAAATGGGCTAATAGCTTCTGAACTGTGCCTCGGTGAAATAGGTTGCATATATTCTAGCAATCTAGGGGATGTTGGAGTGTTATGTGCACACAGTGAATTACCAACCCGTGAGGGATAGAGGCGCCGCTTTCTTTTATGGAGTCACAGGGTTTGGAGATATTTTCAAATGAGTGGGGCCACAGATTGGGCAGCTCTGGACTAGAGCAATATAACAAACACACGTCTCCATACAACGAAGCAGCGCTATACCAATCGTCCAGGGGACGATAACTATACCAATGTGCTTTTCAAGCATCGGAATGACGGCACCGCTTCAAAATAGATTGTAACTAAACTCTGTTACAGAATAAAATTAGCGCGTGTCGTAGCTTGATTTTTGTTGGGAAACCCTTCGCTATTGAGCAAAGTCCAACTTTTTGTTGCCAAGTCCGTTTGGACCCAATTTTCGCACCGCGTCGGGCATTTTTTTAGGTAATTGAAGTGAGTTCTACATATAACTTGCCAACTATTCCGCCTCCCTTGGTTGCTCAATCTGTTTAGTTTCGTAGGCTAGGTAGACAGTAGGTTATACAGTTATAACATAGGTTTTAGGTAGTACTTTGTCAGTTTGTGATTGCACTGAGCCGATTCACTCACAATCACTCATTGACTCAGTCAGTGAATGACTTGTTCCTGCAACAGCTACAGTACATATGAGACATGACTGCCACTCCCCACCCCTCCCCATCTCTGTGCCACTCAGCCATGATAGTCATAAGTCGATACGGGCAGTGTGAATGAGTGATTATTAGGTAATGTAAATGGTGTTCCTAGGAGTGTTAAAACTTAAACCATAAATGACTCATTTTGTTTCTGACTTCCTAATCCTAGGCTAATGTATAACTAGAACTAAAAATCATCACAAAATAATTCACGAAGTCAATATACCAAATCTCTTTTATCCTGAAAGGTAGTGAGAAACTATGTACCCTGCACCCTCGAAACCATGCATTTCAACCAGAGATTTGACAAAAAGTGGACTAACCCATCAATGTTTAAAAATTAAGATGAAACCCTTGACTTTTCAGCATAAAAGTTATGTTTATTGTTTTCACTTTCAATACCCAGTTTGAGACATGCTGACATAGTATTCTAAGGTAAAAAAATAAGTTTGTAAAATTCTTAGTGATGCAAGTTGTGGAATTTATCCAATACATTGTGCCTTAAATTGATTATTGAAACGAAAAACCCAAAAGTCGTTCTATAGTTTGTCTCTCTCAGTCTCGGGTTGCGTTATACTGAAAACACAAGCCTTTGGCTTAATTTTTAGACATTGATGATTATTCCACTTGTCAAATCTCTGGTTGAAGTGCATGGTTTCGAGGGTGCAGGGTACATAATTTCTCACTACCTTTTTTTTTAGTTCTAGTTATACATTAGCCTAGGATTAGGAAGTCAGAAGCAAAATGAGCCATTTATGATTTAAGTTTTAACAGGGGCTATTCCAATTTTTTGGTCAAATTCATGATGGAAGTACATGATAGGTAAAGTACACTGTACTGGGTACATCGTTTCGAGCTTGGGGTACATAGTACATGGTTTCGAAAGTACGGAGTACATGGTTTCGGCGGTACTTGGGCATGGGTACATATTTTGTCACTACCCTCATCCTGAAAGTACTTTACTTAGTAACTTCACATAGTACTGTAGTACAGCCTGTACTGGCTACGTTTGGCCAGAACCTTCCAAATTTTGCATTGATTACTTGTGACTTTTGGGAGAATATCAGCAGACTGAAATAAGATCATTACCATCGAGTCAAATAGGTTACTCTCAGTTTCAAAGGTTCATCCACCACAGGGTGGCTGGGTCCCCTGGCCGATTTGAAATATAACAGGTTAGGTTGATAGCTCCACGATTGATTCTCAACAAAATATTCTTTAGTCTAAAGCTGAATTGTCAGTCTGAAAAATCGACTAGAAAATTTTGGTATAATAGTTTAGTCTGGCAACACCGCTAGTCCTTATCTGGATCAGTTGAATTTGGAGCGAAAAATCCCGCGCGCTTCACGCGCCACCGCATCTAATGGATTTTATTCTCTAGTCCTTCTTACCAACCACTGAATTGCTTGCTGTAAACTCTTGCATATATTCTTCTATGTTTATCAGGTGGTGAAATATGGCTGACCAGGTCTGGAGAGTGCCTGAAACTATGGACGATATTTGGAAATTCATTGATCTTGATGATAAAAACTTCTGGATGTCAATATTTTTACCAGCTTGGGTTGTCTTCCATTGGAATGTAGTGAGTGTTCAACCCACCCTATTTGCATAGTGTTTTTTACGCAGGGTCTTACCCATCCTATTAGCAGTTCTCCGTAGGCTGAAGCTTGCTCACACTTACAACAGAATCAGACCATATCCAGTGGTTTAGATTCAGATTAGATTTAGATTTTATTTAAAACTGTTCATGCTAGCATGGTTTTCAGCGGAGTATGCTATAAAATAAAATGGGGAGGAAGAAAAAAAATCTTATAATCATGAACTAAGCGCTATGCGTTGTGTCACAAACCTTTGGTCTTTGTTAAGGATCTTGCGTTCTCTGAGCCAATCGCATTCACACAGTTCAAAATGCTGCAATGTGGCTGCAGTATCATTGCAAAGAGGCGGTAGTCAAGTCAAGAACCCTAACCAATGGGTCATCACATTATGTATGAATACTGTATAGTTGCTGTCGTTCCAAATTCAACACCATCAATATTTGCAAAAAAGCATTTAATGCATTCGTTCATTGGCCCCTACTCAATCCTAGGGTTTATTATTGTTTATGTTTACTGGTTTTTTTTAACTGCTGTTTGTTAGGCTGGACCATACTACTCCGCCACACTATAGTGATGGTTGTTTTCTGCTCGTTGCCATTCTCCATCTCCGAGTACAAGTTCCAACTTTTTATTGCAGATTTGTCGCTACGAGTACAGAACTAAGTTCTTTTCCAAGACATTCGGTTCTCCTTATTGGGCATGTGTCACGCTCAGCTTTGTCCAGATTTTCTTCTCTCAGCTTAGAAACTACTAGTAAGTTCCAGAAAATTCCCAATCAAGTATCCATACAACTGGCCCATGAGGTAACGAGGGGTAGACAGGTTGCCCCAAGTTTCCACATTGATGCCTGTTTCTTTCGTATCATGACCAAAGTCAGGGGTTTGCAAAAATTGGCCTACTGAGTCTTTTGGTGCAGCGATTTCTAGAGTGCGTCATTTGGAGACTTTCTGCTTGCACCCGCATACTCTTATAGAAGGCAACTCTAGGGGTGGGCCTGCTCTGTTTCATATCAGAATTCTAAACCGATGAGGGTATTACTGTGAACTAAGAATCGAACCAGGGACCACTGACCCCAAGCCCAGTACGCTATTCATCAAGTTTCACCCTTCAGGTGTGATTCAGATGTTTGTTGTCTCTCATAGACATCCTCCCTTTTGTCATGTGATGTGTTCTGTATCCTTGACCCCACAGTGGATGATTAAATTGCCAATTGGTTGATCGGTCTCCCCTTAATCTGTTTACAGTTTTATGCAGGCCTTGGCAAGTCAGCCAGTTATGGTTACACCGTACTCCGAGATCCTGAGTATTGTAAGCAATGTTATTCTAGCTATTGGCATGGTATTGGTTGTGTCGAGCTTCTATGCACTTGGATGGACTGGCACTTGGCATGGTAGGTCCTTCGACATATCAATGCCATGGACATAAAATATGTATGTACTTAGCACTGCATCCTCTACTGGCTTAGGTTTCTCGTGGGACTGGGTAACTTGGTGAAGGTTTCCTGTGAAATGCCAACATAAATATATGTCTCATGTGCCTATGTATTGCATCTTCTACTAGCTTAGGTTTCCCATGAGGCGCGATCTTCATAGCATCAACTTTACCCATGTGTCTGAACATTGTTCACTGAAGACTTGGCTTTTCATTCACAAGCTACCTTAGCGCCATGTTGAGGCTACGTATATTAGCTGTGGCACTTGATGAACTGCTCTGGTTGTTTCAGGTGACCACTTTGGTATTTTGTTGCCAGCTAAAGTGACTTCCTTTCCATTTAATATTCTGGATCATCCCATGTATGTAGGAGGAATTCTCAACTTTCTTGCCTCTGCCATTGGGTAAGAAAAAACACCGATAGATACATAAACCTTGGACAATTCATTAGGGACATAAACTAAGTTTATACGAGGATGTACATCGACAAATCCTTAGTCAACGCTCGCAAATTTATCACTGAGAAAGGTTCGTAAAGAGCCATGGCGAACGATTGTTGATTAACGTTTTACACAACTCCAAAATTTGAGGAGACCTCTCGGATATCGGAGGAGTCTCGAAACGAGAGAAACACTGAATGAATATCTTGTTCGACGCTCTGTGGAGTGACATGATTTTCGTTTGTCATCATTTCAGGGATATCCGTCAAAGGGTTTCGTCGACGAACGTCCTCGTATAAACCTACCAATAGCCTTTTCTGTAATGATTCTACATTAGCATCCATTCAATTAGGGAGCTGTCTACCCTTTTCCTAAAACCTTTAGCAAGTCCAATAAAACTGTTCTATTTTGTTGATGTCGCAACTTATTTAGATTGTCTGCGGGGCCAGCCTTGTACAGTGGACTGATTACCAATCCGTATATTCACATCAATGGGTAAAACACACTTAGATCATCCGTAGTCAGTCAATCAAAAGGTACCAGCTTATATAATTCCTTCGCTGATTGGTTTATCTTTAGAGCGTGTAGCCTCTCCGGATTGCTGCTGACTTTCTGGGTTCAGATTTGCTATGTTCTCGTGGAGATGGTGGAAGGGTAAGTGATACGGATTCCTAGTTCTCAATGCTACATGGGAGACTGGGTGTTACATACACTCTCACCACATTACTAAAAAAGATAGTACATATACTGCTATGATGGAGCTGCTGAGTTATATACTTGATACATACTTTTATATGGATCTGCGCCCATCTATTGGTTCATCTGACTGTTCATTCGGTTATTTGTCGATCCATCCGCCGATCTGCTCCTCTTTTCGTCCATCCATTTATTCATTTGTCTGAGCGGTCAGCTACTTCCTGTTTGTTTTAGTCCGTTCACTGAGATGATTTATGCCAAAGCAGCGAAAAAGAAGTCCAAGCGATCGAGATAACTTTCACCATGAAGCCACGCGATGATCATCAGACGCTCAAGCAGCCCATCACTATGCTGATTAGTTCCATGATCAGATCGGAAATCCTTATTCCAATGTATTCTGTAGTCTACTGAGGTTCCTCAGTCATAGTGACGGTTTGAATGTCACCATTCCGTCAGTTCCTTGAAACAGTTTATTATTTCTGTGTGCGTTTCGGGTTTAACGACAATAATTGAGCTCAATGCATATCATGATTTTCAAATATAACCATTATTAAAACAATTTACCATTATACCACACTCGTAATCAATATTTGCATTGGACAGGGGCATATATAAAAATCTTTCACTGGTGTGTTGAGGATGCAATACAAAGGCGTATCGTCATGTCAGGTTTTAACGCAGACTGCGATGAATTGCTAAATGGAAACGGTTGGCTAGTTAAATAGAACACTGTTAGTCCTAGAATGCCTGGTCAAGGTACTCGAAGTCTGGTGGGCACAGAACGGCTGGCTATGTCCGCTTCTAAACATAATGCATCTTGAGCCATAGTAGCTAGTAGGCGCGAGGTACCCTATAGTACGTAGGTTATGAGTTATATCAATCCGACCTTTGTGGAGTTGTCCACTCACTTTTCGTTCGAAAGTCGAGCGTTGATTGGCTTACAGAAGCGTCCTTGACATTTTGACGTCATCGCTATGGAGAACAAGGTTTCTTATTGAGTCTGAGAAGGGTTTTGTTTGAATCCCTGGCTTGTTTGAGGCAGAATGGAAAGTAAGTGCATTATATTACGACAAAATCGAATGTGGATGTGTTACTGGTACATAACAGCCTACGATTAGGGTTCAGTAGTGGTACAAATCCAACTATACAGTGATTTAATTTCCCACCAGTTCCACCCATTATTCCAATCCATAATTGAGTTGAGCCTGAAGTTTGACTTGAAGTTAATAGTCATGAGTCGAAACAAGTCTCAACTCATTTTTGGGTAGAAGTTGAGTACTTGACCATGTCACTGGCTCTGAATTTGATAAGGCGAGTTACTCAGCCAGTCAATCGGTCTCGCTGTAAGTCTAGTGCACTCAGAATGCCGTTAACACTAACAGAGACTCTATGAGAGACGTTTGCTTTGCTGCTTGCATGATGATGATCATAATCATGATGATCAAATTCAACATTTGCACACTAGGACTAGGAGTTGGATAGCAGTGGTCGAGTGGTAGGCTGAGTGTCTGACTCTGAGTGAGTAGTATATCCCGAGTCTAAGCTCGAACAAAACTTAGATTTGGGGTTAGATCAAAGTTAGATGAGTTAGATTTAGATCGCAGTCAAAAGAACCTCTGATTTGAGAATTGAGTACTAGTAGTGTGGAAATAGACTAGTAATAGTAGTAGTAGTACTACTACTACTACTAGCCTATTTCTACAATTTTCGGAGTTGGCTTTGTTTGAAGCTTTCTCATTCACTCATCCCTCTATGACCAAGTCTAACCAGTAAAGACCAGTTGCCAATGGTAACGGTGTTTACCCAAAAGTTCCATAAAGTGATAAACTGTCTTTTAACTTGAAATCATATCAATAGCTACATTTTATTCTTGATGATTATTATTATCATGAATGCGTTTGTGTATCCTGATTATGGTACTGGTATTGCCTACAGTTAGATGTATTTAGTAGTTTCATAATATTCCCCAATCCCCATCATAGAGATGAGTGCTGTTTCAAGATTTCACGGTCATCCGGTGCTGATCCTGCACAAAGTCGCTCGCCTTTTTAGTTTTGGAACTGAGATTATGCATACAGTTTGTGATATGGCCTGCGCTAAACGCCGCTCATCCTACTGGGTTGAAGTGCATCTTGCATTGTCGTAACAGGTGTTCAAGTATATACAAGAGTTCTGTAACCTCATCAGCCTTTGCCCCTACTATTGTGAGGTCATCCATAAATACATGTGTTGGTGGTAAACTGGTGCCCACGTCTAACTCAACTCCTGTTATTACTGATAACATTACTTAGACCGACCAACTGACTTGTCTTACCGAGACCCAAAACTTATTTCGTTCCCCAGGTGCAGAGGACAGAGCCCTGCATGATACGGCCCCGAATTCGGATCAAGAGGATGTACAGGAGAGCCCACCCGAACCCCTCAATGCCGAGCCACTACCAGAAGTTCCACCAGTCAGCCCTGCTGCTGAGGAGGCGGCAGAGGTAGAAGCTGAACCCATGGAGCAGGGATCATCACCCCCTCAGGTAGACACTTATTTCCTACCCATCGACATCCTTAGACTTTAACCGATTCTCTAATACTCCGTATTAGCAGCTGCTACTACTCGTTTTAGACTGTAGAGATCTGACTTGTCCGCACACTTAATGTCCTTTTAGTTACCACTGTAAAGAGCGTTACCGGTTGGCTTTTTGTGTGGCCTTGTCTGTTGCTGTGAAGCTGTTTGGGATTGCTCGCCTACAGAGAGAAAATCACCCTCGAACTCAATTCTTCTACTCCTTCTCACCTGCGCTGACTGTATCACTAGCCACTGTGCCACTAGCTTGTGTCTCTCTTGTACACAACATCCCTTTTTTGGGAGTGTCTCGCTGTTGCCTTATGTTGCTTCCGCTAAATAACCTGTTGCTGCTCATGCCTTATATGATCAAGCCTGAATCCATGGGCCCTGTTGTCACAACTCTCTTTGGCTAGCAAGATATGACGGCGAGTCATTAGCTTAGCCCAGTTATGTTGCTTATAGGACACCAGAAAGAGCTGACTACGTATTCCACTAGCCATGCGCCGTGCATAAACTGCAAAAAGAGAATAGGACCGAAAACACAAAATTTTGTTTTCATGGAAAAGGCGGATTATTTTAGTCAGTTTGTTAGTTGCGACACACAGACCATGGTTGAACCTCGACCTTTTCCACACATTTTAAATTCTGTGATGACTACAATGAAGCCGTGGCAACCATAGGACTAGACGGAAGGACAACTCTATGGTTGCAACCGACTGAGCCATTTAGCAGCCTATATTTGAAAGGGAGAATAACTCCAAATATCCAATAATAGCTTTCTATACTATCTTCATTTACCTGCGCATAGTGTTGCACAGGACTCGCGCATCTGCAACACCATGTTGTTTGCCTCGTCCAATATCATACACAACACCTACTTCCACTTCACTCCTTCCCGCCCCTTCACCCTCATCCACCTCAACTCCCCTCTACTCTCTTTCCCCTCCAACTTGCCAACCTCATTTTTACCCCTTTATCGTCTTGCCCCTTCACCCTCTCTGACCGCCAACCTCTCTACCCTTTCCCACTCCCCTTTCACCTCCTCCCTATCCCCATCCACTCTTTCCCCCCACCCCTCCATCCTCTCGCTGTGATATCAGTGATAACCCCTGACAGGCGGGCTGGGGCTTTGGCTATGCTGGATGATTGTACATGTTTAGCAGTGAGTGATACCTGTCTGTGATAAATCAATTATTGGAATGCAGTTTTTGTGGCTTCTGTTCTGCGGTAGTAAATTATTCTGTCGCCGGTGATGGAGAGCTCTCTCTCTCTCTCTCTCTCTCTCCCCTCCGTACTCT
>Ga0224501_10001549_pt1 | contig 17792 bp, 14 predicted proteins | sample SF_Oct11_sed_USG_4_FD_169105 | JGI IMG/M metagenome (GOLD analysis project Ga0224501, IMG submission 169105) | Sediment microbial communities from San Francisco Bay, California, United States - SF_Oct11_sed_USGS_8_1 | ecosystem: Environmental > Aquatic > Marine > Sediment | place: USA... | reverse complement strand
TAAGGGGGGGCCAGGATAGCTCAGTTGGTAAAAACTTGGATCTGCAACCTAAGGATTGCAGGTTCGAGCCTCATTGCCAGCCTCACGTGTAAGCAAATGGCTTAGGTTGACTGCCCCCTGACCTCCCAGGACCATCCGTTCAGTCTTATAGGTGGTGCTTCACACTGAATCAGTGGGTGCTCTGGTAGAGTATGAGTTGGCCCGACAAGCCAACTTACACTATAAACTCCCCATGTTCCCAGCTGTTATCTGGCTTGCCAGGTAGCTCTCATACTCAGTAATGAGCGGTGTTTGCACATATTCAGTTAGCTGTCAATTAAATAACTCACAACAAAACAAATTCCTGTTAATGGCTAAAGAATTTCATCTTGGCTTAAAATCTTTGGCCCTGTCACAGAAGTATTCCAGTGCGCATTATAAAGCAGACAAGATGCTAGAAGAAGTTTTCTGAACGGGACGGCTAAACCACTGAGGGTAAAACGAAATAGAAACTGCATGGCTATACCCTCTTCGGGAAGAGAAAAGATGGTGGTTGTTAGTGCGACAGTCCCCTGCTGTACGCTTTTTCGATAGGTATAGAAGCTACTGTGGAATTGCAACTATGAGATGGTTGGGCAATTCAATTTAGATTAGCATGCACTTCATGTTTGTCAATAAGTTGTCCCAACCTCCCTTCCATAAATACTGTAATAGTGCATACCTGCTAAATATTTCATGAGTCTTTGTTTACGAGAACCTTTGTTTCCTAAAACGGTATAAACCAAATGACGCCTCACATTCAGCTCAATTTACAGTGGGGGAGGGGGGCTTGTTTTTTGGAAAACCGTAGGTTATGTACCATGGTGGGACCAGTCTGTCCAATGGACGCTACTTGCTTTTTGCCTCTTCTGCCTAGTATAACCCCTTTATATAAATAAATAAATAAATAAACTGAAATGAACTATGAGCCAGTTCAGTCAATTCAGTCAATCCGAGTGGATGCGTTAGTTACCGAAGAAAAGACTATGGAAAAGTCAAACTACTTGAAGATTTTTGAATGGGTCCAGAATGGAACTCCAATGTTACTGTAATCACGGTACTTATATTAGAATATTGCATACCTCGTGCTTTTCCCACAAAGTCTAAAAAATAAAACAACGATCAATGTACACAGATTCTCAGTGGTTTCACATTATTACCGTATTGTTATCAAGCATTTGGTATGCTGAGGTTGACATGCCATGCAACATTTCCTTAGTCAGCTTCAAACTCATAACAAACAGGAGGTTTTCTCAGGTGCTAGACTCTTAGTGTCATGAGACCCAAGCATTAAAAGGCTTCTTAGTCATTTTGATTATTTTTTCTGAATAGGCATACAATAACTGCATGCCAGCTTTGAAAAGTCATTCCCATTCAGCTGTCCCCGGATTTGCACTATTCCGTTTCAAACAAAAAAACACAAACTTCATGCTGTTAGGAACCAGAGGCTAACTTGTATGGCTCTACGTAGTTAACCTCTGTTATATGGCTCTATGCAGTTAGCCTCTGTTATATGGCTCTACGTAGTTAACCTCTGTTATATGGCTCTATGCAGTTAGCCTCTGTTATATGGCTCTACGTAGTTAACCTCTGTTATATGGCTCTATGCAGTTAGCCTCTGTTATATGGCTCTATGCAGTTAGCCTCTGTTATATGGCTCTATGCAGTTAGCCTCTGTTATATGGCTCTATGCAGTTAGCCTCTGTTATATGGCTCTAATCACCAGTCCTAGTGAAACCAAGGAGATTCTCAGGCACAAAAAGAAGTAGACAGATCATGGGATTTCGGTACATGCTACAAAGTCACTCTTCAATGGTGCAGTTATAATAGTTATAATAATAGTTATAACCACCCATGCCAGCATCTCATAGCAAGCCGGTCAGTGGGGCAACCACCGTTGAAGAAGGGCAGGAGGACACCCAGTGAAATTGGAGACCTTGCGCAGGAGGGAACGATGTTGAAACAACCATGGTTACAGAATTTCGGTTGCCGGAACGGCTTAGTAACAGCAGTCAAAAAGCCATTCACTCATTGCATACTCATACGCAACCTTGCGATGCACTGGTTTTTGACCAATTTATTGCTCATGTTAAGGTGGCTTCAATAAGTTTGTTCAATTCTCCCCTACACTTTCCCAGTTTAATCTGCCATTCACCTATCATGGTGCGGATTGGGAAACTCAACTCCCACTCAGTTTGACCAAGAAATTGTTAATAGTTTTTGGGCCTAGCCTTCCCGGGTTTTGGTTTATGACTCAATTAGCTTCATTATGCTCTACACACCCTGGTGATTTTCATAAAATTGCCGGACAAATGACCCCAATACAGAGAAATGCTAGACTTATGAATTGATCGTAATTTGGCACCCTAGTAGACATGAAACCCATCTCATAACTCGTATATTCGTTATTTAGGTGACAAGACATAAGTTACCTAAAGCATCACTTCTTCCTTTAGCTAGCATTTACAATAATAGCTGCTGAGAAAAACTAGTCAACAAAGAATTCAGATCACACACCAATGTTAAAACATCAATCTTGGTCAAAACACACCGCCTCGGGATGGTCCTAAGCAAGGCCAACTAGTCACTTTAGATTTCGCTATTTGATTCACCGGCATACCTAAAGAACCAAGAGGAAGTTTTGCACTCTGTGCCTTAAATTTGACAGCTTCAAGCTCTTCTTCAAGCAGTCCAACCACTGGAAACATAAAAAGTACTGAAACTGTTACAAACGATTGAATGAATGGACAAACGAAGGAGTGAGTGATCATTGTATTCGGCACATTTATTGTATATATCAGCTTGATAAGGATGTTAGCTCTTCTACATACCTGGGGGAGAGTATTCTTCTGGTCCTGAAAAACCATAAACAAGATAGGAACGTGATGAAGGAGTCTGCCCTGTTTCCTTAATATGAATTCGACAGGACTGGTATCAATTAAAAAATTACATCTAATCCGACATCCAATATGAAACTATCCATAATAAGCCTATTCACCCGGTGCTAGACGTCTCGTTGCTAGGGATTTTTTAATTATTTTTTGGTCAGACGACCATTAAAAAGTTGGTCATGCTGGAGAGCTGTTTGGATTTTTTTGTGCATTTGGGAAATATAAGTTTTTCAGGCGCCTGGCCAAGCGAGCAGAGACAGCCAACTACTTTTCAGCCAATCAGAACTGGCATCCGGTTAGTACCGCATTAGTTAGCTCGAAGATGAACACCACCGGTACTAAAACTTTCACCAGTGAGGGGTACTATTTGGTCGGCTGATTTTTACAATGCAAGACGTTTAGACTGTGTGCGGTTCGTCTGTTTTTATTATACTCAGACGCCTCATTGGTGGGAATATCGAAAGTCTAGCACCGGGCGAATAGGCTTAATATGTCTTTGAGGAAAAAGTCTGCTCGTTTGCCAATGCACTATTTAAAAATATACTTGCAGTACCAGACAAATGGCAGCAAAACTGAGGAAGTTGTGTCCACCTAGAGAGACTAGAAGGGGATCTTGAAGGCAAGTGTATGTTCGTTATCCTGTTTGTAAGTGCTTGCGAGCAGCTAGTCTAAAGTGGTCATATTTTTTAGTGTATCAAATTACAGTGATTGTAGGATCTGTGGTAGCGCACCGCTCACCGTATCGTGTCTTACCATACTGTTTAACTTCTTCTCTGTTCCAGTTCACATAGATCAAACCAGCGGCACGGTTGGTGTAACCAGGACCGCCATAACTATTTTTTTGCACATTTTCCCATGTAGTTTCTGTTACCTGTGGCAATTATAAGAGTATTTTCTCATTGCAGCCATTCATACTCATGTGAAGTCCATTGGCAAATGCCCCACATCAAGCCACTACATTGCTATAAATTACCCTAACTTTTTTTCAAACAGGATTCTTTTGCTACAGTCCTGATTGCAAATAAAACTCATCCTATATCGTAACACGTATTCATGTCTTTCTGGTGTGATTGTGAAATGGACCTATTCAGTCAGTGAATAAAACTGGTTCATTATTGAGATGTGATTAGCTAATTGTTCCTTAGAACAGTGACATACAATATTTATAGACGATTCAAAGGTTGTAAGTACGCCATAATTACTTTGCTCTCTAAACAAATAGCAGTTAATATCCATTACCTGCTAAACATGCTATTGATGTAGTTTATGGCATAGGCAACCTATGATGTGCGACACATGATGAATATGCTCTAAAGATTTTTAAAAACGAACAGAAAATTGCATATTAGCTATACCATTTTTTTCAAAATATCAATAATCTTGTTCAATGAGAACAAATATTTCCTAGATAGAACCTGTTAAACAAACCTCAGAACCCCTATATGCCATCCAAATGTCTCCCCGGCGAACGTAGCTCAAATAGTGTCTTGCATCTTGGGAACCCGCATGAACGATGACCGCATGCAACTTGTACTTATGCTGCAAAACAAAAACTGAAGTTGAAGATGAGAAAATGGTGTCAAAGGCTAAAGAGGGAGCACCAAAGGTCAACAATGACGAAATAAGACCATTCGGGATAAGAATGTCTAAACCGATGTAGTGTGAGCAACCCCCATTTGCCAGGCCCCACAAATTGTTACACAATTGTGTTCTTGGACTGCGCTTCACATAACCTTAGACCCATGACCTTTTTTGAACATGCCATGGTCAGAACTCATTTTAGCTGCAGCATTGTTACTTGCAAGATCAATAATTTTACAAAGACGCTCTCGTCATGTTGTTTAATGTTGAATCCACCACCAGTAGCTCACTTCTAGTCAGAATAACCTTAAAGCATCTAGGCAAGCCCTCAGCTTCATCTGGACAGTTCCTAAAAACGTGGATGTTGCACGTGCTACTTCTTGGACTTCTTACGTGTTACAAATGGCTGCAACCACCAATAGTATAGGAAGTAATCCCAGCAGCTTGCAATTTGTAGAGGATATTGTTCTGATGATCAAAATCAGACTGGAATAACCAGCAAGTGCCAGTGGGCAGTGAATAAGTAATGATCAGAGTGTTATTCTCACAGTCAATATCCAAATCAAAGGACGATGGAGTTTTAGAAAAGGTTCATGCACATATATTCAGGCCAAGTTTATGCTAATGCTAAGCACCCAGAATTGCAATTAAGAATATCTGTTAAATTGTCCAAGCTCTCAACCATGGGCTGGACACCCAGAAAATAACAGAAGTCATAGTGCAGAGATGCAGCTCATTCTTGTAGATGGGCATGGAAAGTAAATCATTCGGGGTGGGAGAATCGAGGTGGCAAAACAATAGCATATATGTACAAACAAATCCACCAAAGATAAAATTTACCAGACTTTTTTTGTAAAGTTTTGCAATTTCTCCCTCAAGGTGATTTCTTTGGTCCAGTTCCTCGTAATTCAATCTTTGCTTTTCATTTAGCCTAAGGAAAGGAAGGAAGGTCTCTTTTGTCACATGAATCATGAATCAATGATGCTTGGCTTAAATAGTCTTAGACTTTAACAGGACCTCTAGAAAGGATTCCTTCTACTGGTGTATTCCTTTACGTTTATACTGTTAGATACCTAAACATCGATAGGGGTAATCAACCAAAAAGCGTGATTCAATTAAGCCACTATATCGACTCTTACTAGTGTATTAGTGCAGGTCTACTGGCTGCATGCCTACCATATGCTAGTAGTAGTAGTGATGAAATCTGGATGGCAGTTGATTTTTTAACAATAAGTCAGAGACCGATCTGCTGAATTCATGGCCTCTTCTGTGAAGATCTGTCCAAGATGTGGATGTCAAGCCTCCTCTACATGAGATCATGTGCCAAAAAATTCAGGGGTTAATAGGCCTGTTTTACGCAGCCGGAGCCATTAGTGTGCGTGGTAGTTTTTGGTGTTATATATCTCCAATGTTTATTTTACCTAAGCACTGTGTGTGGCAGCATTTGTCAGAATACATGTCCATTTCAATTGGTACGCCAAAAAGTCTAGCATTCTGGCAATCCCAATGAGATTTTAGTGCTCTGCAGCAATGACATAGTGTTTTCAAGCTGTAGTCACTTCAATGTCACATACAAACACCCGGGAACCACTTAGGCCTCTAGTGACTAGTGTCAATCTCAAAGTGGGTCTTGCAGGTTGGGCTTCCAGAACCTCTCTCCGACTTACTACAGTAGCTGTAGATATCTACCTACAGTCAATCTCAGGTAAAACATGTTATAACATGTACACTGTAGACCATTGTATTTAATATGACTGTTTGGGGATCTCTAAGATGAACACATAAAGGAGTGATACAAGAACTCACTTAACTAGCTGCTCTCTGAATTCGGCCAGCTGCTCATTCATTTTGGAGCTCTCTTCATTGCTTATGTCATTGGTAAGAAACCTGTAACAAACTAATGATATAAGAATCCACCCTGTGTACCATGGACACTTAATGATAAACAATTGTGAGTCCGTCAGTTATTGTGATACAAATCATGCACTGAACTGAAGAAGATCTAGCTAGTTGAGAGTCAAGGAGAATGTTCAAACAGAAGTGACTCGCCTGTCTAAAGAAAGAGTCTTTGGAAAGTAGAACCAGTCATTGCTCTTGGCCTCTTGACCAGATCGGAGTAACTCAAAGATTGCTATAGGAGGTGCTCTTCGAAACCGCTAAAAGATAATAACAAAGCATAATACACCGTAACAGACCATCACAATTAATTTGTTATAGTGCAGCTACATGCCATACTATTCTCCTCTTCTGCGAATAACTTTGCTTGAGGTGGACATAGACTCTGCAAAGATCCACTGTAAGGAATGACGATTACAGACGGAGAATTGTTCTTGAACCAAGCTGTCCCCAAATATCATTCAGTGTGCCGACCGACCTCCCATGAGGTTTAAACCTGACCAACACTAACACCATTAGGTAGTTAATATGGGTGGTACAGTTCGACGATGGGTATTCAATACACAGGTACTTACATCATATAACAATAGAACGAATCGTCAAAATTTCGGGACCACAGTCATGCACCTGCACTCATGAGGCATCTAGTAGATACTCATGTGAGTGATTAACAGAGGTAAGTTTCATGCCATCATCGAAGTCTTATCAGGCAAATGTGTATTGCTGTGGCCATAGAAAGAACCAGAATAAACAATTTGCCTCCGCTCCCGCCGCCGCTGCCCCCGGTGCCGCTGCTACTGCTGGTCAAACCAATGAATTTCTGCAGCTCAAAGGTCACTTAATCTGTTTGCCAATATTTTAGAATGGCGGTTCTTGTAATATCAGATCATGTAGACCACATGGCAAACTCAGTGGTACTTATCTGGAGATAGGTAAGTCCTGTGCAAACTTTTAGCTCAACAGGCTACTTGTAAAGCCCCTTTCAGCTGGGTCACTGACAGTCATTAAAGTCCATGTCTAAATGCCTGTTGCCCTTTTGATGGGTTGCCTTCTTTGTAACCTTAAAGCCCTGGAGGCTTTACACCCGCTATTTGGCTGCTAGACCAGAAAGTTTACATAGCAATGCCTATCTCCAGGCTAAGACCAAACAGATCAAATCAATTTTGATCTATGAGAATTCACTAGTAAGAGAAAGTGACGCCGTTTTTAACTTTCCTGATTGTAGTGCGCCTCAAAGTGCTTGAGGCAGACAGTTCATATTACCGCTTTGTCAAACAGCTTTGATAATTGACTATAGATGTCTTCGGAAATATTCAGCATCAGTTTTCCGTACGATTTACCTTTACCTGTAAATTAATTTGTTAAATAAGGGCAAATGGCGCTTAGTGCTACCGTAGAATGTATGAGCCACAAAATCTTTGCACAAATGAACCTCAATTGAATTTGCTGAGTAAATTGAAAATTAAATTAGCTAGGAGAGTGAATGCATTCTCATCAGGGTTAAATAAGATGCACATTTAAGTGACCGAGTACATTTTATAGGCAATGTGACAAACCGAAGTATTTATTATATGATGCTATAACAATCTTTTCTCGAATTTTTGTTTTATATTGAGCCAGGATATGACCACTTTTCCCCCTGGTTCTGTATGCCCCCCCTCCAAGGTATGTGCATAAATGAGACCTAAGCAATTGACTTGCCAACATTGCATTAGTGGAGTGTGAATTAACTTACCATCAAGCCAGTAAAACAGCTTGAATATTTCATTCCGTTCATCATCAAATTTCACATCTCTTTCTCTGCAAAAATACGCTTTGGGGATGTGAATACCCTTAAATATACCAATATCCATTTATTGTTTTCCATTTCCACCTCCTCAGCTTGCACAACGACGGTTTCGCAGAATCTCTGTGCGGCAAATTCTTGTTATTTAAAGACAATATTTCTCAGTCTATATGAGAATAGTGATCGCATTCCAATCTTGGTTTTTAGCTTTTCTACACCTTGAGTCGACTTCGAACACACGGGTGCACAACCCAATCATGCATATTAGCATGCTAAGGAGAGAATAAAGGAAGCCCCAATCTTAATTACACTTAATTGGCGTCTTAGGACATGCTTTCCCATTTGCATGAGTTCATGTATACGGTCAGACAGTTATATTGTTACACTGTCATTGGAATGCACAGTATCTTATGGGCTTTTTTAACCAATAACCTAAATCACATGGACATTGCTCCCTTGACATAAGTTGCCTACTAATGAAAAACAAGTGATAGACTAAGTATAAAGTGTTTGCCACAAGCCATGGCGATGATGGCGTGAAATGTCAAGAATCTGGAACTGTCGGAATTAAAAAAAACATTCCAAAATACCATGTCTTTCAGAATAACGGGTCATGAAATTTATTCATGCTGTGGCTCAATGATTGAAGCACTCAGCTTGTACGCGGGTCAGAATTTCCCAAAAAACCTCCCCCTGTTTATCCAACAGTAGTTGCCCAACCCTCTGCAAAGCTGCTGAGACAGAAGTCTATAAGTGACCGAGTAGAATTTTCAAAAAAGTTGGTGAGAAGTAGGTGTGATGGCCCGTCTCAGTCACACCATTGGCGGACCGCATTGGTTCTCTAAAAGGTACTATCTCACAGAACCATTGGCTTTAAGATCAACATTAGCCTTGTTTATGAATTACTGCTGGAATGAACACTGAATCATTCCAAAATATCCAAATTCTCATCTATTTGAAAAGTTCTGATTTGCATTACGTTAAAAATCTGAAGCGTGATCCAACAATCCAGGACTCACCCGATCTCTTCTTTACTCTTCCAGATGTAATATTGAAATATCTTCATCAGACAGTTCAGAAAATTCTCCATAAACTCTAGAGAATCCTACAATAACCACAGCAGCGGTGTTAATCATGGTGTGTTTTTATCATGACCGCAAAAATCTACTCGCGTATCCAAAAAGAGTTGTGAATGCAACTAAAACTGTTCTCCAATTACAGAAGATTGGAAAGAAGTGGTCCTAACTGCAACTACAATGCCACGATACAATGCCATGATACAATGCCACGATACAATGCCACGATACAATGCCACGAGCCCCTATGAAAACTATTGCAATTCAGAGTTCTGCCAATTTTTCCCTCATCCATTGGGGAATTTCAATGACTCTACCGATCTGATTCCTAACACGATAGAGACCTCATTCGCGACCCGTAAATGTGTGACAAACAAATAATTGAGATCAGCTCTCAGTTCAGTTTTCTGATTTCACGAAGCTTTGTCTGGGTATTAACAGCTAACATATCATGCATCATCAAGTACCTGATGGCCTTTTATGCTCTTCTCATCAAAATTGCCACAAGAGACCAGTCTCTCTATCATGGTGGTGGGGTCCACAGTGTCGCGATCTTGGCAAGTTTCTAATTTTCCAAACAGTCTTTGTAGAGCAAAAAAAGTATACCTGATATCACTTTGCTACAAAGTGAGAAAATAGGTCTGATAAAAATTTACTCAATCTGCCTCAGGAATTATGAAGGTAGAAGGTATTCTCACTATGAGCAGCCCTGGTGATTCCACCATACCCATTCATGTTGATAATTTCATGAAACCCTCCATGGGCACTGATTTTTTGAGCTCGTGGTTTAGCCACACTATCTCTCTGTATCAAACGATTTGGTTGGAACCCCCAGCAAATAGGTGAGTAGTATGGGCCAGCCATGCCAGCATCTCATATAGCAAGCCAGTCTAGGGCCATAATGGTCAATGACAATGATTCAGGAAGGGCAGGAGGACACCCAATTCTAGACCTTGTGCAGGAGAGAACGACCTTAAAATGAACATGGTTATGGGATTTGAGTTGCCATAATGGTTTAGCAATGAGAGTTGGGAGTTGTTTTAAACCATTTATTTTAAGGGGTTTATGAAAGCAATTCGCTAAGGTGCGTACAGTCAAAAACACCCTGGGGCTCTACCTACGCATTGGAAAGTCTTCTGAAGTTTCGAAAAGCTTTGGTCATTCACTCATTGTATACTCATAAACAACATTGGGATGCGTTGGTTTTGGACCAATGCTATTTCTCATACTAAGGTGACCCAACATCCTCTGTAAGTTATGTTTTTGCAGTTTAATCGGCTATTCACCTATCACTGTGCGGATTGGAAAACTCAACTCACACTCAGTATGACCAAGAAATCATTAAACTTTATAGTACTTCAGCGTTTTCAGGCCTAGCTGTCCCGGGTTTTGGTTTATGACTCAAGTATAGATTCCTTTTGCTCCACAGATCCTAGCAACTTGTGTAAACCAGTGACCTTTATGTCACTGTGTAAACTTGCCAAGCAAATGATGTAAGTACAGCGAAACCCTAGGTTTATGGACCGATTGGACTTTGGCACCCTATAGTAGACGTAAACCCATTTTATTTACTCATATATTTGTATTTTCTCACTGGGTAATAATCTATCTTGGCTGCCCAGCTATTCACATCACTTTTTCAGATTGGCTCGCTCACCACCTATTATGCCAGCAATTTATCCGGGGAAACCCTGTAGACTGACGATTATGGATGTAGTTGTTTGGGAATAGGAAAGCATTTCACCACTAGGGTGAACTAAGTTTTTGCCACACACTCTCATTTGGGCTTACAGTGAGAATTTTATCTGTCAGCATCACCCACCTGCTGCTAAGTAGTCAGCAATGCGACTAAAATGTCATTCTCATCAAGTTATTTAAATAACAAAGCAATAAGCTAGTTTTTGCTGTCTCTCAAGTAGACATTCAACCGGGTAATGGGCAATTGTTTATTTAGTATATCCAATGGAGAGTAGGCTCATTTTCGCAGCCTGTCACTGGTAGGGCTGTTTCTTCAGTGATATACTCTTCTCATATTCTGCTACAAATACTGTCTGGTTCTAAGCGGTTGTAAACTCTGTATAGCTTATATTACACTCACCATAAAGGCATCTTGGTTATTAACGTTAAAGTCAAGAATAAGTCTCCGGAAAGTCTCTATATTATACAATGGCTGCAAAATAAAATTATCTGGGTAATGTTACGCGAGAAAAATATAAGCCCAATTTGTCAATATCCATATTATTTCAATGATAAGCAACTGACCAGACAGCAAAATACTCAATGCACTCATTTTACCTATTTTTTCGTATCTGTAATGATAATAGACATACATCATATATATGCCTATTTATTATCAGCAATGCCAGCATCTCATATAGCAAGCCAGTATAGGGCCATAATGGTCAGTGAAGCGACAACAATTGACAAAGGGCAGGAGGACCAGAGAAATTTAAGACCTTGCACAGGAGGAAATGACTTCATAACGAGCACGGTTATGGAATTTGGGTTGCCGTACTCATTTAGTAATGGGAGTCGGGAGTTGTTTGACACCCTAGTAGACCTAAGCCCATCTCATAGCTCATATATTCGTTATTTCCCTGGGTGATAATAAGCCTATTCGCCCGGTTCTGGACGTCTCGTTACTAGGAATTTATTTATGAATTTTTTAGTACTCTTTGGTCAGACGACCATTGAAAAGTTGGTCACGCAGGGGAGCTGTTTGGATTTTTTTGTACGTCTGGGAAATATAAGTTTTTCAGGCACCTGGCCAAGCGAGCAGAGACAGTCAACTACTTTTCAGCCAATCAGAACTGACATCCGGTTAGTATTGCATTAGCTAGCTCGAATATGAACACCACCGGTACTAAAAGCTTTCACCAGTGAGTGGGTACTATTTGGTCGGCTGATTATTACAATGTCTCGACTGTGTGCTGTTCGCCTGCTTTTATTATACTCAGACGCCTCAGTAGTGGGAATATAGGATGTCTAGCACCGGGCAAATAGGCTTAATGGCTATGACAATTATTATTAATAGTAATGAAATTTCTTTTTCTATTGCACCGTGTTGTTACAGTAAGTGGGGTAGCTACTCCTTATTACCATTGATTTGCCTCCTCATATGACAACCTATCTATTTAACCCATCATAGCTGCAGTCACTGTTATTGATGTTTACAATCAGGAAATCTGCTTCTTCTCTAATTTTGTCACCGCGCCACTTAAATCACAAGTGAACGCTGCGGCGACCGCTGTAGCGACTGCTGCGGCGACCGTTGCAGCGACCGCTGCGGCGACCTCTGCGGCGAACGCTGCCGTGACCGCTGCGGCGAACGCTGCAGCGACCGCCGCGGCGAGCGCTGCGGTAGTCTATGATGGTCTACTCTAGTGCATGGATAGTGTAATTGGCCTTGGACTGGTAGTCTGACTAGTCTCTGGTTTAATTCCCAGTTTGGGCAGCAAACTGGACTTTTACAACACCCTGATCGGCTTTGGTTACTGGTGTCTCCTTATGACGCACTCTGAGAAATGATGAGGACCTGACAAGCCTTTTTCTGCTTGCTCCTGATCTTGGACATGCAGGATACAAAAGAAGATGAACAAAGAAATGCTATAAGATGATCCACACGTACCTGAATTACAGAACCAAACCAGGATTTGTCATCAAAATGAAAAATCCCGACCTGTTTAGGTTTTGGAATCTCTCCGTTGCACTCCTGACTGCCCTAAAACAATCTGAATGATAAGCTGCTAAAAAAACTCCAAACTCATGACCAGTAAACTCATGCGCCCGGTCTGCCTGGTCGTACACATGCAGAATGTGGTGGATGCACAATATCAAAGGGTTGCATCCTCAAAATGTTCTTGAAACGGAATTCAATGCTTTTTTGCAAGGAACTGCTGGTCATTCATTTATCCTACTCGCTCGGGCAGTGACATTATGTGACATCGATCGCTGGGTTGAGTCTTTGGCAATGAAGAGTTTGCAGAGTTGTGTACCCCGCTACGGAACCGGAATTTTAGTGATTCCAACAATTAATGTATAACGACTCCCCCGGTGAGCCGTTCGCTCGCTCAGTCAAAACATTGCTCACTTTAGATCAGTATTTCTAGCAATTCATTGCACAATACGAGTGCAAATATATGAAAATGTCTGGTATATTGGTTCATAACAACAGTGCAGACTTATTTTACTGAACTAATTAATTATTAAGTATAATTTTACGGGATTTGGAAGAACTTTCATATGAACGTATAATAACCCATTTGCACTTGAGTGCCAATGATATCAATTCGAGGCCGTGTCCTGGCAGTGAGCTTACCTTCGAGGTATTTTGTGATCGGAAGACCCCATCTTCCAATTTATGCATGGTCGTAAAAGTAGACAAACATCAATCTGTTGGCAGTCTACAGATCCAACCTTTCAAACCAAACTGTCTGCCCAGTTTCTTAGCCTTAAGTAAATAACTTAGTCACATGTTTTTCAACTATTCATTCTTTGGCTACTAGAGTGAGGGTACGTGTCATGGTGTCAGCTAGCTAGTGTTTTGCAGGGGTATCATCAATCTGTTGGCAAATCGCTAAATTTCAGTGACTTTATGCAGCTCTATGCATTCCTGACCAAGAATGGTATCTTCTTAGAATGAGCCATCTCAAGTCAGGTCTTGTGGTTACAATGGCAGCCAGGAAGATGGTTCTTAGGTGACTATTGGGGGTTTAACCTACGATAATAACAAGGAAAAACTTGTTATGTAGTCAGCAATGCTAACAAAGTAAGGCTGTGATCGTTGAGTGTATTGGTTGAAATCCGGATTGGCTGTCACAAACTATTTTGTGAAATGTGTATAATTGATCATTTTCTAAAACTTTTGATAGCGCTGGAAGTACTGAAATTGGTCGGTAGTTTGATGGATGAGAACGATCACCTGATTTGTGAAAGAGCAGTTATCTCCCCAATTTTGAAATTCGATGGGAAAGTCCCGGTTTCTAGCGAGTGATTGAAAACTTTGGTCAGAGGTCTGGCTATGACTGGTTCTGCTGCTCTAGGCATACGGTTCGATATTTGGTCGACGCCAATTGCTTTCCGTGGGTTTAGAGTTTGCAGTTTAGATAATACAAAGCTTTCCTTTTATTGGGCTGAATTTAAACTCAAGCCGTATGTTGTTTGGAAGAGGCACGTTTACATTGATTTGCTTGCCATTTAAATCACCTAAATTTCTTCTCCAAATTCCACGGCATGGCAAAATAACACTTTCAAATGTGAATTTCAACTCACGGCTTGATCGGGATTGAGCAATGGCCAATCTCAGCAAGTTTAACTTAGGTTTCTGCTTTTGCTCTTTTCACATCCTGACCATCGTCGGAGGTTTGCCAAAGTTTAGCCCAGTGACATATCAGTCTACTGAGTCAATGTTCTCCAGTGTGTATCACTTAGGATTTTGCCCCATAGAGAGGTTCGTTCTTTACGCTGCACCCCACATAAATTTCTGGATTATGATCGTACCGGGCTACCGGCCACCAATTACATCAGGATACATCAGGTACTCATCCAAATAAAATCCCTCAAAAGGTTAATCATTTATTATCCTGAGCGGAGTATTTATCATCTAATTCTGTGGCTCATAATACGCAATCGAATGCTAGCACATGGTAGCCTGACTAGCCTCTTCTGTGTAATTTCATTAATATGTATATAGCAACTTACTGTTTTTATTTGTCACACCTACCATCCCAAAACAAAGCAAAACAAATGCTGAACAATATTCATTAAAAGCATCACCATTATTTTCTTTCTCCGTATGGTTGACTCGCAATGACTAGAATAAATGAAATCGCCCTGAGTTCCCTCTAGAGAAATAATGGTGTCATGATGTATATATGGTTGTGAATAAAATAACCTCGTGCGGGGTCTTCCACAGTATGGCTTGAAGCTGGGTAGATAAACGTACAAAATCTTATGCAAAGTTCCAGTTAGCCCGCTCAACTGCATGCACTCCTATAAATACACAAATGTACAGATATGTGGATACAGGTAGGAATAAGTTGAGGCCGTCAAACACATAGGCACTGGTTGCCGTTAAGATGAATTCAGAGTGTTACATATATAAAGGTAGGTAATGGGAGACACATGATAGCATGCAGGTAATAGATCAGTGGGCTGATGAGCAATGTCACCAGTGGCAAGCCGTTAGCTACCTGTTTTAACCCCCACCCATGAAGTGAAGTAGCATACCCCACACGCGTGCGCTTGAAGAATCATTGAATCAGCGACCCTACTTAGGATTTCAAAAACGCATATCATAAGACATATCGCTCTCTAACAAATAACAGTGCTTGTAGCAAAGAAATCATTTCGGTTTCACACTCACATAACATTTTGTTCAGTAGGATATTTTCTGGCAGTTATCCATCTCAAGTGTTGCATCCAAGTGATTGCAGAAGAATTACCTATGAGTATTTCAAATTGACTAATATTGTATCACGCGTCTTCTATTCATTTACTTTTAAGGCCTCAATGCTACAAGTAGAACATTATGGAAGTTATGATCAAGTCGTTATGAGCCGTGGCAGTAGAATAATAGTCAGTGCATGTCTACTATATCAAAGGCAGTGAATTGTGAGAGTGAGAGATAAAAGTGAAACATTATGTCAATTATGGATATCCTTCATAGATTCTTGACAAAAAAACATGTGCTTACACTGCCGCAAAGTTTGTGAAGTGCTCTCCTGTTTACTGCCTCTGTCGTACAGCCAAAATTTGTAACAAACTATCATTTGCGATAGCCGATGCTAAGGTACTAATTGATGCTTACATATAGAATTGGTTACGATTACTGTTTACTGACCTGCTTCAGCTGTCGCATTCACATAAATCAGAGTTGCTACTTCTTTAGACATGTCAAGATTGGTGACTTTTTTTTTCCTAGAGGTACGATCAGCCGACTGACAATGTATAACCTAGAAAAAAGCTCCGATCATGGTACATGAGTGTGAGATTGATGTTGTTTAATATTTGGTTACTCGGGATGAAATTGAAACAAATGTACTGCCTACACTGTGCCAAAAAGTAGCATTGTTTGTTATACCAATGTAACATTGTCAGTACCTTCGAGGATGTTGAAACATTTTTGTTGGCCATTTCACTTCATTTGCCATGATAGTGGATCTTAAAGCTGACTGCAGACTAAATCTGTACCTCAGAGTTTCAGTGACCCAATAATATGGCTGATCAATATTGTTTCAGCTCTTTGGCAAGTGGTACGTGACTCATAGATCAATCAGAAATGGGCAATTTGTTCAATTTCAACAACCCATTCCCAGCACAAAGCAAATCTATCCAAACTATTTGGTGACTGGTATTCAAAGGTTTACTCTTTAGACGTTGATACCAAAACATTTTGAATCAATCAGATATGAACATCTATAAATGGCAAATACGAGGATATAACTAGCGAATGCCTGTGCAGACTACTACTCAACTATTCGATTGTAAGACACCTAATTGTTTACAAAAACCAGTTTTAGTCCCTCGGTCAGTGATTCAGTCAAGGGCACACCTGCCATCCTGACTCGTCCTTGCCTTCCATTCCGCCCTGTATTGAGTTTCAGTAGTGTCAGTATATTGAGTATCGGTTATCATTGATCCCCCACCACTAATTAACGATGGGCGAATTTACTTGCCTTTTTACTTTGACTGTAATAGGGTCTTTTGAGTACGATAATTTGTTTCATCAATTTTGTTGTGATTACCAAGACTTCAAGACCTAGCTTACAACCTCTACATTACTGCTGGAAGGGGCACCATTGATGTCCCTATTCAAAAACGGAAATCACCTGGGCAAAATGCTCTTGGACGCCATGGGTATTTTAATTTTCGAAATAATTGGTGGGCATTGGTGAAATTTCACCTTACACTGGAGTTGGTCATGACTGAAAGAATAGCTGATGCATTATCGCGACCTTACTGTTGGAGGAACACTAAATCACATGCTTTTCAGCGTGCAGTGGTTATGACAGCCATGAGCATCTACACACAGTTATTGCTAATACAATTCCCCTCTCATACTTGGATACAATGTGGTCGTGCCCGCCAGAGTCTAGCTCGTTGAGACAATTTAATTAGGTCAGTAAATGCTAGGTGGAAATACTCACATCTGCGTCATCACTATATTTGTTGAAATCATGAGTTCCCCGTTCGAGGTCGCGAAGATAAGCAAAGTAGTGACCAGCCGTTGGATTGCCAGTGTGAGCGATGATCGCGTGGAGATAATACTTGTTTTCACCAGCCTTTTTTCTGCTCGGTATCATGAAAACACTTCAAAGGAAAGTACGGGATTATGGAAGAACCGTGTCGTTAATTTGTTGCGGGTCAAGTCTAGGGCACCTACAGAGCCTTCAAGCGCATGAAACCAAATCATATACAATTATTGAGAGTGGTAGCCAGCACTATAATCACTTTATTATTGAGAGTGGTAGCCAGCACTATAATCACTTTCCAATTCTGTTACATGAAAGTGTTTAAGACCAGGCTCACATGGAAAGGCATTAT
>Ga0224501_10001548_pt1 | contig 17793 bp, 18 predicted proteins | sample SF_Oct11_sed_USG_4_FD_169105 | JGI IMG/M metagenome (GOLD analysis project Ga0224501, IMG submission 169105) | Sediment microbial communities from San Francisco Bay, California, United States - SF_Oct11_sed_USGS_8_1 | ecosystem: Environmental > Aquatic > Marine > Sediment | place: USA... | reverse complement strand
ACAACCAGATAATACACAATCGCAAGGGAATATTGGTTCTCCGATCCTTCTACAACCTGATTTCAAACAATGGCTTTCTCTCAAATGATGATGAAGCGCTATGGCTAGCGGGCTCTTTTAACAATACCATTATCGGCAACACCTTCTCAAATGGTTATTGCGGAATCCTCCTTGAAGATTCGAGAAAGAACAAGATTTTCCACAACAACTTCATCAACAATACAAAACATGCAAGAAGCCAAAGCCCTACCAACATCAATATTTGGGATGATGCTTATCCTTCCGGTGGAAACTACTGGAGCGACCATACTCATTTTGACCTAGATTACGATGGAATAGGAGACTCACCTCACACGTTGAGTCCTTTGCCAACTCAAGAACGGTCTGATAATTATCCGTTGATGGGCATGTTTTCCAGCTTCAAAGCCACATCAGACCAATCTATTCAGACTGTCTGCAATTCCACAATATCTGAGTTCCAATTCAATGGTACTGCTATCTGTTTCAGTGTGACTGGCGAAGATGGCACCACAGGCTTCTGTAGAACTTGCATTCCATCAGCTTTAATGAATGATACATACAGAGTATTTGTCAACGGCACAGAAGTCCCACACTCTCTGCTGCCGTGCTCCAATATCACACATAGTTATCTATACTTCACTTATCCTCATTCAACACAAGAAGTTCTGATAGTGCCAGAATTTTCATCATTTCTCATTGTACAACTATTCATGCTGGCAACACTACTAGCAGCGGTACTCTACAAAAGAAAAGATTCGCTGTAACTACGTTAGGTTAGTAGAGGAGTACCTCTTGTGATCACCATCTTTTAGCATTCTAGCCAAAGAGCTTCTCGTTTTTTCATCGAAAAGCCTAAAATAAGCCTTAAATCAAGAAATATTGCAAGGGCCGGTAGTCTAGCACGGTTAGGACATCTGCTTGACGTGCAGAAGGTCGCCGGTTCAAATCCGGCCCGGCCCACCAAACGTGACTATTGGTCTGTGGGCATATACTACTAACATGGTTGACAAGTCTTTTCAGATGGTTCTCAAAGGTCTTTGAAAGGTTGAAACCTAATTCTCTTGACTTCTTGATGAGTTCAGAGTCGAGATACAAGACGATGTTTCGTTTCTGAGGCATTTTGCATTCGCAACCCTTTGCGCCCAGCCGCGGGCACTCTTTTGACATTTAAAGCTTGTGTAACCGGAGATTCGCTCTCAAAACTGGGTCAACAGAGAGCGCACGGTTCTTCCAGCAAGATTTCATTCCCTATGCATGCATTAGAGTCCTGCTTTGATAGAGAATAACGCTGCTAAATGAAGAGGATAATAGGCATAGAAGAAATACTTCTTCCACCTGGAATAATCGATTTTATGACCAATTTCTTCTAAGTGAAATCTGCCGCTGTCGTGTAAAAGTATGGGCGGAAGAGCAAGCAGCGCCAAAAGCTTGTGCGGCGAAACAGGTAAGTACAACAGATTAAGCATGAGAAACAAAATTACCCCTAAGATTCGATTTCTTCTTAGAAAATAGAAACAGCCTATCGCCAGAATTCCGTAAATTCCAAAATCAAAACGCAGCACCTCAGCAGCCACCAACGGAAGGAACCATAAGTAATTGCCCTTCTTATACAATTCAATGAAAACGACACCTGAAGACAAGGTAAAGAATATGTTCAGACGGCCCCAAGGCTCCACTCCCATAGCAAGATAAAACGGAACCTGTGAAATCAATGCGAAAAGAAAGAGTCTTGAAAAATAGTTCTTTACGCTTCTTGTGGACTCCAAGCCCAAAATCAGCAGATAAGCGAATAAGGGGAAAGAAAGTCTCCCTATGTATCGAAATACGAGGCATTCTTGATATAGCACTGCGCCCACATGGTCTATGGTCATGGTAGCAATTGCAGACCATTTCAGAATGTCTCTTCCCAAGTCATACTTTCTATGCATCAGAGGATCACAACCCAAGTCAGTTAGTTTGCGCGCGCTAACCAATGTTTTCAGAGTCTTGTCACAAAGATACAATCTGACAACACTTAAGTCTCATCTGTCGCGTTTTAGAGAGCTTTCTAATTTTCTAATTTTTAACCAAATCAGAAATTATAAATTGCATGCATAAATTGGAAAATAATGCGGGCCTTATTTCTCTCGATCTTTCCATCGACGCCTCTTGCTCTCACAGTTAATCCGTGTACAGAACCTAGAATCTTCACGATCTTGTAGCCGTATATGGTTGGCGTGGTGACAATTATCAGCAAGCTTTCTTCTTCACCTATGCCTAATCCACCTATACTCTGGTTCTCAAATTTGATATTAAGTTTTGTCTCTTTGTGCATTCAAGCGTACGCGGGTTGCAGAATCATCTGCTTCTGTCCATAGACAAGATTATCTTTTAACATTCCTTCAGTATAACCGAAAGGACTCAGGATGTTTGTTGCCGCCAGGATTAACATGTCCACATATTTTTCAGCATCAGAACGAGTGTGTTCATTGACTAGTTCCGCTGCCTTCACACGTCTGCTAGCCCGCTTATCCCAAGCGCTAGTTATTAAGTAGCGAACTGTTTGTCCTGCAGAAACTTCTACGCCAGCTTTTATCAGCTGCTTGGCAGCTATCGCCTGAAAGACGTTATGAGCATACTTAGTCGGGTGCATGGACAGCTGCTTGGCAATGAATAAATCTTGCAAGTCCACATCTCCCGTCATCAGCTTCTCAACATAATCATGCAGGACTTCCACGGATTCTGAAATCTTCTCTTCAAAAGCCTTAGAATTCGGAGCCTTCGCCAGCGCCTTAATCATATCCATCTGAGCATCCCTGATGAAAGACGGCGTATCTCTCCGGACGGCTTCAATGCCTCTAACCTTGATCTTGTCAGACTCGAACACCCCATAATACCGGTTCAGAACAGGCACATCCACATGCATTCTAGAAGGAAGAAAAACGATCCAACGATATCTGCCCTCAACATTCAACTGAACACCAATCTCTTTGGAAACAACTCTGCACAGATCTACATATTCTCTCGGAGACGCACCTTCCTTCTTAAGCCATAAGGAATCAACAATACCATGAACGATCCCAAAACCTCTCTCCTCAGCCATGCGCACAGTCTTGAGCAAAGCCTCTCTAGCAAAGGCGCAAACCGCAATATGAGCGTCAACCTTACCGAAACGAGCGTTTTTATAACCCAGATAGCCAAAACAGGTTACCAAGATCCACTTCAAAGCATTCTGCCTGTGATCATAGATTAGCCTCAGCTTAGAATCTCGAGCTTCATTTCTCAAACGCTTATAGGTCGCCCGTTTCTCAAGAATCATCTCCAACGTTTTCGGAACTATGCCTTTCTGCTTCTCACAGACATTGTAACCAAGCTCGGGCACCCTCAACTTCGAGTCTGGACAGCATTTGCAGAGCACGGTTTCAGCCGATATATTAAGTTTAGCCATCAACGTGGGATACATAGATGAAAAATCGACTTCAGCAACGCCATCATGGATGCCCAGCCTCGGCTCGAATATGAACCCTCCTCTATCTGCAACCAGTAGCTCCCAAGCAGACTTGAAGGCCTCAGGCTCGCTCTTCCTCCAAGGAATGAGTATATCATCCTTCGTAGCTTGATAGAGCTGCAGAGAGGACATGATCGTCCCGATTGACGCCCTTGCGGCCCTATGTAACGGAACCCTACATGTCCTAGAAACTTCGATTAGTCCTGTCAGTCCGCAAGCGGAATAGATGAACGTATTTTTCTTGTCTATGTGGATTCGGCCGTACAGCCTACGTGTGGGAGCCTTGAAGTAGACTCTTCCATAGGAGAAGAACGTGATACCGCTTCTATTCTTCGCCTCCAACGGGGCGTCTTCTCTACCAAGTACGAGTCTATCCAGTATTCCGTTCACAAAAGCTCTGCGAGCGAGATAAGGGAAAAGAAATGAATCTCCTCCGCAGGTGAGAATGATATCTGGGTCCTCCTCCTTGATGAATTCCACCATCTTAAGGATCTTGTCGCTTTCGTCTCCTTCATCAATGTTAATGCTTTTTCCTCTTGATTCAAGGGTGATGCTTTTGATCGGATCATTAAAGTGGGGAACGGTTTCACTGGCGTCCACTTCCACATGTATCGCCATCAGATGAAGAGGGGGAATCTCGTAGTCGATACTTTTGACAGAATCTAACAAGCAGTAAGCAAGTTTTTCACCTTGGTCTATAACCGCGACATGGGCGAGAGGGAAGATGTCTCGCTCATAGAGGTATGTTTGAGCGTTTGGAAGGTCTATGTTGTGCAGCCTAAACTTCCTGTATCCCCCAAGTCTCAATAATTTACGAGCAAAATGGGGTATCCTACAGTTTGTGGTGGTAATCTCCAAAACCTTCGACTTCTTGCCTTCCATGAAATCGGCATATTTCTCAGCGTAACGCCACCTAGCCACATACTTGCTAGTTACAAAATGATCGGTCAACTTCGACAGGTCAGCAATCTTGCCTGAAACATAGACTTTCGGCTGAAACTTGTCAACCAGTTTCACACGGTCGCCGTTCTCTGTTATGATCCATACTGTCATCTCGCCCGGGTCAGAGGGATACAGATCGAGAAGCCAGCCTCTAATTATCTTAAGGCTGGTGAAGTCACTTTTCCAATCTTTCAAGTCTCTCTTGGATCTCCGTTAGGGTCTTCTCTTGATGCAGCAGAATTGACATCAACATGGCCTCCAGCAGAACAGGTCTGGTTGCCATGCTCCCTGCTGAAGCGAAATTTCTGCACGCGTTCATCATCTTGTCGAAGGCCTCAGCATCCTTAGCCCTTAACGCCTTTCGGAAACCCTTCCACGTCTCAATCTCGCTTTCCAATGCTTGACGATATGAGGGAACAGTCTTACCCATTCAGCTAGTCCTCCATAAACATGTCTATCGTGACAGGATTTGAGGGAAAGTCGATGGCAAACGGCTTAAGATTGGGGTGATCCTTTAAAACAAACTTCAAGACCCCCCTGAACTCTTTCAGCTTTATAAGGGTGGTTGCCCTTCCAAAAAGAACAGATTCAAGAAACATGCTAATTTTTGAATTATGCCGTGGAAAACACGAAGCCACAATAACAGCTTTTCTCGTATAGGCAAGCTCTGATAGATACTTTGCCATTTTCATGAAGATGTTCCGTCCCTCGCTCTTAGGGACATCCTGATCGAGAAAAAGTCCAGTTATGTCCGAAACAATCACCGTTTTAGATCTATGCTGCTTCAGCGTCTCCTCCAGTTTCTCAAACACCAAGGCACTGAGTTGATATGCTGTGAAAGCCCTGGAAACAAGGATCTTCTCTAACACGCTTTTTGGGTCCAAGCCATATTCACGAGCTATGGTAGAAACAGCATACGGATCGAAGGTATTCCCTCCATCAACATAAGTGACTGTGGAGTTGAGCCCTCCCTTTTTCAGCGATAGCTGACTACGAACACAGAGAAGGAACGCCAATCTCTTACATATCGGGAGCCCGAATAAAACCGCAAAGTCGCCTCTGCGAAAACCTGGAAATGCCTCGTCTATCTTCGGGATGCCGATGGCTAACGCGCTGTTGGATTTTCTGGACAACGTGGTCACGACGTAGACGGGGATAAAAAAAAAGCGAATCAGCGTCTCATAAGGATTTAGCAGAAAAAGCTTCTATGCGAGTGGAGAGAGCTAAGCAAAATTATCCACGGGTTTACCGACACTTTATTCTATTCGTCGAGCGCAATTCAGACATGAGGACCAAGGCTTGGCGCGATTTCTCATCGGAGCCGGTGGATGGACCTATTTTCATGTCCCAAGGCAACACCCCCTAGTAGCCTACTCAAAAGCATTTGACTTCGTCGAGGTGAACTCAACATTCTATGAAATACCCCGCCCCAAGCTAGTCAAATCTTGGCGTAGGTTAGTGCCCCCAAACTTCGAGTTCGCAGTACGATGCAACAAAGCGCTCACTCACCAATGCAAATTCCAGCCGACGCCACAAGCGTATGAGATCCTGAAAACGATGACCGACATCTGCAGGATCCTGAAAGCAGACATATTGCACCTACAGACTCCACCAACTTTCCAGACTACGAAAGATAGCGTCGAGCATATGCGCAACTTCTTTTCTTCCGCAGACCTCGAAAGAATCAGACTCGCCCTAGAGATAAGAGGAGCCAAACGCCCTCTCAACCCAGACCTTGTCAAAATCATGCAAGACCACAACATGATCCATTGCGTGGATCTCTCCAAAGACGAGGAACCAGCCTACACCTCAGACATCCTATATTCCAGACTCTTCGGAAAAGGGCGTCACAACATCTATCAACCAACAGATGACGAACTCAAAAGAATCGATAGAAAAGCCTCCAAAAGAGACCATAAAACAGTTGCCGTATCCTTTCACTTCGTCAGAATGTACAAAGACGCCGCGCGTTTCAAAATCTACAAGAAGACTGGAAAATTCCCCACGGTCACAAAGTCTACCGGTCAAAAGTCACTAATAGAAGTGCTCAAAGAGGACGCGAAATTCCCAAGCAGCAAGAAAGAGCTCATTCGCCATCAAGGATGGAAGCTCATAGACCTAACAAAAGACAAACGGATGCACGCATCATACATGCTCCAGAAACTTCCCCAAAAAATCTATAATAACATCAACGAGGTAGCTGAAACCCTAGACTCCAGAAAGCGAAGGTGAAATCCCTGAACAACCTTCTGTTTGGAACTTCCGGCTGGAGCTACAAAGAATGGGTAGGTCCCTTCCACGAGAAGAGATCGATCGAAAAGAAAAAGACAAGTGGCGATTCCAAGTTCCAAACTCAAGTTAATGTGCGCGATACCTTGTTTATTTCCAGTCTATCTAGCGGTCTGGCGGCACGTATCGTCTGAGCCTTTGCAGCGCTCTAAGCTTTTCCCGCTCTCCTATTTCGGCAGTTTCTACGGCGTTTTGGAGGATTCGGATGGATTTGTCCATGGCTTTCCGGTCTACTGGATGAGGTACACCGTCTTTTCCTCCATATGCGAAGGAGTATTTGACTGGATCTTTCCAGCTCGGTGGTTTGCCGTATATGAGTTGTGAGATGAGGGCAAGGCCTCTTACAGTTGCTGGACCTACGCCTTTTATGTTGAGAAGTTCCTCGTAGTCTCTGGGCTGGAATTCGTAGGCCTTTTTGACGGCCGTCCAGTTCAGGTTACGGGGCATGTAGAGTGTACCAATAACGTAATCCTTCCATTTGATCCTGGGCATCCATTCCTGCAGAGATTTTTGGTATTTCGGGCGAATTGACTTCAGCATCCTCATGACTTTTCGGGGTCTTTCTTTGGCGATGTCTGTAGATGTCTCTTGGCATTCTCTGCTTTCTTTGGCGGTCATGTTCAGTGCTATCTGTCTTTTTGTGTCGCCCACTATGGCGTCGTGAGGTTCGATTAAGAAGTCTTCTACGTTCTGGGAGAGCCAGTGGTATCGGCGGGCTGTTCTGTCTTTTGTGCACATGCCTTGTTGGACAACTGCCCATTCTCCTTTCTCGGTTATGAGGACGGTGTGGTGGTAGAGGGGATATCCTGCTTGGATGGCTGTGTTGTCGACTTTGGCTGTCATTCTGCTGACGTAACCTAGGCGGCTGGTTCTGTCTGCTGTCAAGCCAAAGGTTTGTGATACTTCGACTATTTCAGCAGGTGCCTGGCGTGAGAGCCTGCCCTTTCCACCGCATATGGCGATTCCCTGTTCTCCTGGGTTTATCGCTGTCTTTAGGACGGCTGTGAGGACTGTTGTTAGGCCAGAGGAGTGCCAGTCGTAGCCTAGTGTGCAGCCTAGGGCTTGGAACCAGTGGGGATCTGAGATTCTTCTGAGTAGTTCTTCCGAGCCATATTCGTTGATTACTATTGTAACTATCTGTTCTGCCAGCTTTGTCATTCTTGTAAATAGCCATCTTGGTGCTTTTCCGTAGTGCAGTGGGAGCCTTGCCGTTCCTGTTCTTTGCATCTGCGGTTCCTTATGATAGTATGCTGATGTAGGGTTTAAATTGTGTACGCAGAGACCAAGTTTGTTGCGTGGGCAAGTAGAGCTCCAAATATGCTGAGATTCTGCACGAGATTGGGAGAAGTGTTGTATCAGGTTATTTGAATAGGTGCGCACAAATAGACACAGCTATGTTGATATTCAATTTCTGGTCAACTAAACAATGCTCTTAGAAAGTCGTAGACGAGAATTACCGAAGTTGCTGTCCTCTCACATTCTTGTTCTGCCAAGAATAACGCCTAATCTTAGAGGATTCTCCATAGCCACACGCGGCACACCGCCGCTCCTTAACGTTATACGCCCGCCTACCGCAACGTCTACACATAATATGCAATGTCTTCCTTCCACGCTTCCCGAAAGAAGACGTGCCCTTGCTCACTTTCCCCAAAAACCTCACCCAGGAGGAGGAGAGACAATCACCACGTTATCCCCTCGCACAATAATAGTACCCAACTTCCTCACTTTCTCCATATTCGTCGTGTCCTCCGTCTCCTCCACCACTAAGTTAAGATGCTGATCAAAGCCCTTTAGCTTCCCACGTATGCTCCTTCCACCCCTCAGCCTCACAAGAATGGTCTTCCCAAGGCTTTTCTCCAGGATCTCAGTGGTCATCTCACTCATAATATTGCCATCTCGCTGATCTTTAGCACCTATAGGTGCAAGCGAGAATCATTTAAAGGTTATTGCACAAGAATAGTCAGCAATGTCAAAGACCATCAAAAGACACTTTCTAAGGGAGAAAGAGACAGAGGAAATCCTCCAAGAACTCTCTCACAAGCTCAACGTAGACACTGAACAACTGCTGGGCTCCGAACCGAGCATGGAACTGGCCGAAACCCAATTGACGGAAATATTCATCGTCAACGGAAAACCAATACTGGCAAGGCTTAACAACATTCTCTCTCCAACTCTGCTCTTTGCAGAAATCCTACCGTTCCTCCCCAAGATCATAGTAGACATGGGCGCCATACCGTACATTTGCAGCGGAGCGGATCTGATGGTCCCTGGAATAGTTCAAATCCATGGAGACTTCAAAGAAGACGACATTCTCCTTATAGCGGACGAAAGACATGAGAAACCGTTAGCCATAGGCATTGCCCTCTTCGACCTGCAATACGTGAGGAAACTCAAACGTGGCAAAGTCGTGAGGAACATCCACTACGTAGGCGACAAGCTCTGGAACCTACTCAAGAAAATGATTTAAGAATCTTCAAGGGGCATGGATTAGGAAAAATTAAAAACCATATCATACAACTCTAGTTGAGGATAATGACAATGCAAGACTCCGCAAGACCGCCCGCCAAATTTTACTTAAGAGCCCGGCTCTTACGAAGCCTAGAAGACGTAGAAACAGTCAAACGAGAAGTGAAAGCAGGAAACATCCTCATTCTGAGGATAAGCGCCCTGGCGAAAAAGAGCGCTGAAGACGTCAAACGAGCGGTAGATGAGCTATGCCGTTTCACTGAACTGACCGGAGGAGACATCGCACGTCTAGGTGAGGAACGCGTAGTGATCACACCTTCTTCTATTCGTATCTGGAGAGGAAAAACCACAATTCGAGAGCAGGAAACGCCTACCTCAGCCTAATAGTTTCTAAGACCTCCGGTGCCCGTGTCTTAACCCTATACTTTCTCTGAAGAGTCGTTGCCACACTCAGACACTTCCCTCTCTCACCATGGCAAACAACTATCCTCTCGGGTTTCGGTGTCACTCGACGAAGGTAACTGAGGATTTGCCGCCTATCCGAGTGACCGGAGAACCCTTCGATAGAGCTAACCTCCATGTTAATCTTTGCTATTTCGATTTTTCCTTCACTACTTATCATGGGTGCCTCCGACAATCCTTTCTGTACCCTACTCCCCAAGGTTCCTTCAATCTGATAACTCACGAATATCATCTTGTTGCGTTTGTCTGGTGCCAAACGTTTGAAGTAGTCGATCACGGGTCCACCCTCCAGCATCCCAGAGGTCGCTATAACAATGCTTGGCTTCCCATCCACGATCTCCTCCCTCGCGCTGGGATGCTCCACAATTGTGAAGTAGTCAGACTTGAAAGGATTCACTCCCTTATGCAGAATACTGTTTCGCACCTCCTTCGCCAAGTACTCCGGATGAGCCGTGTGGATAGCTGTCGCCTCAGAAATCATTCCCTCGACAAACACAGGGGCCTCTTCAATTAGCCCTCGTTTCATATACTCATCAATTACCAACATGATTTCCTGAGCCCTACCAACAGCTGGAACCGGAATCAATACCTTGCCTCCCCGACTTAGTGTTTCATTCATGACTGACGAAAATTTCTCCTCAGCTTCTATTCTGGAAGGCATGACATCTCCTGTGGCGCCATATGTGCTTTCAGTTATTATTGTCTCCACCCTTGGAAAATTTGTTACAGCAGACTCGAGAAGCATAGTTCTGCCATATTTGTAATCCCCAGTGTAGACTATGTTATGTACGCCTTCTCCGACATGCAGATGGATCATAGACGAGCCGAGAATATGACCCGCATTATGTAGGGTCAGTCTCACGTCTGGGGCTATGTCTGTTACCGCACCATATCGCAATGGAAGAGTGTGCAAGACGGTTTCCCGCACATCCTTCTGATCATAGGGTGCAATCACTCCCTGTTTGCTCATGACATCAAGATAATCCAGCTGGAGTAGGGTCATGAGAGTTGAAGTGGGCGCTGAGCAATAGACTGGGCCGTCATACCCGTATTTGAATAGAAAGGGAACGAAGCCGCAGTGATCCAGATGTGAATGAGTTATGACGACGGCGTCCAATGTATCCATATCAAATTCGGGCGCGTCAAGTCTTGGAAAGGCTTCAAGCGGATTTCTGGAGCCTGGATTGATGCCGCAATCCAGCAACACTTGACTCTCCCTCGTCTGCACGAGAATGGCGGATCTTCCAACCTCCTGAAATCCACCCAACGCTGAAATGCGGATGTCCCCGACTCCATATACTGGGAGTCTGAAAATCCTCTCTCCGACTGTACGAAGTATTCTCTCTCGTTCCTTGCTTTCGGCGTGAAGATAGTGCCTCATATGAGCCACGATTTTTGACGGTATCGGTGGGCTTCTCAAGATACGGGGTCTCCAGCGAGTTTTTCTAATAATCTCCTGTAAGATGGCGCCGTTTTTTCCAATAACGAAGCCGGGTTTCTTAGCTTCTATGATAACTTCCCCGAGACTTGGATCAAAGCTCACGCTTGAAATACTAGCTTCTTCGGGAACCGTCTGATAGATGGCCCTTTCTGTTTCCTTCTCGGGTAATCTTACAGAAGGATCGGAGCGAATAACAATTCTTTTTCTAATAAGGTTGACGATATCTGCGATTATGTAGCTCTGTTCGATCAGGATCTCTGGCTTTTTTGTGTAAACCGCTAACGCAGGGCCCTCAAACTCAATACGGCTGACTTCTGCTTCTTTCGGAATATTTTCAAGTATTGTTTGGCTGATTTCCGCCTTGGTTTTGTCGAGAGGCGCCACGCCTATTTATCGCTCCTCACGAGCCTCCCAGTATACTCCCCTTTTCCTCATCACTTAGTTCACGGTAGCCTTTTTGGTCTATGACAGATACGTCAAAACTGTCTCCGCTTGCGGTGTTCCTTTTCATCGCGGAATCGACAGCACTCACAACCACGGAGAGTAAATCACCAATCATTCTATCCTCTTTGTACTTATCTTCAAGCACGCCGTAGGCCACGGGAGAACCAGAACCTGTGGCGACGCATTTTTCTTCTGTAAGGCTGCCAAACGGATCTAAAGAGAAGACATGTGATCCAGTGGTGTCAATTCCTCCCACGAGAACTTGAACTATCAGTGGAAACAAGCGCGAAGAAAAGAAAAGGTTGGCCACGAGTCGAGCTGCAGAGTTCACAGGCATCGGACGCCCAGTGTTCAATTTGAAAAGTCGTGCGTTCGCCTTAAGGATGTCGACTGTCCTTTGCGCGTCTGCGACACTGCCCGAAATAGTCATAGCTAAATGCTCATCAATCCTGTAGATTTTCTTGCCTTTCTTGTGGGCTACAAAGGTTCCCATGGTCACTCGTGTGTCAGAGGCTAAGATGACTCCGTCCTTACAGACGACACCAATGGTTGTTGTTCCTTTCAAAGCTGACTGATGATTCGTTCCATACATTTTTCGTTTCCCCCGAAAATCAAATGCTCCCAACATATACTTCGGGAGAAGTAAGCAGAATGTATTCATAACCGAGTTATTTAAAAACGTTTCGAGACCTAAATATAGGTTGAATCCGATTCTAGCGTGATCTAATTGCCCAACAAGCTACATCGAATGCAGCTTCCAAGAGAAGTCATTGTAGGAGACAAGACTCTAGAACTTGTATCGGATATTTGTGAGAAGCTTGGCTTTTCAGACTCAGCATTTGTAATAACAGGGCCCAACACATATAAAATCGCAGGCAAAAAAGCTGAGAAGTTACTCGCTGATGCAGGCGTCAATACCAATCATCTGATAGTTTCCTCCTCCACCATGTGGGAGGTCAGAGCGGCAGAAGAAAGGATTGAAGAGGCAAAGCCGCAAGTGGTATTTGGAATTGGTGGTGGCACAAAAATCGATGTCGCAAAGCTCAGCTCTGCACGTCAAGGTGTGCCCTTCATTAGTGTGCCAACCACCGCGTCTCACGATGGAATCGCAAGCCCTGTTGCCTCCATTAAGGGACTTAGTAAACCTTATTCCATAATGGCTCAGGCTCCGATGGCTATTATTGCAGACACCAGCATCATTGTTCAAGCATCGCATCGGCTTGTTGCAAGCGGATGTGGAGACGTTGTATCCAAATTTACCTCGGTTAACGATTGGAAATTGGCTCATGACTTAAAGAATGAGTATTATGGTGATTACGCTGCGAGTCTAGCTTTGATGAGTGCAATGCTTGTTGTGAGAAATGCTGAGATTATCAAACCTGGAGTGGAGGAGGGTGTTCGTGTTGTTTTGGAGGCGTTGATAAGCTGTGGTGTCGCAACTAGTATTGCGGGTAGCAGCAGGCCCTGTAGCGGTTCAGCGCATCTTTTCAGCCATGCTCTTGACGTGATCGCACCAAGTCCTGCTATGCATGGAGAACAGTGTGGCGTAGGAGCTGTAATGATGGCTTGTCTTCATGAACTAAATTGGAAGCAGATAAGGGCAACGCTTCAAAAGGTTGGCGCGCCCACGACGGCTGAGGAGCTTAGGATAGAGTCTGAATTTGTAATACAGGCTCTTGTTGAGGCACAGTCTATTCGACCGGAGCGATACACGATTTTGGAAGAGAAAAAGTTAAACCACGAATCTGCAGAGGGCCTCGCAAGAGTTACCGGCGTCATAGAATAGAGAAGGAGGCACCTCTTGTTCGCGAGTTCTTGGATTGAGACTATTCTACGCTACTTCATTCCGTTTTAAATGTTTCAACGAATCTCACTGTGGTTTTCTCTGGAAAGAACCTATGTACATCGGCGGCTATGCCTCTTTTTGCTAGCTGTAGTCCTTCTATATACAGTGCTTCGTCGGGCACGTTTATCTTAGCAGTCCTCTTGGTTAATTTTAGATCAAACTTCTCTTCGTCCACCGCGGGTATCCTTCGGTGAATGAGAGCCACGATTCTTTCTTTTTTGGTTTTAAGTTTTCTCTTGATAGTCACTTCGTAAACAAGCGTTTTCCCGGCTAGTGGAAGGTTGAAATCTAGCTGAACCCTTCCTGAGCCCATTGTTCTTACGGTGGCGGGCTTTCCGTCGATTTCGAGCCGCATCCCTAGTTTTGGTGTGATCCCACGGGAGGTCAGTCTTCGGACGGGATACAATTTGACCTTCTCTGGGTCGCGGTTCCCGAAGGCCTTCTCAGGTGGTATCTCAACTGTGGAAGGTTTGCCTATTTTGAAATCGGGCAGCTTTTCGTCTAATGCCTCTAGCACCCAGCCTTCACCGACAACAACTAACGTTGGTTCGTAGATTTCTCCTTCTTTGTAGAGTCCCTCTTTTTTGGCCACTTCCTCAATTGTCGTATCAAAGAATTCTCCTGTTTCCTTAACCTTCGCTGTGTAGTCCAAGTAGATGTAGTCGCCTTTTTGGACAGCCATTTATAACCATCTCATCTGTCTTTTCTCGCGTGCACTTATAGTCTGTTAAGTCTATACTTTAGCTTTATTCACTCAGGATTGGTTAGAGATATTACTTTTGGACATGCGTGGATAAACACTTGTGAAAAGGACACTTCGATTATGAAGTGTCATGTTATGTACGAATGACGTTGCAGGTTGCAGGGTCCGACGCGCTGAACACTCAAAACAGACCGATGAATTTTAGATCGTCTCTTACAAAGATTCTGCAAACAGGATCAACATAAATCCAAGGACACGAACGACGTAAAGATAATATCTTTCATCGCTCTTGACCAAGAACTGGGATTTTTCTATGGCAAAAGCAATACCCATTTTTGATTCTAATAAGCAGAGTGTAGAACCCTAAAATGAAAGAAACTGTTGCGTAAATATGTACCTCTAGACTCTTTTAGATTAACGGACCGCCAATGGACAGCCAGAATAGGTAGGGATGGGAACTCAAGAAGTTTGCCATAACGCCTCTTCCCAAAGCATTTGTTCTCGGAAGCTTCTCTCTAGCTGTGTTGATTTGGGCTCTCAAATTCTCGATGCCTAAGTAGACCATATAACAAGCACCAAAGATTGAGATGATTCCAATTATGAGATGATACTTCATCAGATTTGACAATGTGAACAATGCAAATAGGACAATCGGTAAATCTGTGATTAGCGGAGAAACCGCGAAAACCTCAGGATACACGCGCAGCTCCATTTCTCTTCAGATCTTCTACTACATATCCCAGCCCGATTTCTCTCAGCTTTTCCGCTTTCGGAGTTCCCGTTCTTAAGCCCCATTCCCTCTCTGTGTAGTATTCATTGAGCATAGGTTCTATTTCGAATATTGCTCCCTTTGAATTGCCGTTTGGGAGGGGCACTTGCAGGAATCTTGCCGGCAAGTAGTCATCTTTTCTTCTAATTCCTTCCCGAACAAGATAGGCGCTTTCGAGGTTGATTATTCTCTCTCCGATCTCAAACATTAGTTCCCTTGTGAAATGAAAACCTGTTGTGACCTCGGTGATTTCAGCCGCCCTACTAAAGGGCAGCAGTTCCATGTTTTCAGCTAAGTTCTTACAGACTTCTAAGGAATCTATGATGGCACACCAATTTTCAAAGTAGCGTACAAGCTTACCTTTTCCCTTCTGTGCGAGCCTTAGGGTTGCTTCGGGGACGCCAAACATTTCCAAACCCCTTCCCGGCTCGTCGCTTAACTCTATGAAAGGTTCAGATCTCAGATGGTCGGCTCCTCGACTTGCAACAGCATAGCCCAAGCCGTAACCCTTTAAGCCCCGCGGATCAGCCTGGATAATTTCCAAACCTTTGACATGAAGCGCTATTTCCCTTCCTTTTCCCAGTTTCTCAGCTGCCCTCCTAACTCCATCAGCAAGCAAGTCCCCAAATCCTTCGCGATATGCTATTTTTTCGATTAAGGCAAGCATAGCCTCTCCGTTTCCCCATTTTAGTTCAAGGCCACCTGTTTCTTTTTTGGTCAAATCTCCCGTCGCATAAAGTTCCATAGCCCAGGCTATGCCTTCAGCGGTTGTTATCGCATCCAAGCCCAACCTGTTTGCCAAGTCAACAGCCTTCAAGGCAACGTTTAGGTTTGAGTTGCCCACTCTGGCAGTAAAGCCGCTTAGGGCTTCATATTCGGGTCCTTCACCGTAGAGTCCAGCGTATTCTCCATCTCTTATCACATAGAATCTGCTACATGGAACCACACATGAGAAGCAAGCCCTACTTTTTACATTGTATTCTCTCGCCAATCTTTCACCGCTTACTTTGGCTGCATGCTCGAATGTGGCTGAAGTGAAATGTCTAGTGGGCAAAATACCAAGCTTTTCCGCAAGCATCAAAATTCTGGTTGTTCCCATAATTCTACGAGGCCAGTACTGCGGATGAACATACGCCTCTTCATCTATTTCTTCAACAAGTTTCCAAAATTTTTTGGGATCAGCGATTTTGACAGTGCCAGTTCCCTTTAACGCCAGCGCTTTCATGTTTTTGGAAGCCATAACCGTCCCGATACCTGTTCTAGCGGCTGGCCTCGCCAGATTGGCGAATACTCCGGCGAAAAGGACATGATTCTCGGCAGCTGGACCAATCGTTGCAACCTGAACCATTCTTTCTCCTACATCCTTTCTTATCATCTCGGTTGTTTCGTAAACGTCTTTTCCAACAAGGTGTTCTGCATCCTTCATTTGAATTTCTTGGTCTTCTATGAAAATGTAGACTGGTTTTCGACTTTTTCCCTGAATTATTATTTGGTCATATCCCGCGAACTTCATCTCTGCAGAGAAGTGGCCTCCAGCGTTTGAATCCCCTAATATCCCCGTCAAGGGCGATTTCGCACTCACATTAAATCTTGAGCCTAAGGGGAAAGCTGTGCCAACGAGTGGACCTGTGGCAAACATAAGCCTATTTTGTGGAGAAAGCGGATCAACGCCCTTGGCGACTTCCTTATAAAGCCTTTTCGAGTTAAAGCCTCTCCCGCCTAGGAACTCTTTTATCAAAGATTCCTCAGTGGGCTGAACCTTCACCTGATTTTTCGTGAGATCTATTCTGAGAATATTTCCCGCATAACCATAAAATTTAGGCAATTATTCTCCACCTTCTTAGAGTCTCTTCGAGAACTTGATTCGGCACCTTTGGCTCTTGCATCTCTGTTTCTGTGTACGTGAGGGCTTTTGTGGGGCATTTCTCAACGCATAGAGGTTTTCCACCACATTGATCGCAGATTAGAGGAGTTTTTCTTTCAGGATGAAGCTTAATAACTCCGATAGTACATGCTGCAAGACATTCTCCGCATCCAACACATTTTTTCTCGTCTACAGAGATTAGGCCGCCGTCTCTTCTTTCTATGGCTTCTTCCGGACACTTTTCCATAGCTTTACATGGGTCACAATGCCAGCAGACTATCGGCAAATCAAATCCGAAACCGTCCTCTTTTATCACATTTATTCTCGAAATAGAGGTGCCGAAGGAGTTTTCATGACTGAAGGAGCATACCATTTCACATAGTCTACATCCGGAACAGCGATCAACATCAACCAATATTCTTTTCATTTGATCCGCGCCTCTATTTGGTTGAAATTTAGGCAGTGATTTTAAGGTTGGAAAGGCTTAAGTGAGTATCTGTTTTTAGCTGTTTTGTGGATTTCATGAAAACTCTAGTCGTGAAGGTTAAAGCAATCGAAGGTTACTGTGACACGCATAAGGTTAGAGACTGCTTCAGGCTTGAGGGGGGAAAACTAAGTTTTCTAGGTGGAAACAAGCATGTTTGCATTTACGCCCTCTCCAGTTTGCTGCCACTGTTGCCGGCAAAACAAAGGAATATAGATGAACCAGATGATTGGCTGCCGTAAGTTTTCGAGGTGGAATGCCCAGACCCTCAGGGAAGGGTGATCTGGGAAATTACCTACGAGGAATGAGGCTATCAAGAATCAAGAAGAAATAACTTATACGGTGTTCCTTTTTTCCTCGGGTGTTGGGCTATGGATTCGAATCGAACAAGCAAGATTTCCGAAGTCAGAGTAAAAAGAGTCGAAAAACCACCCTACGTTGTCGATCAATCCAAGCTTCACCGATTCAACAGTAGAAATATAATTTTTGATCGGGTGATGTGGGATTCATCTTGGGAAGGCTACATGCGAATGTATGATGAAAAAGTGCTTGACATAATTGCAGAGGAAAACCGG
>Ga0224501_10001547_pt1 | contig 17796 bp, 14 predicted proteins | sample SF_Oct11_sed_USG_4_FD_169105 | JGI IMG/M metagenome (GOLD analysis project Ga0224501, IMG submission 169105) | Sediment microbial communities from San Francisco Bay, California, United States - SF_Oct11_sed_USGS_8_1 | ecosystem: Environmental > Aquatic > Marine > Sediment | place: USA... | reverse complement strand
ATTGATACCGACGATTGTACGAACTCTTGTCAGATTGCGACCTGCGGCGACGGCATTACCTGGTCAGGCGGTACGGGCACAGAGACGTGCGACGACGCAAACGGCATAGATACCGACGATTGTACGAACTCTTGCCAGATTGCAGCCTGCGGCGATGGTATTATATGGTCGGGTGGCACGGGAACAGAGGTCTGCGATGACGCCAACGGCATAGATACAGACGATTGTACGAACTCTTGTCAGATTGCGACCTGCGGCGATGGTGTTATATGGTCGGGTGGCACGGGAACAGAGGTCTGCGATGACGCCAATGGTATTGATACCGACGATTGTACGAACTCTTGTCAGATTGCGACCTGCGGCGACGGCATTACCTGGTCAGGCGGTACGGGCACAGAAACTTGCGACGACGCGGGCTCAAACAGCGATGTGCTTGCCGACGCCTGTAGAACAACCTGCGTATTACCCTCTTGCGGCGATAATGTAACCGATACGGGCGAAGACTGCGATACCGCCGGTCAAAGCGCTACATGCGAAGCTGATTGCCTGGCGCCTTTTTGCGGCGATTCTGTTACAAACACCTTTGCCGGCGAAGACTGCGACGACGGAGGAGTTCAGACCGCTTTATGCGAAGCCAATTGCGCGGCGGCGACCTGTGGAGACGGAATTATAAATACGTTGGCGGGCGAGGCCTGCGATGACGGTAATCTGTTAACCGGCGACGGATGCGACGATTTTTGCGCCATAGAATGGGGAACAAATCCCATAATAACTAATTTAAGTATAACCGGAACCCCTACAGGCGGCGGCGGTAATTACGTCGCAGGCGATAGCGTGACTATTTCATGGAGCGCTTCAGATTCAGACGGCATATTCGGTTATGTTATAATGCTTGCTCCCGATTTTGACGTACAGGGTTCGACAGGAGAGCCGCCGACCATATATAACACCGGTTTTGACCCTTTTAGCATGATACCCGGCGGCGAAACAAGCCATACGTTTACCCTGCCCGACGCATATGGGCAAAGTTATTATCCTATATTAATGGCGGTAGACAATAATTTTCTAACCGGTAATGGAGGCATGAGCATTGCGGTTTATGATTCTCTTATGGCAGTCTCAAGTTTTTCATTATTAATCGGCGACCCTGACGATCCGGCTTCATATTATATACAATCTGGTATACCGGCTTCTTCTATAACTTATGAGCCAAACGGTTATTTTTGTTCAGACGGCGCCACCCAGCTTCCCGAACAATGCGACGACGGCGGATTGCTTGACGGCGACGGATGTTCGGCCTCGTGTGAGTACGAGCCACCGGGAACCGTTTGTTCAGGAACGCATCCTTTACAAAGTATTACGACTGATAATACATTGTTAGACCTTTCTCTTGCTCAAAAGGCAACGGTCACGCTAACCGCCGATTATAGCTGTACAGAATCTGTAACGGTTGAGTTTTATGAACCGGTTTCTATGACTACAAAAATACTGGATCTATCGCAAACCGGCGTGGGGGTTTTTGAGGTTCAGTTTCCTGAAAATATTTATTATCCCGATGGTATATGGGAAGTCACAAAAATTGAAATATATGATCTTAATAAAACAAATCTTTATACTTATATTCCAACTGGTTTAAACTATAAATATGATATAAATGGCGCAGGCGGCGGTCCTTTTAATGGCAGTACGGTTCCTGAAATGAGTACAATAGAAACAATTAATGGTACATCAGATACGATAAAACCGACGTTAAATAGTATTACGGTAACCGGTACTCCTGGCGGTATAAATTACCAGATGGGCGATACATTGAGTATAAGCGCAAATATAACAGATAATTTATCGGGCGTAGATTCTGTAATATTTGCAATTCTTGATCAAAGTTTTAAGAATTATGGCATGTGTCTTCCTATTTTAACCGCCCCCGATACCTATGAGTGCGACGCTGTTTTTACGGGTAATGGCTTTAATACGCCTGCTTATACATATGTATATGTTTACGCTGTAGATATTGCTCAAAATGACGCTGCCTTTTTGGCAAGTTATTTTGAACCTACAAACTATTTTGAATCAGGAATCACAGATACCGGGGTAGCGGCGTCATTTTTTACCCTTGACGTTCCTTTGCCGCCTATTTACGCTTCTCTTACGGTTGGCGATCCGCAGATGCCGGTAGCGGTCATAAAAGATAACGAAATATGGTTTGAATTTGACGTCATATCTGGGGGTAATTACACTGTTTACTGGAACGATACCTCTGACGGAGACGCTTTTCCTACGGCCGATGTTCTCGTTGAGGCGTTTGATTCTCTTGGCAATACAATATTTTTTCAGACAGATGACGGGTTTACTGTTGGCCAAAACTTTTTTCCTTTTTTTGCCCCGCCTTCAACAGGAAAAATATATTTAAGGGTTATGCCTAAATCTGACGGCGATTTTGGCATTTGGGTAACGGGGCCCGTTTGCGGCGACGGCACAATTGATATAAGCGAAACCTGCGACGATACAAATACCGTATCTTATGACGGATGCGCCGCGACCTGTATAGATACTGAAGGCCCGGTTGTTGACTTGACGACTTTAAGTTATAACAGCGTGATTGGTCCAAGCGGTTTGGCTTCTTATGAGGCGGGGGATGTCATTTCGGTATCGGTAGATATAACAGATTTATCGGCCGTAAATACGGTCACGTTTGCCGTTTATGATGAAAATTTAAATAATAGCTATGGAAGCTGCATAGGAGCGATTGTAATAGGCAATACCTACCAGTGCAATATTACATTCGCCGGCTTGACTTCAAACGGCACGGAACATGTTTATGTCTATGCCGATGATATATTTGGAAATCAAACAGAGTATACGATAAATTCTTTATATTCATCAGTAAATTATACTAATAATATAACTTTAGAAGTTGCATCTTCGCCTCTTGTCTTTGTCCCTTATAATAAACAGCCGGTACCCGTTTTTGTTAACAATGGTTATAAAAATATACCGGTTACGCAGTTAAAATACGCTGCATTTAATGCGGTTCTCGGCAATACCTACATCATTTACTGGGATGACATTCTTGATGGAACGGGAACTTATTCGGGAGATATTCAGGTGTCAGCATATTATTTTGACATGAGCCCCATTTTTACAAATATAGATTCTGGCTATACGACAGGGCAGCAGTTTACCGCGATCATGGGCGGCCCTGTTTATATTGAGCTGAGCCCTGTATCGGGCGGTTCTGTGGGGGTTGAGGTTACTTCTGTTGATGAACCTACCACAACCTTGCTGGCAGATTTTGAAAGCGGCTCGTTTGGGGTATCGTCGCCGGTCGTTACATGGACAGCAACCGGACTTTGGCATATCTCAACTTCAAGAACTTCAGAAGGAACTTTTTCGGCCCGATATGCCGACCAAACCCTTGGTACCTATGAAGCATTTGATACTTCTGTGCCGCCGAACTCTATACAAAGCATGGGTACTCTTGATTCAGGAACTTTCACAGCGGGAAGCAGTATCGCTTTTGATTATTTATTGATCAATGAATGTACGGTTGGGACAGTTTGCGGTTTTGATTACGTAAAAGTCTATATTAGTACTGATGGTTTTGCGACAGCGCCTTTTTTGCTTGATAATCTGCCAGGTAACTCATCAGCAGGCGTTTTAGAAACAAGATTTGTCGATACAACAGGATATTTTGGACAAACTGTACAAATCAGATTTGAGTTTAACACATTAGACGGATTCTCAAATAATCATGAAGGGGCCTATATCGACAATATTCGCGTTTATTGATTATTCTTATGAAAAAAGAATATTTTCTTCTAAATTAATATAATCTTCAATATCTTTTTCTAGTATTTCAAGTTGTTGGTATAGAAAGGTCCATGTTCCGCAGGCGCCGGCCGGTGTTTTGTAATCGTTTACAATATGACGAATAGATTTAAGTTGTTCTTTTATATTGGTATAATCATTTTTTGCGCTTTCGATAAATGAATCGGCATTTTCGCTTCTTTCTTTAGAAAGCAAACTGAAAAGATTTTCTTCATCATGTTTTATGTGGTCAATGATAAATAGCGATAAGTTTTGCAAAACGCTGGCCAGCCCGCGCGGACAGTCTTCGTTTTCAGAGTGAACGTTTTCAACTTTATCTGCAAAAAATAAAAGTTTAGGCAGTCGTTCCTTAAAAGATAAATGGAACTGCGATATAATAAAATCTATTAGTTCTTTTTTGGGTTTTTCTTTCCAGTTTTCTGGGTTTCTTGATAATTCTTCTTTCATAAGCGTTTTAATGAGTTTACATCTTCTTTTTATTTACATAGGCGCATAAAGCGTCTTTGTATCTTATATAACTGAAGATAAAAGAATAGACAGACCGACAAGTTGATTTTTTCTCGACAACACGTTTCATTGAATGAGTTTATCGCATGAATTTAGAAGGTACTTTTACAGCCTTAATAACTCCTTTTGAGAAAAACGGCGAAATTGACTGGCGGCGTCTTGAAGAATTAACGCGGTTACAAATTCAAAACGATGTCGAAGGAATCGTTCCGTGCGGTACAACCGGCGAGAGCCCTACTTTAAGCCATAAAGAACACCGCGAGGTAATTGCCCGCGTAATTAAAACGGCCAAAGAAGAAAAATCTGAAGCAATTGTCATAGCCGGCACCGGTTCAAACTCTACCAAAGAAGCTGTAGAGCTTACCAAAGCGGCCGCTGAAGACGGGGCAGATTACTCTCTTTCGGTGAATCCGTATTATAATAAGCCTACTCAAGAAGGTTTATACCGTCATTTTTCAGAAATAGCCGACGCTTCGTCTATTCCCATTGTACTGTATAATATTCCGGGAAGAACCGGCGTTTCGTTGAGTATTGATACTATAAAAAAACTTGCCGCTCACGGCAATATCGCGGCCATTAAAGAGGCAACCGGCGATTTGAACCTTATGATAAGCATAATACAAGAAACTCCCGATAATTTCAACCTTATTTCGGGCGACGATAATCTGCTTTTGCCCATATTATCTGTTGGCGGCAGAGGCGTTATCAGCGTTGTTTCAAACATCTTTCCCAAAGAAGCCTCAGAGATAACCAGAAAATATTTAAATAAAGAATATGAGACGGCAAAAGAAATCTTCATGAAGCTATTTCCGGTTTGCGGGGCCATGTTTCTTGAGACAAACCCTATACCGGTAAAATATGCCGCGTCATATTTGAATTTATGCGAAAATGTTCTGCGTCTTCCTTTGACGCCTGTATCTAAAGAAAATGAAATTAAAATACAAAACGCCGTTAACGCCTTTAAGGGGGCGGCGTGACGCAATTTGCTATTGTCGGCGCTCTTGGGCGAATGGGGCAGGCTATTGCCCGCCTGTCTTTATCAAATCAAAAACTTCAGTTTGTATCGGCAATTGAAAGAAAAGACCATCCGCAAACCGGTAAAACTTACGGCGATTTAATCAATACAGCCGAATTTCAAATGCCGGTTATACAATTAGAGAATGCTCCATTGGGTTTGGGCGGCGTGATAGATTTTTCTTCTCCAGAATCTTCTATGAATACGGTTTCATTCTGTCTTGAAAAGTCGATTCCTCTGGTTATAGGAAGCACCGGATTCTCAAAAGAGCAGAATTTAGCCATAAGAGAAGCAGCGGCAAATATACCTGTTGTTTTAGCTTCAAATATGTCTTTAGGCGTAAATCTTCTTTTTCATTTGACTAAAATAGCGGCAAGAACCTTAAAAAATGCCGGTTTTGCTCCCGAGATAACCGAAATACATCACAAACATAAAAAAGACGCTCCGTCTGGCACCGCAAAAACGCTTGAAGAAATTATAAAAGACGAATATGAATATAGCCAAGATAATGTAATATACGGGCGAGAGGGAATCGTTGGGGAACGCCCCGAAAAAGAACTGGCGGTTTTTGCCCTAAGAGGCGGAGACGTCGTAGGCGAGCATACGGCTTATTTTTTTGGCGAAGGCGAACGCGTTGAATTGACGCACAAGGCGACATCAAGAGAAATTTTTGCTTCGGGAGCCCTGACGGCTGTTCAATTTCTCCAAGGCAAAGAAACCGGTCTTTATAACATGTTAGACGTACTGGGATTATCAGAATCATGACGAATAAATTTATTATTGAGGGCGGTAATTCTCTTCAGGGAAGCATTGTGCCGCAGGGCAACAAGAATGAAGCGTTACCCATTTTATGCGCTTCGGTTTTAAATGCGCAGGGCGTTGTAATTCATAATATTCCTCAAATTGAAGATATTAAAAATCTTATTAAGATCTTAGAGTTTTTAGGGGCAAAAACGTCAAAAATAAACGGCGATTCTTCTTTGAAGATAGAGTTTCCTGAAATTATTACTTCAAAACTTCCCGAAGATTTAACGGCCTCATTGCGCGGGGCGGTTACGTTAATAGGGCCTCTTTTAGCGAGAACCGGCGAAGTGTATATGCCAAGACCCGGCGGCGATAAAATAGGACGCCGCAGAATTGATACGCACCTTTTAGCGATGAAGGCGTTGGGCGCAGAAATAAAAGTAGAGGCCGACGGTTATTTAATCAGGGCCAAAAAACTAAAGGGGGCCTCTATTCTTCTTGACGAGGCCTCGGTTACGGGCACTGAAAACGCTGTAGCCGCCGCCGCCGTCGCCGAGGGAAAAACAATCATTGAAAACGCCGCCTCAGAGCCTCATGTTCAGGGCGTTTGCCGGTTTTTACAGTCAATGGGAGTAAAAATAGAAGGTATCGGCAGCAATGTATTAACAATCGAAGGCATCGGGAGTTTTGAAAACCTTAAAGCCGCCGAGCATACCATTGGCCCCGATTATCTTGAAATAGGCAGTTTTATTTCAATGGCCGCTTTAACAAACGGAGAAATCAAAATAAAAGACGTTAACGAGCGCGATTTAAGAATGATTTTAATGGGATTCTCAAGACTTGGAATTGAAACTAAATATGAGTATGCCGAAGGCAAGACAAACCTTATTGTGCCCAAAAATCAATCGCTTAAAGTTCAGACTGATGTGCATAACCAGATACCTAAAATAGACGACGCGCCATGGCCCGCTTTTCCCGCAGATTTGGTGTCTATTATTTTAGTGACGGCGACGCAATGCAGCGGAGATATTTTAATTCACGAAAAACTTTTTGAAAGCAGGCTATTTTTTACCGATAAGCTTATAAGCATGGGGGCCAGAATCGTTTTATGCGACCCTCACAGAGCCGTAGTTATGGGACCTGCAAAGCTCTATGGGCAAAAGTTGACCTCTCCTGATATACGAGCGGGTATGGCATTAGTGATTGCCGCTTTATGCGCAGAAGGCGAATCAGAAATACAGAATATTATTCAAATTGACAGAGGGTACGAAAGAATTGACGAAAGACTTAGAGAGCTGGGGGCCAAAATAAACAGAGCTTAGGTAAATTGCGGTACAGTAAATTATGAATCTTAATCTTACTAATTTACTTTACCGTAGACGGCTTTAATAAATTTTGTTATATTAGGAATTAAAAATGAACGAAAAAAAATTGCTAGAAATGATCAATAACGAAAAAGAACAAGATAAAGAATCATCAAAAAATCTTCGCGAAAAAATATCGTCAAGATTTCTAAACAACCGCCAGATATTTTTGTGGGGCGCCATTCACGATAAGACATCAGAAGTTATAGTCGAAAAATTATTGTTTCTTGAAATGGAAGATCCGGGCAAGCCGATTTATTTCTTTATTAATTCTCCGGGCGGGGTAATTTCGTCGGGCATGGCGGTTTATGACGTGATGCATATGATAAGTTCTCCTGTTTATACGATTACTATGGGTATGGCCGCTTCTATGGGGGCCATCTTGTTTTCTGCGGGCGAAAAAGGGCATCGTTATTTATTTTCTCACGCTAAAGTTATGATTCACCAGCCCTTGATTTCAGGGCAAATTATCGCGCCGGCTATTGATATAAAAATTCACGCCGATGAAATAAAGAAAACCAGATATGAACTTAATCGTATTTTATCAGAAAAAACGGGTCAATCTCTTGAAAAAATTGAAAAAGATACCGACAGAGATTACTATCTTAGCTCTCCCGAGGCCCTAAAATACGGAATTGCCGATAAGATAGTCGACGATTTTAGCGAATTATGGTCAAAGACTTCAGAGAAGACAAGCCCTTCAAAGACAGAGTCTTCGGCTAAAAAAGCTTCTAAAAAAAATAAAAAATAATTTCTTAAACAATTTTTAGAGAGCTTAGCGATAGCAGCGCCAGAAGTATGCCTACTATCCAAAAGCGAATCACGACCTTGTTTTCGTGCCAACCGCTTAATTCATAGTGGTGATGCAATGGGGCCATCTTAAATATTCTTCTGCCCTTCGATTTAAAAAACGCCACTTGAAGTATAACGCTTAACGCTTCGGCGACAAAAACTCCGCCTAATATTAGTAAAATTAACTCTCTCTTTATTAAAATCGCCGAAATGCCCACGGCGCCGCCAATGGCTAAAGAACCCGTGTCGCCCATAAAAACTTCGGCGGGATAACTATTGTACCATAAAAAGCCGGTAGCCGCCCCCACCAGCGCCGCTAAAAAAACAGCCGTTTCATTCGCTTCTGGATAATAAGGCAAGAGAAGATAGTTTGTAATATTATAAAGGCCCGTGATATAGGCGAATACCCCCAGAGTTGTCAAAACAATAACCGATAGCCCGATTGCCAGGCCGTCTAAACCGTCGGTTAAATTTACCGCGTTTGAGGTACTTACAATAATTAAAATCCAAAACGGCACGGCGAAAAATCCTAAATTTATAAGCGGTTCTTTTAGAAATGGCACAAACAAATCTGTCGTCATTTGCGGATTATCGGCGGGCGCAGAGGGAAAGAAAATAATTAAAAGGGAAATAACAAGAGCGATAATAATTTGCAGTAAAAATTTAATTTTTGCTTTCATGCCGCCGCGTACTTTTAAAATTGATTTTTGGTAGTCGTCCCAGAATCCGACGGCAGACAACAAAAGAGTTCCCATCCATAAAAAAATAAAATACAGGTTTGAAAGGTTCCCCCAGAGCAAAGCTGAAATGCTCATAGCCGTAATAATTAAAACGCCTCCCATAGTAGGCGTACCGGCTTTTAATTTATGAGATTCGGGACCGTCGTCTCTTATTTCTTCGCCGAATTTTAGTTTCTTAAGAAAACGAATAAACCTGGGGCCCAAATAATAGGTTAATAAAAGAGAGGTCACGGCGGCAAAAACCATGCGAAAAGTAACATAGCCAAATACTCTGAAAAACGATAAAGAATCGCTGAACTTATGAAGCGGATATAAAAGCCAGTAGAACATATAACGTCAATTTTTATGATTTGCACTGTAAGGCAATTGAAAAAATAAAATATGACTTGTTTTTATATCTTTAAATTAGAAATTGCAAATATATAAAATGACAATAACATTAAGAATGATAATTATTAAGCTAGGGGCGATAAAATCAACAATATTGCTTACAATGACTCTTTGTATTTTGTCTGTAGCTTTTACCGGCATGATGAGCCTTATTTTTCGGGGAGAGATCATGCTCTATAGTATTATAATTTCTCTTGTGATTCCGGCTGTTTCTGTTCCTCCTGTATCTATGTTATTCATAAGATTAATTATTAAGCTTGACGAAACCGAAAAAAAGATGTATCAAAAGTCTATAACAGACGAGTTAACCGGTTCGTATAACCGCCGGTTCATGATGGAAATTCTTGAAAAAGAAATGCACCGCGCCAGAAGATTTCATCATAAATTATCTCTTATCATGCTCGATCTCGACGATTTTAAAAAAATTAACGACGAGCATGGTCACCTGAAGGGAGATTTAGTTTTAAAAGAACTTTCAAATTTATGCATAAAAAGCATGCGCGAGATAGATTATTTTGCCAGATACGGGGGCGAAGAGTTTTTATTTGTTTTTCCCGAAACATCAAAAGAAGAAGCGACTATTTTTGCCGAGCGTCTGCGAATTTCAATCATGAATATTAAAATTCCCGTAGAAGATAAAACAATAAGTTTTACGGCAAGTATAGGGGTTACAGAGCTTGATTTTGAAAAAGATTTTATCAACAATTTTATTGAAAGAGTAGATATGGCGCTTTATGAAGCGAAAAGAAAAGGAAAAAATATTGTCGTAACCAGATGAAGAATAAAAATGCGATGATAGAAAAACCGAAATTCTTAAAACCAGTTCTTGTTTGTTTTATCTTAACGGTAACTTCAGCTTTATATTCTGCAGACTGGAGCAAAGAAAAAGAAAAAGACGGTATCACTGTTTTTATGCGGGATGTCGCAGGCTCTAATTATCGCGAGTTTCGCGCGCAAATGACAGTTAATTCTTCTTTATCGGCGTTAGTCGCCGTTTTAGACGATACAGAATCATATTGCAATTGGATTTACAAATGCTTAAACGCATCGCTCTTGAATAAAAAACAGACCAGCGAAACAGATATTCGTTACATTCATACGATATTAGATTTTTCTATGCTTTCTTCAAAACGAGATACTATTACGCGCTCTGTTTTAACGCAGAATAAAGAAACAAAGACGATTGATATTTCGCTTTTAGGGGTACCGTCTTTTTTGCCGGTTTCTGACGATATTGTAAGAATAAAAAAATTAACCGGATTCTGGAAAATTGAGCCAAAAGACAGCGATATTGTCGAAGTGACATACCAGTTGCACTTAGAGCCAGGGGGGAATATGACTTCATGGCTGGTGAATTCTACTCTGGAAGATATCGGTTTTGAAACGTTAAAAAAAATGCGCGAGATGATAAAATCTTCAAAATATAAATCGTCAAAATTTGATCATATAAAAGAGCCCTAAGAAAATTATTTTATGGCGTTAAAGATATTTAACATTGCCTTTGATTTGTTTAATGTATAAAAGTGAATGCCGCGTACTTTGTTTTTTAATAAATCATGAACCTGATTAATTGTCCATTCGACGCCAACTTTTTCTTCGTCTTCTTTATTCGCATTTTGCATTGCTTTTAATAATTTTGCCGGAAACCTAGCGCCGCCCGCAAGTTCGGCCATTCGGTTCATGTTCTTTCTTGAAACGACGGGCATGATACCCGCGATAATAGGTATATTAATATTTTCTATCTCGCATCTCTCGCAAAAATCGTAAAAATCGCGGTTATCAAAAAATAGCTGTGTGCATATATAATCGGCCCCCGCGTCTGATTTTTGTTTTAAGTAATCCATTTCAAGTAGTCTGTTTGGAGTTTCAGGGTGGCCCTCAACGAAACCGGCTATTCCTATTCCCATCGATGAAAATTCGTTTTTAATAAAGCTTACAAGTTCAGACGCGTGAGAAAATCCGTCTTTTACGGGTTTAAAGCTTTTCTCCCCTCTAGGGGGGTCTCCGCGAAGGGCCATGATATTTTCAATGCCGCTTTTTGAATATAATTTCAGTATGTCTCTTATCTCGTCTTTTGAAGAACCGACGCATGTAAGGTGCGATACCACCGTTATATTGTTTTCTTTTTGTAGTTTTACGATAAGGTCATGGGTTAAATCGCGCGTCGAACCGCCCGCGCCGTAAGTAACGCTGACATAAGCCGGATCTAAAGGTTTCAGCTCGTGTATAGTTTTAAATAAAGTATCTGAAGCGTCGTCGGTTTTCGGCGGAAAAAACTCAAAACTAAGCGCCGGATTGTTTGAATTTAATATTTTAGAAATATGCATTGTATTAAATATCGGCGCGTTGATTGCGTCTGTTAGCAAAAAAGATTTCCAAAAAAGAAAGATGACTCAAATTGTAAAATATAAAGAATTGAAAATTCTTAAATTTATCGCGGCCTGGCGGTTACTACATTAGACGGTTTTGATTCATGATCGGCGAATTCAATGTCTTCTGTCCAGTCGCTGTCGCAGCTGGTTATCCAGAAATAATAAGGAATATTCTTTTGAAGAAGAGGATATTCCATTCGAAGCTTGGGAATCTTTTTTGTATAATGAAAATTTTTCAATATCATATCGTTTGTTATTTCTATAATAATTCTATTTTGATATCTTAGATCTTCAGTTTCCCATTTATCGTTGTCGCTTATGGTTACGCCCTCATAATTATTTTCATTATTTTTTATAAAGTCTTTATACCTTATAATGCCTAAGGGCTCATAGGGCTTTATGCCGTAATATATATGATACCTGCCGCCCTTTATCACGTCCATTTCTGCGTTTCTTAAAAAGTGCAGTTTCACGCTTTCTTCTTTTGTCTCTTCAGCCATGAGACCGCGGGGCGCGTTCGGCGGAGGGTTTTCGCGGTAGCTGATTTTCACCTGATTTAATTCGGGCGTTTTAATTCCTGACGAGTCAGAATAAAATTCGACTTTCCATTGTATATATTTTGCTTTTTGTTCCCTTAGGTTAATGTTTTCTGTATTTTCAAACGGAAATTCTTTTTCGCTTAGATTTTCGGGGAACGGTCTGTTTGAAAATCGTATGTATGACAGTATCCTTGTATCTCTTTCTTCAGAGCCTTCAAAATTAACGTTGAGTATTTCTGAGGCGCTGTAGGGCAGTTCAATAATCTTGCTTATCGCCGTTGACGGAGTTTGAATAAACTGTCTTCCGTTTCTTTTAAGCATGCCGTAGGTGCCCGTATCGTTGTCTATAGATAATATATAATTTGCAAAAATCAACTCGTCAATTGCGCCTAAGAAATTTCTGCCGATAATTAAAGGCGACTTGTCCCATGGATGAAACGACGGCCTCAATATGGTGCCCGAAGGCGAAAAATTATCGGTAACATAAATTCTATTTTGCTCTATTCCGTTTAAATATAATATCAGTACGCCTCTGTTTTCATGATACTGCAGTATGACCCTTTGAAAGCTGTTTATTTTTATTGTATCTTGCGTAAATATATTGATTTCAGGAACCGGTATGCCGTCTTTTCGAAAAAAATTAATAAACTTAAACACAAGCCGGTCGTTTTCCCATGCCGCGCGTATCCCCTGCTTTTTGCCGCCGAAAAGAGCTACTTTTTTCATTAGCTCCATATTTCGCTTAAGCTGATATGGTCTTATCATAAAAGCAATAGAGAAATTTTCAAGGTCTTCTTCTGAATTAAGAAAGATATATTCGGCCGGAGAAATCCATACTTCATGCTGGGGCTGTTCAAAACTGGCGGCTTCTTTAACAGAATCAGAAAATTCAACGGAATTAAAATTTGACTTTAGAAGGCTGCCCCCGACGATATTAATATATTTTTCGGGAAAGGCCCCTTCGTGAGTTTTGTCAAATGAGACGTAAAGGGCGTTATATCTTTGCATTTCAGATAGCTCATACGATTTTCGGCTCATTTCAATCGTCTGAAATCCGTTTTTATCGGTAATTATTTTAATTCCCTTTTTTTCGAATATATCAAACGCAGCGGATTTTTTTCCCCATGTTAAAACGCCCGCATATATATATTCATGCGAAATTGCGGTAAATAGAAATAGAATTATGAACAGAAAGCCGCGTCTAGAAAGATGATTATATGTTTTTTGAGACTTCTTCGATTTTCTCAAGTCGTCGCATGTGCCTGTCTCCTTCGAATTCATTCTCAAGATATGCGCGTATAATTTGAAAAGCTTTCTCATTTTCTAATACTCTGGCGCCTAAAACCAGTATATTGGCGTTATTGTGTTTTTTAGCCATTTGTGCCGTAAATTCATTATGGCACAAAGCGGCTCTAATTCCTTTAAATCTATTAGCGACAATAGAGGCGCCAATGCCCGTGCCGCATATCGCAATGCCTGTTTCGATTTCTTTTTGCAAAACGGCTTTCGCGAGCGCCGATATATAATCGGGATAATCAACCGATTCTTCAGAAGAACATCCGTAGTCTTTCCATTGAATTTTTGAAAATTCATTTTTTATATCTTCTTTTAATTTATAACCGCCGTGATCTGACGCAATGCCCATTTTCATAGCGGCATTCTTTTTTTTAATTTCAGTTTGACAACTAAAGCAATTATATTTTCTCTCAAATCACAGGGCGCTGTTATATCAACCGCAAATTATAATTACAAGCGGTTCTTTAATAATTTATCGGTTAATATAAAAAAAATGCGTATAAAAAGTTTATAGAAAAATAAGACTTCTCAGGAGATTCGCTCAATAAAAAGAGTCTTAAGACTCATTAAAAATGAAAGATCCCGCATGGATAAAAACTCCGCCGCCTGAGAAATCTTTTCGCTCTATATTAAAATGGGGCAGCCCCGGCGAATACAAGCGCCCAAACAAACGTCTTGTAAAGTTTCTTGCCGATTTTTTCAGTCTAAGAGAAGATTTTTTTCAGAAACCCAAAAGCTCGGGTCTTGACGAGATTTCAGTAAAAACATCCGTCAAACTGAACAAAAAACATCTCGATTATTTTCAAAAACTTTGCGGCAAAGAAAACATTAAAACAGATTCATACGATAGAATTAAGGCGTCATACGGCAAGACCATGGTTGATTTAATGCGGCTTCGCGAAAAGAAAATCGAAAATCTGCCCGACGCGGTTGTCTCGCCTAAGAGCAAAAAAGAAATTGAAGAGATTGTTAAATATTGTTCAAAACATAAAATTCCCTTATATGCAACCGGAATGCGTTCTTCGGTTACGCGCGGTACAGAAGCCGTCAAAGGCGGAATTTCGCTTGATATGACGGTTCATATGAATAAAATTATTTCGTTTAGCGAAACAAACCAGACAATAACCGTTGAAGCCGGCATTACAGGCCCCATGCTTGAAGAGGCCCTGAATAATGCTCATAATAAATTCAAAGCGAAAAGAAGATATACATGCGGTCACTTTCCTCAGTCTTTTGAATATTCTACGGTTGGCGGATGGATTGTAACCCTTGGTTCGGGCCAGCAAAGCACATATTACGGCGACGCAAGAGACCTGGTAATCTCTCAGGAATATGTAACGCCCGCGGGCAATATTTCGACAAAAAACTTTCCCGCCGAGGCGTGCGGACCATCGATAAATTATTTTATGCCCGGCAGCGAAGGCGCTTTTGGAATTTTAGTTTCGGTTGTATTGAAAGTTTTCAGGTATATGCCCGAAAACCGCAGGTATTTTACGTATATTTTTAAGGATTTTAAAAACGCCATATCGGCGGGGCGCGAAATTATGCAAAGCGAAAACGGCATACCCTCGGCGTTTCGAATTTCTGATTCTGAAGAAACAGAAGCGGGTTTTAAGCTTTACGGCATTCCAGATATCGTTATCGATAAAGTGTTACCGTTTTTAGGATTTAAAAAAAATAAGCGCTCTATTTTGCTCGGGTTTACCGACGGGGGCGGGCAATATTCAAAACTTGCCGCAAAGAACATAAAAAAAATATGCGGCCGGTATAAAGCCTTAAGCATAACCGGATACGCCGCCAAAAAGTGGGAAAAGGGCAGGTTTAAAGACCCGTATATGCGCGACGATTTGCAAGATTTCGGAATTATCATGGATACTTTAGAGTGCAGCGTTACATGGGAAAATATATCCGAAGTTTATTCGGCGATACGCGCTTTCGGCAAAAGCAGACCGCAAACCATGGTTATGATGCACATGTCTCATTTTTACTCTCAGGGTACCAATTTGTATATTATTTTCACCGGAATATTTAAAGACATAAGCGAATTCTCAAAGTATCAAATGGGAATAATAAAAACAATAAAAGACAGCGGCGCTTCTTTAAGCCACCATCACGGTATTGGTAAACTAATCGCGCCGTTTTTTGAAGATTATACAGGCAAAACAGAGATGGGCCTTCTAAGGGCGGCTAAGAAATATCTTGATTCAAATAATATATTAAACCCCGGCGGTACGCTGGCGTTAGATATAGAGAAAAAACGGCAAAAGCGTAAGTTATAAGCCATGCGTTTTTCTGAATATTTTTTAATTGATAAAATGAGCATTATTATGTTATAGGTTTTTGTCTTATTGTTTTAGCGCAGTATGAAAAATAAAACTAACCTTGTGGGCCTTATTGAAGACGAAGTTATCTTTCGCGAACATATGGCTAAACTTTTGAAAAAGAGTAAATATGTCAAAGAAGTTACAACGTATAATTCTGCGGAAGATTTTTGGGGCGATATCGATAGAAAAAAATACGATATTCTCTTTATTGATATAAACCTTCCCGGTATAAGCGGCATCGATTTGACGCGAATGATTTCGCAGAAGTATCCGCGTATAAAAATAGTAATTATAACAGTGATTTCGTCTGAAAATATTATTATTCAGGCCTTAAAAGCCGGCGCTAAAAGTTATATTGAAAAATCAGAAGCTCCGCCTGTTGATTTTATCATAGATACGATAACCTCAAAAGGAGCCGTTATTTCGCCGACGATTGCCGCGAAAGTTCTAAATTCGTTTCAAAATATTTCGTCTCGCGAAGATGTCGACGCTTTATCAACGAGAGAAATGCAGATTTTAGAGGTTTTATCTTCGGGCGAATCTATAAAGAAAATTGCCGAGCGTTTGCATATCAGCGAGAAAACGCTTCGAAACCATATTCATAATATTTATAAAAAACTGCATATAAACAGCAGGGCAGAAATGATGATTAAAGCCACAGAAATGGGTTTTTTATAATCTTAAGGCATTTCTATTTTTCCCTTCATGCCCGCTCTTATCAGAAAATCGGGCAGTCTTTTAATAACCGGCATTAAAAGTCTCATTTGCCAAGGGAAAATATAGTTCTTTTTGTTTTTTCGGATGGCCCTGACGATGATTTTAGCCGCTTTTTCGGCAGACATGATAAAGGGCATTTGAAATTTATGTTTTTTTACAAACGGAGTATCGATAAACCCCGGCGCGATATTCGTGAATTTTATGCCGAAGTTATTATAGCGCAGTCTCAGCGAATTCATAAAAAAATGAACGGCCGATTTTGAAGCTGAATAACCAGAATCTGGAAGGGGACGAAATCCGGCGACAGAGCCTATGGCGGCGCAGTGCCCCTTTTTGCTGATTATCATTTCATTTAAAAAAACGCTTATGGTATTTGTTACCCCGATAGTGTTTGTATTGAAAATTTCGGCAATTTCTTCGGGCGTATAATGAAGTTTATGATATTTAGAGCCTATGCCCGCGTTGGCAATAACGAGATCGACCCCTCTGGCTTTTTTAATGAAGTCAAAAGCTGCCTTTTTCACTTCAGATATTTTTGATACGTCGGTTTTATAGATAAAAACATTCGCTTTTGTTTTTTCAAGTTCTTTTTGAATTTTCTTTAATATGTCAAGGCGTCTTGAGGCAAGCCCCAGTATAACGCCTTCTTTTGCGTATTCTTTTGCCAAAGCATGGCCCAGCCCGCTTGAGGCTCCGGTGATAAATATTTTTTTATAGTTTTTCATTTAAGAAATTGAAATAAAATTTCAAGTTACTTTGAAAAGAAAAAAATATTTCAAAAAATATCATATGCCTGTGCATTTTGTTGACAAAAATGTAATACCGTATTAGATTGCATTCAAAGTATCAAAATGGCGCATAAAAAAGGCGTAGGCAGCAAGAAAATTATGCGCCGATACAGCAAGGAGATTTAATGAAAACTAAACATTTTGTGAACAGAATTATTTTGCCGGTTTTAATCATTGCCATAGCGCATCTATTAAACTGTGCAGAAAAACAATATATACCTGAAGAAACCACCAGCAGTACATACTCTATAGGCGGCAGTGTCACGGGCGTCTCTGCGGGAACGCTTGTTCTGCAGAATAACGCGGGCGATAATTTAACCATTACAGCCGACGGCAATTTTACATTTGCCGCACAGCTTACAAGCGGCAGCGCATATGAT
>Ga0224501_10001546_pt1 | contig 17800 bp, 11 predicted proteins | sample SF_Oct11_sed_USG_4_FD_169105 | JGI IMG/M metagenome (GOLD analysis project Ga0224501, IMG submission 169105) | Sediment microbial communities from San Francisco Bay, California, United States - SF_Oct11_sed_USGS_8_1 | ecosystem: Environmental > Aquatic > Marine > Sediment | place: USA... | reverse complement strand
AATAAAGATATATCAGCATAAATTTCTAAATCTCTGTCAATTTTATTTATAATCTGAATTCCCTTTTTATTGGCCTGCTCATCAAAAATTTTAATAATAGCTTCAATAAAGGAATGTGCGTTAAAAATGGAAAGTTCAGGATTTATTTTGCCTAAATGGATTCTTGTTAATTTTAAAATATCATTTATAAGATGTATCATTTCGCCGCATGAAAAAATTCCTGTTTCTGCAAAATCTTTTATCTCTTTAATATTTTCTGTATTTTTTATTAAATCAAAAACAAGCATAATCGGATGTATTTTATTTTTTAGATCGTGGGCAACCAAAGAAACAAATTTATCTTTGAGCTGGGTGGCCTTTTCGGCTTCTTTTTTGGCTTTTCTTAATTTAATTTCACTATTTTTTTCTCTTGTAATATCATGAACAATTGAAGTTACACCAATTACATTATTTTCTTCATTTAAAAGAACTGTATTGTGCCACTGGCAATATATCCGTTGATTAGCTTTTGTAATGTTTTCGTTTATACCTCTTACAAATTTTTTTTGTTCTATAAGCCTGTTCCATACTCTTTCTACATAAGCGCGTTCTTCTTTAGGTACAATTAAATCAAAAGCATTTTTTCCCGCTGCTTCTTCTTTTGAATAGCCAAATATTTTTTTAGCCGCCGGGTTCCATGATACAACGTTAAAATTTATGTCCCAGCTGATAACCCCAAGAGGAGTATGTTGAATATGAAAAGATAATTTTTGCTCAGATTCTCTAATATCTTTCAATATTTTTTTCTTTTCAGTTATATCTTGAAAAATAAGTTGAACAACTTTTTTATTTTTATATATAAAAGGCTCAGCTGAAACCTCAACATCAATAATTTCGCCGTCAAAACGAACAAACTTTTCTTCTTTTTTTTCAACACGGCGTCCTTCTTTAAGCATTGTTTTCATCCTTTCTTTTACAATTACTTTATAATCAGTATGTACTACCCGTAAAGGATGAATATTTAATATTTGTGCTTGATTTTTAGCTTTTAAAATTTTTACAGTTTCATTATTCGTAAAAAGTACTTTTTTACCATCATGAACAATAGCCGCCACGGGCAGCATATTAAAAAACGTTTTGTATAGTTTTATATTCTCATTGAAATTGCTCTCTCCTAACATAAAGGGCTCCCTTCTCACCCATTATAGCCTTATTTTTATATTTTTAACCACTATAAAAGCAAGCCTAATTTTGACAAGGCATTTTTTAATTTCTTTGCGTATTTCATCTCTTTATCAGTCAATATGTATATTGATAATGCTTTTATTATTTGGCATGAATATGTGTTTTTATATTGAATTTTTAAACTCAAAATTCAATTATGCCTATATTCATAGTATTACAAATTTATATAATGGATTATATTAAAAACATTCTTAATTTTAAAGTACTATTTAGTATAATTTTAATAAATTCGCTTTCACCAGAAAATAATAATATGGAACAACTTTTTAAAGAATTAAATATTAAAAAGATAAAAAATGTTAAAACCATTATAATGCATTCCATAGATGCATCTACATCTGGCCCTTATGGTCTGCAAATTTTCAATAAATAATAGTATGAATGAAGATATGGACCAAAAAACTCGCGAAAAAATTATTTTAAGCGATAAAAATTGCTTTGTGTTAGCGGGCGCCGGTACCGGCAAAAGTACCTTAATCGCCCAAAAAATAGTTTATTGTATTGAAAATGAATTTATAAAACAAATGAGTAAAGTATACGCTATTACCTATACAAGAAAAGCTGCAGCTGAACTTTTATGGAAAATTGAAGAAGAAATAATAAAAAAAGCAAATCAAAATAATTTAGAAATCAATAAAAAACAAACCCTTTTAAATTCATTAGAAACATTAGATGAAATGTACGTGGGAACAATTCATGGTTTTTGTGTTAAGATATTAAAAAACTTTCCGGCTGAGGCAGGTGTTGATCCTGTTTTTAAAGTTATTGATGAAGACGAAAAACGGTTTTTATTTGATGATATCTTTTATAATTACTACGAAGAAAACATAAATAATTATACCAACAAAATCATTTCAAACATATGGGATAAACTGCTCACTCTGGAAGAAGAAATAAATATAGAAAAAATAAAAGAAAACCTAATTCGATTTCAAGAAAAATATTATTTATTAGAAAGATTAAAAGAAAATGATTTTTTTATAAAAGATGAAAAAGAAATGATGAACGCCATTCAAAATTCTTTTGAATATCATGTTCAAATATTTAAAAAACTTATAAATAATTACGATTACAAACTTGAACATGAAACTTCTTCAAATGACAACAGTCTGGGAAGTTTAATTGTAGAAATATTAAATATTTTAAATCAAGATATAAGCTGGGATGAACTTGAAATTTACACGTCTTCGCTGCCTTCTGTATCAAACATGGGCAAAGTAAAATATATTATAAATAAAAAATCGGCTGATGAAGATAAAAATTATCTAAACGAACTTAGATCATACTGCAAACTAATGTCTGGCAGATATGATCTTTTTCAAAAAGATTTAGAAAAAAACGCAAATTTAGAAATATATTTAAACAAAAAGCCTTTTTATATGCACGCTTATTCTTCTAAAATTATTGAAAATGAATACAAAAGATATTTATGGCATAAAATAGTTCAAGATTTTGAAAGTTATTTTTCATCAAGAAAAAAATTATTGGGCATATTAGACTACCAGGATCTTCTTCAACTAACACAAAAGCTTATAATGAAAAAAGAATTTATACAATCGGTTAGAGAGCAAATAGATTATTTATTTGTTGACGAATACCAAGATACCGATCCTCTTCAATCTGAAATTTTCAATACAATAGAATTAAACTTAAAAAATAAAAATAATATTCATTTATTTTTAGTAGGCGACGAAAAACAATCTATTTACAGATTCAGAGGGGCCGATGTAGAAGCTTTTTTATGGCAAAAGAAATATTTTGAAGAAAATAACCGCGCTCTTATAGAATCTCTTATCATAAACAGAAGAAGCTGTGAGCCTATATTAAATTTTGTTAACACGATTTTTTCTGAGAAAAAAACAAACCAAAGCAATCTGTCTATTAAAAACTACCGCCCCATCTATTGCGGTATAAAAAATCAGAATAACCTAAAAAACAAAGGCGTTTATATTTCATTTATTGACAATAAAATGTATGATGAAAACAATTTGAAAATATCTGAACTTCGAAAATTTGAAGCCAAAGTAATTGCCGATGAAATTGAAAAAATAATTAAATTAAATACTGAAAAATTAAGCATCGCTCTTCTTTTTCAGGCATTAACCAGTACAGAAGAATACATTATTGCCTTAAAAAACAAAAACTTGCCCGTAACAATTTCAGGAAGAACCCATTATACATATATGAAGTCTGTAAAATATTTTGAAATGCTACTTCGTTTTATAGCAAACCGTCACGATTTAATTTCTTTAACTGGATTTTTGCGATCTCCCTTTGTTAGACTTTCTGACAGTGACATACAAAAACTTTCAAATTTAAACCTGCTTCAATCATTAGCAAGAGGACTTTTAATTGAAGAAGAAATCAAACACGAATATTTTAATAACACTCTAAATGAATTTTCCGTTAAAATATCAAAACTTTTAAAATTATTAGACTCTATACCTATTCATGACTTTTTAATCGCAACTTTTGAAGAATTTAGTTTTTTTGAAACAGCCAAACTTCATGAAGAACCTGAAGAAATTCAAACTGTTTTTTTAAAAATTTTGAAAACATCTAAATCTCTTGAAAACTATACAAATATTTCAAGTAATAATTTATCTTCTAGAAATCTTTTACTAAAATTAGCTGACGAAATAAAAAATTACGAAGGTCTTGTGATTGAAACAGAAGAAATAAATTCTGAAAAAACCAAATCTTCAAACTTTATTCAAATTATGAGCATACATAAATCAAAAGGACTCGAGTTTGATATTGTTTTTATGCCAGACTTGTTTCGTAAAAGCCGAGCTAATCTTCCTGATTTTACAATAGAACCTGTTTATGAAAAAAATAAAATATATTCTGAATTTGAAAACAGTAAAACATTTAACTTCTCTTTTTTTAGAAACGAAGAGGATTTTAAGCAGCGAGTTAAAACCAAAGAAGAAAATGAAGCTGTTCATCTTATGTACACAGCAATGACAAGAGCTAAATTGAGACTTTATTTTTTCATACCTTACGAAAATATTAAAATTTCTGACTCTTGTCTTTTACAAAAACTTTTAAACTCACTTGAAGATAAAACAAATTTATTTAATGAAATATATACACAAATAACTGATAATTTTAGGGAATTTAAAATTTCTGGTATCAACAATTTAGGTTTTTCGGCATTTTTAAACCAGATAAATTACAACACCATTCAAGATAAAGAGAAAGATAAAAAATATCCCGACAAAATCAAAGAAAGTTCAAAAAAGATTTTTTATAAAAGTTTACCAATAACTAAATATAAATCTATAAAAATAACTACGCCATCTTTTTTAATAACGAAAGACAATAGTAATAATTTTTTACTGAATACTGAACAAAATGAAGATATTTCATTAGCAAATAGGCAAAATTCATTAAGGTCTCTTTTTCAAAAACAAAAATTAAACGCTAAACTAAAAGGGATTGTTATACATCAAATATTAGAGTTAATTGATCTTAAAAATCCTATTTGGGAGAACTCAATAAAAAAAATTATTATAAATAAAAATTTCTTTAATAAAGAAATAGAAAGTTTTTTAGATAAAATAGCGTATGAAACAATCGAGACCTACAAGAAGAGCTCTTTATACGATTTTTTGAAAACATCAAAAATTTCAGGCAAAGAAATACCATTCTCATACAAAATAAAAGATTCTGATGAACTTTTTATAGGATACATTGATCTTATTTTTGAAAATGACAGTAAAGTCTTTTTAATAGATTACAAAAGTGACAGTATACCCGCAAATAAGTCAAAAGATATATTCGAAAAAGAAATTCTTCAAAAATACAAAGTTTCTATAGATATTTATAAAAAAGCAGCTGAGGTATTTTTTCATAAAAAAGATATTCAAGCGGGAGTTTACCACACACCCACGGGAAATTTATTTTTCTATCTTTAGCATTTTATTAGTATAAACCATACATTTACTTAATTTATACTTGTAAATTTGTTACAATTTACGCTTTTTACCTATAAATTAAAATTTATTTTTATCTTTATTTTTATTACAATGGAAAAAATTAAAACTAAAGTAACTGATAAAATGGCCGCTTTCTTACAAATGAAAGAAAAAGGCAGACTTGTCTTAAAAGAATTTGTTAGATCTGAAGTTGTCAATTTCAATGATAAAACAAAAAATATAAACCAGTATCCGCTTACTTATGAACTAGATTTTTTTGGCAGTATAGAGGGTAATATATACTTAAACATTACTTCTGAGGCGGCTTTGCACATTACCAAAAGCCTTTTTGGACATTATTTAAACGATAATCCCGAAAACTGGAAAGAAGTAGCCATGAAAGAAATCTTAAATATATTCAGCGGTCATATTATAACCGCTTTTGACGAATATAATTATGATCTTGATATGGGCACCCCCTCATCTTCAACGCATAACTTTATAGAATCTAAACCAAGAAAAAAAATATTATTTAGATTTTTATCAAATGAGCACATTATTCAATTTATAGTTGAAGTACATTAATAAATTTTTTTGAAAAATTCCAACATTAAAACCGCTGAAGTTGATTTTTATGACGGAGCAATTTATTCAAAAAAATATAAGGATATTTATTTTTCTAAAGAGGGAGCTATTGAAGAATCTGAATACGTATTTTTACAAAATAATAATTTGCATGAAAAATTAGCTGAACCTTCTCTTTTTACCATAGGCGAATTAGGTTTTGGCTTCGGCGTAAATTTTCTTTGCGCTTATAAACTTTTCAGAAAAAAAGCTCATAATAAAACAAGGCTATACTATGTTTCATGCGAAAAATATCCGGTAAATAAAACCACATTAATAAAAGTCTTATCCGGTTTTTCAGCGATAAAAGAAGAAGCTGAAGAATTAATTGAAAAATATCCGCCCCTGATTTCAAATTACTATCTTATACCATTTTTTGAAGGACGTGTAAATTTAATTTTAATGATTGGTGACGCTTTAGAAACCTTTTCTTCTTTTGGGGGAGAAGTTAACGCATGGTTTTTTGACGGATTTTCACCGGCCAAAAATTCCAGCATGTGGTCCAAAGAATTATTTTCCATTATTGCTCAAAAAAGCGCCCCAAACGCTGCATTCAGCACATATACATCCGCCGGTTTTGTAAAACGCGCTCTTGAAGAAACCGGTTTTGCCGTTTATAAAAAAGAGGGTTTTGGTAAAAAAAGAGACATGTTACACGGATATTTAAAAAAAAACACAAAAGACAGTTCACTTTTAAAACCATGGTTTATTCTGCCGAAGACAAATACTGAATTGAAAAAAGCTATTATCATAGGAGCCGGTATTGCCGGCGCGGCGGCGGCTTTTTCTTTAATAAAACGCGGATTCAATGTTCAAATTATTGAAAAAGAATTTACGGGCTCAATGAAAGCGTCTTCTAATCCCACTGGTATTATTAAACCAATTTTAAATATCGGGCAAACCGCGATGTCTAAAATAAGCTTAACCGGTTTTCATTATACAAAAAGTTTTTTAAAAACGTTTCAGCTTAATAAATACGCCGATTTTTCAGGTATTTTACAGCTCGCCTATGACAATAAAAATAAAAACAGGCTTCGCGAAGTTTTAGAAAACTCACTTACCGACAATGACTTTGCCCGATGGGTAAATTCAAAGGAGGCTTCTAAAATTGCGGGTATACCTATTGAATATGAAGGCTTATATTTACCCTCAACAGGAAGGGGATCTATGTTTGCCGTTACCAATCATCTTCTTTCGAACAATGGAATTACATTTATTAATAATACCGAAGCGGCACAAATTAAACAAATAGAAAAAAATAATACTAATGTGTGGCAGGTATATGATTCTTCAAAAAAATTAATCGCAGAGGCCCCAGTATTAATTATTGCCTCGGCCTATGACACACTTAAATTTGATCAAACTTCATGGCTACCTCTTTCACAAGTTCGCGGACAAACCTGTGAAGTTTTATCGAGCACTGAAAGTCAAAAACTAAAAATACCTTTAATTTCTTCAGGATTTATCAGCCCGTGTGTTAACGGCCACCATATATCAGCATCTACTTTTTCAAGAAAAAATATGAAACCTGAGTTAAACAAAGAAGACTACAAAAAACTTATATCTATGGCCAAACAAAACATTTCTTCTGTTAAACCGGCAAAAAATATTAACGGCTGGGCGGGTTTTAGAACAGCAAGTTCAGATTTCATTCCCCTAGCGGGATGTATTCCCGATAAAAATAAATTCTATGAAAATTATTACGATCTTCATCTTGGCAGAACTTCTGACTCGTATCCTTTGGGTGATTATTTTTCGGGTTTATTTGTATCTACCGGTCATGGATCTCATGGATTCATTTACGCCATGCTCTCGGCAGAAGTCATTGCCTCAATTATCTGCGGTGAACCATTACCATTGGCCAATATTCATATAAACGTGCTAAATCCGGCTAGATTTTTAATAAGAGATTTGTTGAAGCCGCCTGAAAAGAGGAGAGTTTATTGAATACTCCTAACTCCAAACACAGGTAAGTTTTTTTTAGCTCAAGCCACAGAGGACACAGAGTATATGGATGAAATAACAGAACAAATATTTGGAGAAGTGTATCAAATTTTATGATCAAAATAAATAGAAAGCATCTAAGTTAAAGCGTGGCAATTATGATTCCCATATTTGGATTCGAAAATAAACAACTTTAGATCAAGTTTTTTTTGAAAGTTAAAGCGGCGCTTATATTATCAGTAATTACTATATCCGCGCCAAAAGATAAAAGTTCTTTTATTTTTTGTTTATCATTTACTGTCCAAACTACAATACCATAACCTTTTTTTTTATATTTTTGAATACGTTTATTACCCGCGTGTTCTTTAGGCAAATGAATAAAATCTGGCCGTAAAATAACGCGAAATAAAAAAGATCTTATCGAAAAAAAAAATCCCGGTTCTAAAAGAAGACCTATACCAAATTCAGGAGCTTTCTTCTTAAGATTACGAAGCACAAACAGATTAAAGCTGCTGAAAAAAACTCTTCTTTGCGCGTTATTTTTTTTAACAGTTTCAATTGTTATTTGTTCAAGCTTTGACGAAAAAACAAACCATTCTTTTTTTAATTCAATATTTGTTATAACTTTTTGTCCTAGAGAAGATAAATAGTGATCCAATGTTAATATAGAATATTTTTTTTCTTTTGCTAAATTACTATCTCTTAAATAAAATCCCCAGTTTAACTTATTAAGTTCTTCTATTGTTTTTTTTTCTACTTTTCCCCTGCCGTTTGTGGTTGACGATAAATCGGGACCGTGAAAAATAATAACAACCCCGTCTTTAGAAATTCGTACATCTAACTCATGAATACCAATACCTTCTTTTGTTGACTTTTCAAAAGCAGGCATGGTATTTTCAGCAATACTACCTCGTTTGCCGTATCCCCTGTGAGAGGCAACTTTTAATTGATTTTCAAAACTATCAATTAACTCGTTAAACTTTTTAGGTTTGTGATTAATATCGAGAAAAATTAAAAATAAAAAAAATACAATTATTAAAAACAGGAAAATCCATTCCATTAAATTTCCATATTTTTCTCAAGAGCGTCTGTAATTTTACCTGTTTTAAGATACTCTCTGCAGTGTTTTTTACCTAGTTCTACCGCGGGCTGGTTAAATGGATTAACATCATATAAATTACCCAAATAAGTAACAGTACACATCCAAAAAGCCATCCATTCTCCTAAAAATTTCATATTGGCAAATTGACGGTTAATGTTTTCGTTTTCTTTTAATGTTTTAAGTTCACCACCGTAAATATCGGGCAAAAGGAATTCTGAAACAGGACGTTTTTTATCGGTAAGAGCGGCCTCAATGCTTTTCATTTGCGCCTGTAATATATCCCATAAACTATGATTAGCAGAATCACCCGTAATATCATCGGGTATAAAAGTATCATGCGTACCATAACTATCTGTATGAATAAATGTATGTATAAATTCATTATGAGAATCTAAAAAATATTGAAAAAGTGAATGTTGAGCTTCGGGACCTCTAACCGCGCATGGGAAGGCTGTAATATCCGATTTTTTACCTAGAGACTCACCCCATAACTGAATAAGCCAGTCGCCCCAGGTTAACAATTCCCGCGCGTAAATCCAAAAAATAATATTTTTATACCCTTTTGTTAAAAGATTATGGTATTGAACTGCCGCCATCTTTGCGCCGTTTTCACCCAAAGGATTTGAAATATCCCACTTATAAAGACCTTCTTTAAAACCTTTTAAGAAATTATCCATGTTCGCGCCAAGAAAATACCCCGGTAAAAGGCCTACCGCAGATATTGCGCTGTATCTGCCTGTTAATTCATCAGGAATTATAAAAACCTTATCTTCATCTGCATTTAAGTTTTTTAGAACTTCTGGCTTGCTGGTCACGAAATATTCGGGAACTCCGGGAAAAAACTGCCTGAATAAAGCAAGATTGGCCACACTTTCAAGAGTTTTACCTGATTTTGATATCCAAAGAAGAGCTGTATTTTTAGTTTCAGCAAGATACGCGATTCTTTGCATTAATTGTGGATGGGGACCTTCCCAAAAAACAACTTTTTCTGAAAAAGGCGCGTAATATTGCTTTATAGTTTTACCAGCAAGCGCTGAACCGCCTATACCAACTACAAGAAGGTTATCTATATTTTTATTATTTAAATTTTCTGCCCATATTTTATATTTTTTTAAGTCATTTTCGTCAGGAAGAAAAGACACAAAAGGCGGACTGTGTTTTTCCCATCCCGTTTCAAAAGATTTCTCTATTTCAGAGGCGGTAAAATCTTGCTGTTTTTCACGCCAGTATTTATTACTTGAAAATTCAATAGAACTCATTTTCTCTCTCTTATATGACCAAATACTAATACGGGGTATCATTATCAATCAAATTTTAGTTTTTAAAAGCTATAAATATTGACGCTCCGTTTTTTTTATTAAACTTGCCCCATGAATAAATATCAAGACGGGCTTTCTGCTGAAGAAATTTTTTCTACCGGTAAGGGTCTTACTTATAAAGACTTTCTTGTATTACCCGGATACATTGACTTTTTGCCAGAAGATGTCTCATTAGAAACACGTATAAGCCGAAATATAACCATAAAAAAACCCTTAATTTCAAGTCCTATGGATACCGTAACAGAGAGCAAAATGGCAATAGCACTGGCTCTTTTGGGGGGTATGGGAATTATTCACTATAATATGCCCATTGAAAAGCAGGCAGCGGAAGTTGAAAAAGTAAAAAGATATGAAAATGGGTTTATAACCGACGCGATTGTCCTTAGCCCGCATAATACAATTAGAGAGATCATTGAAATTAAAGAAAAATTTGGTTTTTCTGGAATTCCTATAACTAAAGACGGTACAAAAAACGGGGTTCTCGTGGGCATCATTACCAACAGAGATTTTGATTTCGAAAAAAATAAAGATAAACAAATTTTTGAAATCATGACTACCGATTTAATAACAGCACCTGAGGGAGTTTCTTTATCTGACGCGAACGAAATATTAAAAAGATCAAAAAAAGGAAAGCTGCCAATTGTAGATAAAGAAGGCAGGCTTGTTTCACTTGTAAGCAGAAGCGATTTGGTAAAAAATAAAGAGTACCCTCTTGCCAGTAAAGATAAAAACAAACGCCTTCTGGTGGGGGCAGCCGTTTCAACTCATTCAAGCGACAGAGAAAGAATAGACGCATTGGTAGAAAAAGGCGTTGATCTGCTTATAATTGACTCGGCACAGGGGTATTCTTCTTTTCAAATTGAACTTATAAAAGCATTGAAAAAAAGACATCCTCATCTTGAAATTATGGCTGGTAATGTTGTTACTAAAACACAGGCAGAAGGCCTTATTCAGGTTGGCGCCGACGCTCTTCGCATTGGAATGGGCCCTGGTTCTATATGCATTACTCAAGATACAATGGCTTGCGGCAGAGCACAGGCAACCGCCGTATATCAAACCGCACTTTTTGCCAAGAAATTTGATATTCCTGTTATAGCTGATGGAGGCATTACTAATATGGGTGATGTCGCTAAAGCTCTATCTATAGGCGCCCATGCTGTCATGGTAGGTTCTCTTTTGGCGGGTACATATGAAACCCCGGGAGAATATTTTTATGAAAATGGCGTGAGATTAAAACAATATAGAGGCATGGCCTCAATAGAAGCCATGCAATCGGGCAGCGGCAAACGTTATTTTGCTGAAGGAGAAAAAATAAGAGTCGCTCAGGGAGTTTCGGGCTCTGTTATGGATAAGGGTTCTGTTTTTGAATTTGTGCCTTACCTTTTTCAGGGTGTTAAACACGCTTTTCAAGACATAGGCTATCGGGACATTTCCTCTCTTCATAAAGCTCTTTATGATAACCGCCTTCGTTTTGAACCTCGTTCGTTTGCGGCTCAGCTTCAAGGGGGAGTTCACAGTCTTCACTCTTATAAAAAACCTATTATAGGCGCTGATTAAAATTACATTTAATCTTATATCATTACAATGAAAAACTTTCGCTTAACTAAAATTAAGCTTCTTTTTTTATTTGGTTTCATTATATATTTTCAAAAAGAAATTTTATTTACTTATAAAGAAAATAAAACAGATGAAATTACCAAAAATATATCCGGTTTTGCTTTAACATTATCCGCTGAAAAATACCTGCTTTCTGAAGGTAAAAATTGGGAATCGGCAGGTTTTTTTGAGAACATACCCGCCTCTGAAAGAAATTTTAACGTATGGCAGGCAGAAAACGCGGTAAAAAATTCTTTTTACGAAAAAAATAAAAAAGACTCTTTAATGATTTCTTTTCGTTACCGGGGAATTTTTGAATCAAACAACGCGGGAATAACTTTTACTCCTGTATTAGGACCAAAAAAAAGAAACGTAATTTTTGATGAAAAGGGAGTAAGAAGCATTACTTCTATTGATAAAAATATGAGATTTATAACTCATAAACATGAAATTCTTTTTTATCATAAGACAAAATGGATTAAAGTAAAACATAATCTGCGAGAAAGCAAATATTTAACAGCGATATATTCTACTGAAGATAAAGTCTATTTAGGCACCGCCGTAAGCGGTTTATATATAGCTGAAAACTACAAAGAAAATATAATAAAAAATAAGAAAATAGAATTTAAAGAATTAAAAGTCGGATTGCCTTTCAAAAATCATGACTCTGACATTCGAATGTATGAAGAAATAAAAGCAATTCACGCAGATAAAGCAGGCAACCTTTACGTAGGATGTTCCATTCAAGGAGGTCTTTTTGTAAAACCGCCGGATAAAAATTCTTTTTTTAAAATAAATTTAAATATGAAAAATATTAAGACTTTAGATATTTACAATATAACGTCTGATATAGAATTAAATACATTATGGGTTTCATCTTCATACGGATTGCATATAATAAACACATCGAAAAACGATTTATCCGCTGAAAGTATTTCATATGATAATCAAGAAATAATTCAATGGTATAATTTACTGCCAGATAAACCTGAAAATTTATCTATAGCCTTAATTAACCATAAAACAAATATTAATCTTTATGCTGTTTATATTAATAAACAAAAACCATTAGATAAAGAAAAAAAAGACAGAATCAAAAAAGCTTCTAATAAAAAGCTTTTTTATTCTTCGGCCTTAAATTTAAGAAAAAATAAAGATAAAGTATTTTCGCTTCTTAAAAAAAATACTTTTGACGGACTTGTTGTCGACGTAAAAGACGATCTGGGATTTATTACTTACAATTCAAAAATACCGCTAATAAAAGAAATAGGTGCCTTAAAACCATTAATAAATTTAAATGAAATTGTAAACTTCGCTAAAAAATATAATAAATATATCGCAGTTCGCATTGTTGTATTTAAAGATCCTGTTTTATATAAATACAAAGATTTTGCTATTTTAGATAAAAACACAAAAAAACCGTGGATAGGCAACAAAATAGAAAGATGGATAGATCCATATAACGAAAATTTGGCTTTAGACTACTATATTCCCTTAATAAAAGAACTAACTGAGGCAGGAGTAGATGAAATACAATTAGATTATATTCGTTTTCCCAGTGATGGTGCCGTTAGCAGATGTTATTTCAGCCACAAAAAATCAGATGATATCTACCGTTCTGAAGCCATAGAAAGCTTTTTATATCAAATAAGACAGGCAACTTATTTACCTTTAAGCCTTGATGTTTACGGGTATAACGCATTATACCGCGCCCCGGGCATTATAGGACAAGATGTAGAAGTTTACGGTGAAATTGCCGATGTAATATGCCCTATGCTGTATAGTTCTCATTTTGGTGATTTGTATTTTGCAGATACACCCAAAGACGATAGAGCCTATAATCTTCTGCGGCATAGCGCTGTTCGTTCAATAAATATATCACAAAATCAGTTTTTACTTAGACCCTATCTTCAGGCTTTTCCCATGAAAAATAACATTTGGGGTTATGGTAAAAAATATTTTTTAGACCAAATTAAAGGGTATTCAGAACAAAATATTTATGGATTTACTTTCTGGGGAGCTTTTGATCATATTCTTAAAGTAAAAAAAGCGCTTACTAATTAAAATATAAGTTATCTAGCTTTAAGAATAGATTCAACTTTTAATAAATCATCAGGAGTATCAACCCCTATACTTTCGTTTTCAACTATATCAACATAAATATCATATCCATTATGTAAAAAACGAAGCTGTTCTAAAGACTCAGCTTTCTCATAAACACATGGTTTAAGACTAGCGGCTTCAGAAAGTATCTCTTTTGAATAAGCATAAATTCCCTGATGTTTTAAAGGCAGATTATTCTTAAAATATTCGGTTATATTACCCGAACGTTCATAATTGGGTAGCATAGAGCGTGAAAAATACAAGGCTTTTTGATTTTTATTGATAACAACTTTAACATTATTGGTATTTTGAAATTCTTCCATAGTTTTAAAATAAACTGCCGCCGTTGAAATCTCGCAATAATCATATTTATAAAATAAATTAATAACTCCCTCTATAGTTAAATGAGAAATCATAGGCTCGTCTCCCTGGATATTTACATAATGCGTAAAACCGCTTATTTTTTGAGCCGTTTCAATAATTCTATCTAATCCACTGTGGCAGTCGGCTGACGTCATAACAGCTTCGCCGTTAAATTCTTTTACCGCCTCAAAAATTTCAATGGAATCAGTAGCAACTACGACATGATCTAATTTAGTACATTTACTAGCCGCTTCATATACCCATTGAACCATGGGTATATTTAAAATCTTCGCGAGTGGTTTACCGGGAAACCGGGTACTTTTCATTCTAGCCGGTATTACCCCTAAAAAATTTTTTACCATTTTCATTTAAGAAGTGTAACTTAAGAGAGCCTCTTTATAACTGTCACCAAAAGACTGCTGCATATCTTCATCCGGCATTTCAATAATGCCTCCAAAAAAATCACCCGTAGATAGTCTTTCTTTTAAAGCTGTGGCGTAACAGTATGCTGTCAAAATACATTGACTAACCGTTTTACCGTTCATTCTTTTTGCGCCTTCAAGATCAGCTGAAAATTTTAAGGATTCATCCATATTCAATACAATTTGTTTTTTTTCTTTCATGTCTTCAATTAATACTCCCAGATTTTTTGCGGTATTCGCCATAAAGGTTCTAATTAACCCTCTTGTTTGACGGCCTTCCATATCAATTTGGCTTTTGATTTTAGATTCTAACTTCGACTGATCAATATAATTTGTGACAGATTTACTTTTTGTTATTTCTTTATATTCTTTTTTGGCGGTCACATATTTTTCAAACGCTCTCATAATATCTCTGGTAGTATCATACAAACTTGTTAAGACTTCTTTATAATCATGTTTGGTACCGCCCACGTAATCAACATTTAATTGAATTTTATTTGTGGTTAAAACAAACGAATATTCTTTATCAAATTCAGCAAAATACAAATACGAAAGCAACACCTTGTCATTTAATGGAAGAACACTATACCTTTTTTGAGGATCAATTTTTTTAACCAATTGATCTAAAGAATACATTTTCATTAAACTTATTCCATACTGGTAATCTTTTGTTTGTAAAACAGGATTATCCTCTGGTTTTTCTTCTTTTTTCTCGTCCTGCTCAGAATTTTCGCCTTCCTCTTTTTTTTCTTCATCAGCACCTGAAACCGAACTAGATAAAGCCCCCCCCTCACCTACTTTTCTTTTACCCAACTTGTCTTCTGCTTTAACGCCTATTGCTTTTTCTAAGAAAGGAGAATCAACAGTATACTCCATACTATCATCAAGAGAAATAAGCGATAAAAGCTTTGGAAAAGCCGTTTGAAACACAATTTTTATATCTTTTTGAAGTTTTTTCTGCTTTACGCCAATTGTTTCAATATCTGATCCTTCTTTTACCTCTTTCTTATAAATTTCAAACGCCAAATTAAATGCCCTTTTTAATGTATCTTGAAAAGGAAAAAGATAATACAATCGTAAAAATAATTTTTTTACAGGTTCACCGATAAATTCTAACGGTGTATTAATATTTCTATTCTTCTCGCTAAACTCAATTAATTTATTATATTCTTCAGAATTATAAAGTGAATGGGCCCTTTCTAGAATCTCCATAAAAAGACTATTTCTTGAATCAAGAATTTTAACAATTTTTTTGCCCACCTCAGGTCTTCTGAAAAATAAATCATTACCCAATAGATTAAATTCAACAAGCGCCTGTTTTACATCTACTGATAAAAATGACATAACCTCGGGCTTAACCTCAGGTTTTGAAAAAGGTGATAACCCCGACATCCAGCATCGTAATTTTATGAAAAACTTAGCGGGAGCAGATTTTAATTTTTTTTCTGTTTTTTCCCAATGTTCACGGGCTTGAGCTTTTTTTAGGGCCTCTTCACGTTTTTTTTGGCGGAAAGTTTCGCGCTCAGACATCTGGCCTGAGCCTCTTTTTTTTAGCGCCGCTTCTTGGTTTTGTTCTCTCAGTAGTTTTTCATTGACTACCTGCCCGCCGCTCGATTTAAATTTATCGAACATGGCTTTTCTTTCATCCTGCGTCAGATGATCAGAACCAATAGCGTCACGGGTATCATCAAATTCAAACTTTGAACCCATATGATATATATTCTAAAATCTCGTTAACATGGCAAGCATATTTGTGAAATTTACCCAAGAGTACAAATAAGTTAAAATTTTAGTTTTCATTTTAGTTTTCATTTTAGTTTTCAGTGTCAATTTCTTTTAACCGTTCAATATAACTATTAAAAACTGACCTCGATTCTGAAACCTTATTTTCTTTAAATAAAGAACGGGCCAAACCGGTATAGGGAACTATTGAATTGGGATGAGTGCGCATACATTTTTCAAACAATAAACTAGCATTATTATAATCGCCAATTTGCATATATTCATTCGCCTTTAGATATTCTTTATTTATTAAAACCTCATGGTCCGCGTTTGTTCTTATACTAATATTTTCTCTATCTGCGGTTACAATGTAAACAAATAATTTTTCTTCAAGAAATGCTATTATTGAATTTAATCTGTTGATCTCTTTTTCTGCAAATGTAGAATGATATTTTTGTTTTTCAATTTCTTCCTTCAACTTTTGAATTTCTGTTTCATAAAATCGGGCCATATCAGAGTCTTCTTTTACTGGTTCTCCCGCTGCTTCGCCTATTCTTTTCTCTGATAGTTTTTCATCAGTAGTATCAGATTCATTATCACTTGTTTCAGTATCAATTTCTTTTTTTTCTATCGCTGGCTCTTTTTTAATATTATTTTTTTTCTCTGTATCTATCTCTATAATTTCTTTATCTATTCCTAAACTCGCAAGATAATTTTGAACTGCTTTGGCTTTTTGTAATTTGTTTTCTTGGCCTAATTTCTTCGACTTTAAATTGTTTGATAGATTTATTATAATTTTTTTAATATTTTTATGCTGAATATTTCTATAAAATATACGGACAATAACTTTTGACTCATCATCTAGAAGTGTTTTACTTTTAATGAGTTCAATACCAGCCAAGTCAAAAATTGCCTCTTCAACTTCTTCAACACTATCGGCTTCGGCTTCGGCTTCGGCTTCGGCTTCGGCTTCGGCTTCGGCTTCGGCTTCGGCTTCGGCTTCTGCTTCTGCTTCTTCTACTGTCTGCGATTCTGTCAATTCTTCAGTAGACATTTCTTCATCTTGATTTTCTTCTTTCGCAATATAAAAAGATTCATGAATATAACTTGAAAATAAACTTTCTGTTTTTTCATTCAAATTCAATACTTGCGCGAATATAGTATCTATAAAAACTATGTATAAAAACAAGACAACTGTTAATACTAAATATTTTTTCATATTATAAATATATATTTTTATAAAGCAAGTAACATATAAGATTTATAATTTTTTATATTATTATTTTATTATCGACTTTTTTATATACCCAACCATGCCATTTTACATTAAATTTATAAATTAGGGAGAGTTAATAGGATGGTACCCCCCTGAAGCGATTGGAATATTTTCAAAATAATGGTCTATACGAAAAGGCAAAAAATTTAATATATTTCTTGATATTGTTGGTTCTCTATCTTGAA
>Ga0224501_10001545_pt1 | contig 17803 bp, 11 predicted proteins | sample SF_Oct11_sed_USG_4_FD_169105 | JGI IMG/M metagenome (GOLD analysis project Ga0224501, IMG submission 169105) | Sediment microbial communities from San Francisco Bay, California, United States - SF_Oct11_sed_USGS_8_1 | ecosystem: Environmental > Aquatic > Marine > Sediment | place: USA... | reverse complement strand
CTAGTAACATTCTGTTAGGAGTTGTTCTGTTAGGAGTTGTTCTTACCTTCTCAGTGATTGTCAGTCCATCATAATCATCCTTGCTATAGACATACGAGTAACAGTTCACAGCATATGTCTCATTAAGAAGTATGGTACAGCTCTCATATCCCCCATCTTCATCCACTGGTATGTACTGATGGATTGATTGATTATGTAACTGATCTATTGGCCAATATGAAGTGTCATTAACTCCATAGTCAGGTAGAGTGCACCTTGAAGTATACAGAACAGGATTATAAACTGAAAGTTTGGAGAATCAATTCATCCAATCCAAAAACCGCGTCAGACAGCACCATAGAGTTATCCTCTCATATCAGGGAGGATAGCTCTATGGCTATCTGAGTCTATGACTGGAGGAGACAGCGACCACAGAAACGCAAAAAAATGAAAGGAAAGAAAATATGAAATATGAAAAATAAAGAGCTTTAGAGCCTCGAGGGCCACTGTAGCCATTTGAAGTTTACGCGTATAGAGCTCTACTGTATATGCACATCATAGAGTAAAAGTTGAGGGGAGGATAACGCATGCACATGCATCCAAGCCAGGTGACCTGGTCCTTCGGTTGGGGTAATGGGGCGGACGAAACAGTAGAAATAGTACTGTTTCGTCGGCACCACTACCCTACTCGAAGAGCCAGATCACTTGGCTAATGCATCCTTTATTTAAAGGTTACACTGACTGCTGTTGAATACCTAGATGTGCCAACTAGTTTTTCCTCTTGAAACTCACCTGTGCTTTGGTATGATATTTGAGAAAACGAGTACCATGAAAGGAAATGACGCTACGAACAAACATCCTCCAATCAAGAATATCTGCCTGAATTGGTAGACTCCAAACGCTCCAGCTTTCTCTAATATTTCATCCAGTAATGGCATCTTCAATCAGTAAGTGTGACAGGGCGAGTACCAAGAAGAAACAAATTGTACATGGTGGGAGAAAAAAAGGTGCCTGCCAAAGACAAACAGTTTGGCACACAGAAATAGTATGCTTTCCACTTTTTAGTATCAACTTGTACAAAGAATCTAGTGGTTGCGGTAAATGAATCCATTTCAATAACAGGTCTGACTATGAATGACGGAGGCAGGCGCAGTTTTGCGTATTTTAAAACTATCAATCTTTCAATGGTTTCCAAATTTAGTCTGGATTGTTGATTTGTAGAAAGACAGGAAGTAGTGCATATTCGGTCTGTGGAACTAAACCTAAAAGGGGAATCTACAATTCTATAAAGTCTATAAGTTGGAACATAAATTTGTAAAAATATCTACAGATCTATGATCTGCAAACCAAAAGGTAGATTTGTTGGATATGCTAAAAACTAGCCGACAGGACTGGACCTAAAGGCTTCATTTTTCATAGGGGAACTTGACCACCATGAACCTCCCTGACCTGAGGCTTATTGCAGCGGTAAGAATTAGGGATTGTATACTGTGAGGCGCTCATACTCACAGTGGGCACTCAGCATAACTGAAAATTGGACCTGGCATCTTCCAATTTTGAGTGAAACGCTGTATAACCAATGAGCCATCCCATTCTGCTTTTGTGCACTCACCTTGTGTTCTCAAAATGTTTCTGTGACCATAGAACGCCGATCTTGTTCAAATACAGTGCTTCGTTAGATCACAATAAGATGTGCCCAGAAAAAATAGCACACGCTGGGTCAGTTGACTGCCAATTTTGTCACTGGCTATGGCCGATTGTATCAAAACGACCAGGACAAATGTACTGTTTAATTTGGCAGTACTGTGTGTTTATGAGGATACTTTTCACTGCATAGACTTACAGGATAATTCCATGCTCCACTCACCCTGTTCACTTTATGTCACTAGCTCAGCTCAGCTAGTGGCTTATATCACTGCTCAGCTTGATGTCATTGGTTTGCTGTCAATGCTGTCACTGACTATGACTTTTATCAGAACCACCACAACAAATAGGCATATTGTATATAAACTTGTACTAAATATTTGACCATATTGATGTATACACCTGGCCATTATTTTACCACAAAATTTGAAAAAAAAACAAAGAGAAATAGTTTTCATTTTGTTTGCAGAAGTTCCTGCATCAAGTTACCACAGATAGATGCTGCTGCTATCTGCTGAGCTGTAACGGATAAATGTAGCTTGCTGAAGACAGATTTCTCATGGCACCACATTGCAGTTTGCAAACCAAATAACCAAGTGGCAGACCTAGGTCCATTCGTGGACCTTTGGTGGTTTCATGTATGTTACTAATAAACTGCACAAAAGTCATGGTCATGGCATCTTGTCAAAGGTTGTGATAGGTAGTAAGGTTGTAATAGAGGCAGTGGTCCTCTGACACATGGTCACTTCCCTAAACTAGTACCCCCTCCTCTAGAGTATACATGCATGCCATGTATACAAGAACCTTTCCTATTGGTTTTGAGTGGTACAATTTCCTTTGTCTTTCTGAATTTAGATTTGACCTTGACCATGATCTGTTGGCTGACCTTATCTTGGTCAATGACTTGTGTAATGTCAACATACGCATACCATCACTTTTCGGCAGTTTTGGCATACCACTTTTACCGTCGATCATGGTGAGGGTGGAAGTATGTTTTCATCTTCTGGTGCTGTGTGGGTTTGCCCTCGGCCATGAAGCAAATGAGAAAACATTGGACTATACAATGTTTCCAATAAACGAATCGAAAAGCGCCTTTTTAGTCACTATAAAAGCAGGAGATAAGTACCGGTATAATGTGATAGTTGGGAAAAGGGAGACTCACATAGATCACTCACCATCTGCTAATGAAGGTGGGTCCAAAGAAAAACCACAGTACCGAACGCAGTTCTACCAGGACGCATTGGGAACGAGTTTATTTCTGATCGACGAGAATTTACGCACCATTCACTATGGAGTCATACGCAATCACAATCAAACAATAAGTACATTGAAATGCAATAGTGACACATCAACATGTATAGAGATCATTTTGAGTGAATCATTTGATGAGCTCAGTCGACTTCTCCGAGCTCGTGCTTCATCGGCACTTGAATCAAAGGATGAAGGGAGAAGACGGGGAAAACGTGCTTATTCGTTCCACGCATTGAGAGAAAATCAGAAATACATTTATAGAGTCGCTGTCCAGATAGTGGCAGACTTAGACTTCGTTCGCTATGGAGTGAAAAGACAAAAAGTAGGCGCCAATTGTTTAAACTTGACTTCTAACGAAGGCGGATATTATCCAAGAAATGAACAAGCGTGTGATGAACTCTACCAGTATTTCAGAATATGCATCGGGTTTGTGTCCATGATTTTTGATAACATTAATCATCCCGAGTTTAAAATAGAGATTTATCTATCTGATGTCTTAATCGGGTACGGAAGACTTCCAGGAGGTGTAAACCGGTCAATGGCTGGTTCAACTACCAACTCAAACGGTCACATAGACCTCACCAACCTGGTTGCACAAGTGCAAGGATTTCGTGCGGAACAAGCGGTGAGAACAACAGTTGGTTTGCATGAATTCCTGAGAAATGCTGCAGCTACTATCATGGTAACTAACTACTCTGACCCGAGTCATCTCGGATGGGCCAACAAGGCATCGGCGTGTCAGGAATGGACTGCTGCTGGCATCTTTACAGACAAATTTGCTTATTCCCCGATGTCCATAAAAGTCTTTGCACACATACTGGGGTTAATGTTTGGAGCGGAGCCTCATCCCGGGGATGGTTTGATGGCAGAAAGCCCGGAAGAGATGACTGAACAAGTACAATGTATCTCATTGAAACAAATGCATGCTTTCTTGGGTTTTGGTTATCAAGCTTTGAGTAACGGTAGCGTGATCACCCGGCAGAAAGTGGCTGATGTGCACTGTGTACATAGGAAAGAACAACCCACCTATGAACGGTCAGTTACAGATACCAGAAAGACAGTACTGGAAACTATCAAAAACCTCAAGTCGTTCAGTGATATGATATACCCAGATGAGATAGACATGTGCAAAACATATCTAAACATGACCAAACCTCACGTGTGTAATCCCAGTAATGGACAAGACTTCTGCAAATACCTCTATTGCCGAGAAAGAAAGCCTGGTGGTTTTTGCCTCCGAATATTTGATATCCACGAGGAGACTATAGGACCAGCTCCAGATGGAATGGGTTGTTGTGATCGATTTGCTAAGGGCTATTGTAAAGCTGGACAATGCGTTGTCACTGATTTGAGCAGCATGGATGGAGAATCTGAACCATGCGATGTGACTCTGGATATCATTGCTGAACCAACAGAACCACCTCGTATTCTACCTAAAACTCGGTATCCCATGATGCCTAATTTTTTACGCGAGGCTTTGGACAAATTGGAAGGAAGGGGAGGTAATTAACTTGACCAACATTCCACTGACATAAATATCCGGCACCATGCCATGACAAAGATGTTCTAACAGATTCACTTTCGCTGCATGTACATCAGTTATTGTATTACAACAGTAAGGTTATATATAAAAGGAATACATAGACCTGGTATGATATGGACCAATAGTATACACAGAGTCATTGGGCTAAGGAGCTGAAATCATCGATCCCGTCAATTTAGTTTCCAGATGTTTCTTACAACCTTTCTTCTGGAGTTTTTGCAAGCTGGGTATCAGATCTGTTACTATAAATAGCACCGGTAAGCCATGCAGGGGCTTGCTTCCTGGTCGGTGCATGGCATGCCCTATTAGACGGTGATTCAAAAGCAAACCAGAAGTGAAATCAAGAGATCCTACACCCAATGCACTACACCCGGCGCACTACACCCGGCGCACTACACCCGGCGCACTACACCCGGCGCACTACACTCGTTCCGCAGAAAGTTTTATTGTTACATCAGAGATTCTAAGCTCCGTTAGATTTAAATTCTAGATGCACTTCATGAGCACATTATCCATGTCCTGTAGTACACTTAGATAACTTGGCATTATATGTTTTATTATTCGACTGACGAACTATTTCTAAAAATCAATCACAGCCATTGCTAGTAGATAGTAAAATTCTCTGAGGTAAGTCATCTTGTATACACATAATTTACATTTATATAGAGATTGCATAGTTGGACGGATTACACACTGGGCAGTCTAAAAGTAAATATGTAGGTAAAATTCAGAAGAATGGACCTAAGTAATTGGTGATACTATGTTTCGGCATGGATTGTCTGCTGACTGGTATCAAAGAGTGACTCCATACTGGTAGTCCGGCCTCCAAATGTAGACAGTAAAGGATCTCTTGGCAGTGCAGAGTGTTTTATTTTTACCTGTAAATTGATATCATAAATCAACAGATATAAATGAGGTAGAGCCATAAAGTTCTCGAGGAGGGGAGGATAACTCTACGGGTAGAACAGGGTTGGTGATGCAGAAAGTTATATGAATAAGCAGTTTATTTTTTCAGTTCGCAAAACAATATGTCACCCCTTAGTTGAGAGGTAAGCTTATTAATTTTATTTTAATTAAAAAATCTAGATCTTTCAATAGAATGTAATCAAGGACTCATAATACACCGGCTCAATTTTAATTATTGTTTACCAATTTGTACTCAACCATTCCCTGGGTAGGATCGTGGAGTTTGCGCCCTGGTTAACTGGGAGATTTAGTTGGATCTCAGGTGAGAATTCAGGTTAGATGCTTTTCCTTTCACTACCATTGACTTCGCTGGATCACGAGGGTGTGTTTTTTAAATACTAAGCCAACGCCGCTTCCTACCAGCGCACTTTTAATCCAAGAAATAAGTGTGTCCTTTAAAAATAAGGTTGTTGCACTAGTCTAGTTCCCCAGATTTTTGATTCAAGGGCCGTGAATAGTAATTGATTATGGCTGCTATACATGTATTACTAGAGAGGAATCAACCTTAAACCTGTAAGTTACTGCTATAGATAAAATCTGAATCTATTCACACTGGCAGAGATACAGTGTTATGGTATTTATGCACTAGCTGACTTTCCGGCCAGCGATTTCTATATTAAGTCAGTGGGTTGTGTTCTCTCGCCCTTTTGAACTGGTTGAACCAATGGAAATTAATGAGAAATGGTGGCTCTAAACCGAAATGTCCCTGTTTTCACTAGCTAATGAACTAGAGTCTGGTTTATTTCAATCCAAACTGTTAACGTTCTGCCAGAATGCAGTGGAAATCTAAGCAGAAGTCGGTACTGACAACCAGTGACAGTCCTTTGTATCATTATGACAACAACAGCCAACCAAATGTACGCAGAACTATCTGTGGGAGCCAACAAAAGAGTCCACACAGAACAGGTCTCAGACAGGCTGGGATTGTGGACAACGCTGCCTATTCGGTTTAGTTGATTAGAAAATAAGCCAGTCTTGCAGTACCATAACACACTGTCAGTCAGGGTCAGTCTTATAGAATACTAGAATCGGTTTAGGAAGACAGACACACTGACACGCATAGCTTTTACAAAGGACAGAATAGCGAGAGACACGCAATTACCAACCCGATTGCGCTACATCATCGAAAACTCTGTGAGAAACAAAATGGGCTGTGATGTGCGTGAAGTGTTCTGCCGTAAATGGTGGAATCAGTACAACATTTACAGTTAGTTACCATTTAACTGTCAGCTTGGGGCGCCAATACAGTTATTACCGGCACTGGGGAGTGAAATGGCATGTTCTGCGATTGTTTTTTATTTCTATTTTTTGAAGAATCGCTCTTCTTGAAAAGAAACAAAACACGTTTGAGATTTTTTTAGTAAATTACCTGGTTACTGATTGTGATATCAAAGCACTGGACTAAGAAGTCATAAGAGAATTCAGGGTTTGTAGTCATTCTAAAAAGTAACTATTTATCCCATTTTCCTTCCTTTGGTAAAGAGTATCTATCATCTTGTGGTCACATCACAACCAGAGAAACAGTCTTTGTTTCTGGTACAGCAGAGTTTGAGTTTAGAGAATCACGTGCCACAAACCAATGCCAGGTCAATTTCCTTAATTTTGCTAGCCGCGACCAAGTTCACTTAGCTAGTAGCTAAAGCCTAGTAGTCGGTGATCTGACTTTTCGACATGTGGTGGGTGGTAGGGCAGACAAAGCAGTATGTCTGCACTACTCCTGACACCTGCCAGACACAACATGACAAAAGTAATCAGGTCATTTGATTACCTGTGACAGACTGTCCATTATATTATAGTGCGTGCCCAGTTTTAGCTTCTGACACATATCCTTCAAATGGAGATTCTCACTGTCCATAAACTTGAGTTTAGTTTGTAACAGAGCAATCCCACGATTCCTTTCTCGAATCTCATCTTCCAAGTCAACGACTCTGCATTAGATTAGAAAAATTATATCTTATTCTTAGGTTTTGGTTTTATTTTTTATAGCTAGGCAGCTCATAACACAAGATGTCTCGGACTTTTTGGTATCACCCCAAAACCGGGACACTGGTTTTAGACATGCATAATATTATTCAGGGTGCATACGCAACACATATGTTTAGTTGTTACCCTAGAAGCCATGGGGGCAACGTTTGTGGGGGAATGGGCCCGCGTTTCAAACAAAATTCCCCAAGAAATGAGTACAGTGCATGTCTGATGAACACTAGATACCAGTTGATATTAATGACTGAAAAAGAGCAAACCAAAGTATCAAACCATTTCAGCCTGACTAATAGACCGGGCAACATGACGGCGTCCACTGTCCAACTTCGCAAACTTGTTATAAAAAGTTTTTTGTTATTTCAATGCAGCTTTGAGCTCAGCGAACTACTAAGACACACCTAAAGGGTTGGTGGGTCTGCTAGAATGGGTTAGGTAGCTGAGCCGGGCCCCATGAGTGGAGGGTCCTGTATATTGATACATGTATATTGATGGAATGACAGGTAGCAGGACATACTTGGCGATAAGCTGTCGTTTCTCATCCATTAGATTGGTACATTTCTCTTCAGTTTGCTGTTTATAACTCTGCTCTTGTTCCAATGTTACCTTGAGAAAGCTGCTATCTCTTTCCTGATATTCTATTCGATCCCGAAGCTTAGCCACTTCAGTCTCATGAATACTCCTACAGAATTTCAGTCAACTGATAAACATGACAATAAGACATCTTTTTTTTCTACACGACTGGCATAGCAAGGTTTCTCCTTCTTTTAGTATCAGGACCAATGTCAGGGGTACATACGAGAAGTTGGCCTACGGAGTCTATGACTCAGCTTTTCCGGAGATGTGTTGTTAGGGGCTTTCTGCGTGCACATGCGTTGGGCCCCATTTAACATAGTGATCGGTGTGAAACCTACCGGGTTGGGGTGGGTGTTAAAAAAGATGGAGTTTCGCCAGAACCAGGACCAGATTAACAAGAACATCTAAGGATAGCCACCCTGTCACTACCATTGAATTTTCAGAGAGTTAAACCCGTGACTTATTCTTTACAGATCGCCAAATCTAACCAGAGAGCCGCGGCTGCTCCCTCACAATATGATCTATATAAATACCACACACTAAGAAGTAAACAAACCTGGAAGTGCGAAGCTTGCTGCGCTGTTTGTTCTTCCTATCATGATATTTCCTGGCAAGAAGTTGTAATTTTTCGTTAGCAGCCATAATCTCTATCTCTAAAGTTTCCTTTTCCTGTTGGAGGTTTGACATTTTCTGGAGTAGAGATTTCTTTTTCCCCTCCAATAACTCCAGCTACATTAAGTGAAAAGAAAATTACTATGGAATCCTCCTATATAATACTGACAGATAAGTTAGTGGCTGGAAATCGTGTTCTGCATTATTACGAGTATGGCCCTGATCTTTTTAAGAAGGATGAATCGATTTTTGCATCAAGACTGTTCAAAGCAATGGAAGTGCGCTAAATTTTTAATACCAAACCATGGTAGTTGATAATTTGAATCACCTCATGTTTAGTGCTAGCATTCTCATTCTGGAGTTGGCGAAGTTGTGTTTCCAGATCTAGCTGGGTGTGTTTCAGTTGATTATTCTGCTCTTGTGTAGTTAATTCTCTCTGCTTTGAGACTTCAATACTCTGCTTCAGATCCTCCACCTTTCTATCTTCATAGACCCTGACATCAAGTCAGAGAAGATTAAAAAGGCAGACAGTGGAATAGCTCAGTGGTTATATCAGGATCAAATCGGCTCAATCGGTAGCGCAAACGGCTTGGTACCCCTGACCCAGGTTTGACTCCACGTTTGCGTGTCACTTTGAGCTATTTCCCTCTGCAGATTATAGACAAAGGAGGCCTATTGAGTACCAACTCTATGGGACAAACGATGGATCAGCCTGAAAACCAGTCATATAAATGAGATGCCATCCATGTAAAACAAGACGATTTTATCTTAGAAACCTTTTCATTTTTTCCTCTTCCATCTGAGATTTCAGTCTAATGATCTCATCCTTTCTCGCCTGAAGCTCATGTCTGGTCTCGTTGAATTCGCTCAATGCTTGGTTTGCTCTATCTAACTCAACTGTAACTTGCTGTAGTGAACTTCGAAGCTCTTCTCTCTGCAAAATACCCATCGCTTTATGATATACCGAAGCAAACAGCATAGTGTAATGTGCGTCTTCATTGTGGATTTCGTCTATTCTAGCCATTGATAGATGTATGATCTCGTTTTGATGTCACAACTACGAAATGAGATGTAATGCTTGCTCATGGTTGGGCCAATGAGCAAGCGTAATACGAGGTGGGTGTCACTGGCCCCATTTTCCGAGGGGTATAGAAGCAGAAACCTGCCATTACAATGTTTCAGAAACAGATTCTTGTTTGAAGGTCTCTAACATCCATAAATACCCATTTAGATTAGATATGGAAGTCCATATATATAGACTTCCAAATCTATATATATTATAGATTTTATATTATACTGAAGCTAGACAACTCGGCTTCATGATGAGAGGGTCAGTTATATGGGCATAAACCCGCCCATGAAGTGCCGCTAATCTCAATTCCATAAATGCTAGAATACAGCCCTGTTGTCAACACCGAACGTAAGATTCTTCTGTCAAAGTAGTTAGTTCATTTTAATGCAAGGGGTAATATTCAGATAACAGGCGATTTATTAGGCTGGTCGGTTATGAAATTGGCCGGCGTTGGCCCTTTTGGACTATACCGCGTTACGGTCGGTCAACAAATATGCATCACTGAAAAACGTCTGGTCAACTTTTGATCCAAACAGATTCGGTTCCAGTATTTTTCACTTTTTTGTGATTCCCGTGATTCAGTCGCGCTGAAATTTCATGGTGAGCCTGCTTGCTATTTTAGTCAACGAAGGGATTTTTGTTCATGGTTAACGAGGAGATTTCGTCGACAACAACCCGCGTATAACCAGGGCGTAATGACTCACCTGTTTCTCTAGAGACATCGCGCGGGTTTCCGCTAACTCCAATGCTTTGTTACTGTCCGTGTCCTTTAAAAGTGCATCTGTTTTATTTTGACTGCGTAGTTCTGAGACCAGTCTGGAGTTCTCCGCCTCCACCTCCAATTTACGATTGGCAGCCTCCCTCATCCTCTCTGTTATCTAAAATAGCAAAGCAAAGTCAGTGACTAAGGGAAAGAGAGCTTATCGATAACCTGTCACTGAAGGTCATAGACCTTCACAAAAGGAAATCGCGCTTATCTTTATGAAAGTTACAATGGGTTACATTCATGAATATATCCATGTGAGAGATGAATTATATTTTTTCCATGTTTTTCCATTCACAATTTTTTTCACTTCTCTCTTCACTCTGCCTGACCCTCTAAGAGTGGTGTGAAAGCATGCAGTCTGATCTGTCTTGGCGGCTCAAGTCGAATCGAACGCACATAAAAAACATGTGTGATCCAGCTCGAGTGTCCACCCTGTCGATTCATTGATTGTTTCTGTTACTACGCTAAGTGCGCTAAGTGATCGATCAGTGGTGCTATCCGATACAAACCAGATACCGAGTGGAGTGGAACCTTATGGTACCTATCATAAATAAGATTCATTTAAACCCAAATTAAGATTGTGTGTTCCTATCTAAGCATGCACCTTTAGATTTTCTTGTTCCTGCAGCTGTGACCGACTCTCCAAATGCTTTCTTCTAGCTTTCTCATCATCCAGTGACTTCTGTATATCAAGGCATTCCATGCGAAGTGAGGATAACTCCTAATAACCAAAATCAAAAAGTGACTAATAACCGGCGCGCTTATCTTTACGCCACATAAAACAGAACAGTGATACAGTGACATGCAACAGTACCCAACAACAGTGAGTGAGACATAAGTCTAACCAGAAAACTTATCAACCTATCTAAATGATGTACCCACGGGCTCTAACTGGGGTGGGTACCAATTTTCCATTGCATCAGGTTGAGAGGCCCAGTGTATTTTTCTGGTCTCAACTAGTATCAATTATTCTGTTGATAATGGGTGCTTCAAATGACTGAGCCTAAAGGCGCACCTCTCAGCACGCCGTGCTGCGACCACGCTGCGACCATGCTGAACTTTAAAGGCAGTGTCAAGTTCTGGAGCTCATGCGTCGGCAATGTTTGAATTGCATTTACCAACTAGGGAGAACCACTTCATATTAAAATCCTTGCCAGGTGGATAGGTTCAACCATTTGAAGTGGTTTTGTGCAATTGTCACTGTAAACTCAGAATAATGGCTTTACTCTACGAGTAGCTTACCTCAGCTCTGGCTGTTAGGTTCTCTTGTAACAGCCGGTTTTCCATCAGGACATCCTGTAGCTTGTCTTGTAGTGAGTCCAATTCTTTTCTGTGCTGTAACTTGATGTGTCCAATCTCTGTTTTCAAACTAAGAATTTCGGATTCTTTCGCCTTAAAATTAATCATTAGGCACCTTAATTTATTGGTACCGGAAGAACAGGTACATTTCCGAAATTAGACCGACCCGCAGTAAATCTTCAACCTTCAACCTTTATCCGACATTAGAGATTAATCGCTTGACCCTACCTGGGAAATATGAGGCATCCACTTATAAGGACTTTTAATTGACCATTAGCGGAATCGAAAGTCCTTCAAATTGTACGTCCCAAATATCCTTCCAATCTGAAGGATACGCGCAGGCATTTTTATTTAAAAAGAAAACCCGGCGAGCGTCCATTACATTGAAAGGTCATTTACTGTATAATGAATATTGAGAAATTATACTTAGAATAATCGGTCTAAAATGTTGTGAAATAACACAAAACCATAAAACCATATACATATAAGATTCTAGTTGTCATATATAACATAACAATAATCGCTGTTGGCCGCAGTGTGACAGACAGCAACTAATGAAGTTGCTGCCTGGGGAGGTTTTCCGGTAGTGGGAGGTGACCATGCCCAGGGTCAGCTCCACTCTACCAGCACACCGGCTGATTTAGTGTGAAGCACGAGCTACAAGATTGAACAGATGGTCCTGGAAGGTTAGGGGTCAGTTGACCTAAGCTATTTGTTTACACATCACCCAGTGAAATTTGGCTGCTCTTAACGAGAAGTGAGAGGTGAATCTTTAACAGTTCTGGAGTGAGCTTGACCCTAATTATCCACTGGTTGGGACCTCCATTATTTTTACCGTGGTGTCCCGAAGCCACACTAGCAATTTGGAGTGAGAGGCTTGATAAAGGCCTATACCAGAAAACACTACGCTGGCAGTGAGAGTCGAACCTGCAATCCTTAGAATACAGATTCAAGCTTTTTACCAATTCAGCTATCCTGGCCCCGTTTTCATGTTGACACCACCGCCATTCAATGTCCCTACAAACGAATGACTCCAAGCATTTAAATCTAGTCATGACTTAAACCCGCAAATAGAAAACTAACCTCGGACCCTCCGTGCATAAGTTGCGTCTGCGATTTAAGCTTATCTTGTAGCGACTCCATTTCTGCCTCTAAAGAATCGTTGTACTTCTTTAGCCTGTCCACCTGATCCTGCAGCCGATGGTTAGTGGCTATCAAAAGAAGAGAGATTTGGTTCTAAAAGTGGCTTGATTGCGAACGAGCAAAGATTTAACCCCTTTGAGAAGAAAGTCAGTGACCTGGGGCTCAATTTTAAAACGAACATTGGTGCTTCTTCATGTTGAGTGAATTCTTTACTCTGACCCACTTTACAAGTTCAAAAGAAAGTTTTCGATTATTGATTTTGATCTTTCCGTTTTTTTTCACTGATAAGCAAAGATTAGGCATTTCTGATATCGAATCCATTTTTGCTTTTTGTGGTGTCCTTATGGGTGCTTTTTCGCGTCAGGTAACATTCGACCCTACTCGGTTCAGGGGTTGAACTGAGCACAGTCGTCAAAATAGGGAGCAAGAATGACCGGTCTAACATCACTCGGATCAGATAACTAACTGATCGTTGATCAAAACCTGTTGCTCAAAAATAGCCTACCTAGCAACACTCAGTTGATTTGAACACCTTTTTGATTCGGGTGTTGTTCTCGACGACGTTTCCGGCTAGCCTACTAAATGGTACTACCGTACAAAGCTAGCCGGAAAAGTCGATTAGCCAATGGTGATTAACTCCAAGCCTAGAGTTGTCCACCCTTTACTTAACGATACAAACACTGAGAGATTGAGGGAAAGCTTAGTGACAGAATGCTCGGCTCACAAATTTGAAAACCTGGGTTCGAATTTCGGTCATGGTGGGCTGCAATTGTGAGTGCGAGCTCAACACAAACAGGGGAATCGACTAGAGTGCCTTACCTTTGAGCTGTGCTCTCTCGTGTTTACTGTTGAACTCTGTCCCTTCTGATTGGCTGAGAGCATCTTTGAGTTTCAGCGCGAGTTCCCGATTATCTCCTTCTAGCTGATTGGTGGCTTTTTCCAGCAGAATGATCCTCTCTGTGAGTTCCGCATTCCTCATATCACGATCTTTCAGCGATGACTCCCACTCCATCTACCAGCATTCAGGTCTATATTAACTTCTTTCCATTTATAGTGCACTTCATCATTATATGCATCTATGTACCTTTATTGTGTCAAGTTTGGTAACTAAGATGTAAACAACATAACATAAATAAATGCAGAGTTGGGAGGAGAAAAGAAAAGTTTTTTTGACAGATAGCTTTTAGTTTTTGGGGTTGAAGAGCCATGGGACATACTGGATGATAATTTTAGGTCCACGTTTGAGAGGGAGATTCTGTCAAAGCTGAGGAGCGAATTGAGGTCCCTTCCTGGAACTACCATTGACTTGTTTATGGTTCAGACCCACAACTGACTGTATGTGAATCGCACATTCTACTCACTAAGTCACTGCTTTGCTCTATTGGGTTTTGGCATGAAATCGAAAGATCGATCAGAGGTAGAATGTGGCTGGGTAGAGCTTACAGCCAGGCAAGTAACCTCCCAACCAGCCACAGATATGTGCTAGTAAAGTGGCTCAACCTAGATGAAAAGAATAAGCTTGTTCTTTGATAGCATTGCTATGCCCTTGGCTTGTTTCCAAGATGGCCCATGGGGTGCCACATAGAAATCGTTTGTTTAACTGGGTGATAGACTCTGATGGGAGAAGAAAAACACAGATACAGCCGAACTGTGACTTATACTATAGTCGGGAAAGCTGAGAACGGCCGTGGCTCTTTTGCCGCTGGTAGTAAAACCAATGAGTTCTGATACTAAAAGAACCACAGTGCGGAAACATTGGCAAACAGATTCAGACAACTTTGAGTGTACTAACTAGTTTGAGCACCAGTAGCAAAAGACCCACACCCCGGTTTTAACTTTCCCGACTATAGCATGCGCTTGCGTGTCAGCCAATTTTGCTTAGCCCTTCCGTAATGTATCCAACCCAGTACTTGCATGATTAACAATTGACCATCTGAGATGTTAAATATTGCTCAGGTTACAAAGTGGTTGCGTTGTTAACAACCTTATGTTCAAAGAGGCCCATCACAACTAAGCGACCAGTACTATTCCAGTCACAGACACACTCACGGTCACACTCACGGTCACACTCACGGTCACACTCACAAGCATGCATAAAAAGATAACCCTTAGAACAAGATACAGTATTGAAAGTATCTATGCGTGTGCATATAAATATTGATCCTAATTATCACGGGTTGCTCAGCTCAACTTCAGCACGATATCGGTACTGATACCGTGCCTGGACCTATCAGTACATGTGAGTGATGACTGTACTGAGCACAATGCAATTTCCTCGGAGACTGATAATGTATGCAAGAAACTAACAAGAAAAATCAAACAACACAAGCCTAAACTCAATAGATTACCATCACTCACAGCATCTGCAGCAACTAGATTTCTACCATGTGTGTATAATGTGTTTGTAAGTTGCGAAGAAACTGCAAGCCTGGAATCCAATGGAATCTGATGACTTGAATCCATTTGTCCAAATGGTCATCTCATTCTATTACCAGAACTACCTATAGCGTTTTATAAGTTGTGTTTAAATCATACTCAACTAAAGAAGGTACATCGAAAGCATCTAATTTAGCAGTCATGGTCTAGTGGTTCAAATGCCTGATCGATGTACAGTTGTCGATTTGAATCTTAGCAAAGTCAAAAATAGTGACAGAAGAACATTCAACCTCCATTCGCTCTAAAACTCTGACAAAATCTTCTTGTAAACCATTGGAGCAATCTGCTCAGGATAAAATGATGCGGAGTATGAACAACAACATCATACATAACAAACAAGATGAGCTCCTGCATACGACGATAAGGCCCTACCTTATACAGCGATAAGGCCCTACCTTATACAGCGATAAGGCCCTACCTTATACAGCGATAAGGCCCTACCTTATACAGATTATGGCTGTCCATAGCCTCATTTAGTTTAGCTTGACTTTTCTCAAGATCAGCCAGCAATGTCTCCACCTGCTCCACCGCTTCCTGAAGTAATCAGTACGGCTGATCAGAGGGGTTATATGAATATGATGTACAGTGTAACCCACTGCACACATTGATCACTAATCAATAACCTGAATGAACTCTTAAGATATGCATGACATTAATCGCTAGTGGTCCGAATGGGGGTTTCTAGGTGGCTAGACCTTTTATACAGTTGCGTTATGAAAAGAGAGGCTTGTAGCGATTAAGGCAGCTTATCTACCACGCTCTCAAACAAATAGGATGAAATGCTACACTGAGATGGTTGTGTCATTATGTTGCATCACTATGGCTTCTCTCCAGGGTGGTAAATTAAAAACATCCTATCTTATCCTCAGTCCTGAGCACAGTGTGCTATCTACTAAACGATGTTTTATCCCCACCTCGTGAGACTCTGTGCTACTACAAATGGTATAGCCTGGTACAGAGACAACCCACCTGAAGTCCTCCAATAAGTCAGAATGGTCTATGACACTCATTCAATAGTGGCGCATTGGGATCAATAACGAGTTACACAATCACTTATTCATTTATACTATTGTGTCTGTATTGACTGAAATCAATCCATACGATTGGCTAAATATTATAGGTATAATGAAAGTGTCACATCTCACTCTGGGAGAATTCGGTGACCAATTCTAAACCTTTTTTCTCGAATATATTTTTATATTAAGAGGAGAGCAAGAGGTAGCTCAGTTGGTAAAACGAGAAGTTGTTATCTAAGATTCTTGGTTCAGTTCTCACTATTGGGAGGTTTTTCGTTTGCACAGACCTCTAGCAAGCCTCTCAATTCACTTTGCTAGAGTGGGTTCGGATGACCACGATAAACTATTGGAGGTCTTGACTAGGTTGTTACGGTCATCAAAGATCCATCCCTACCTTCTCATTCAGAGTGCCCAAGCTACATACCCACAGCTGATGGTAATGCAAAGCCTTTGGCAAGTAACTTACAGTCTGTTCCTGGGTTAACTTTTTAATAGTCTCCTCTTTCTCTAGCAAATCAGCTTCATATTTATCCAGCCGCATGTCTTCCTACAACGAATTAGACTTTTCTGGTCTAGGATTTCTTAATCCACAGGAAAAAAATGTTGGGCTCATACTGAGAGCCTGTATAAAGAAAACCGCTGTTACACACAATACCAATAAATCTGACAAGCTTCAATTCATTCAAGTCTACAATTCCTGGAACAAATTTCCAATGCATAATGTAGCAGGTAATTCTACGAACTGTCTGCACTGTGCGGGGCTACATGCATTCCACAGCCCAATGATTGGGATTATACCTATCATTCACATCTTACCTCACTGGCAGCGTTGGGCTCTGTTGATTTATTATTGCCATCAGGAGAGGATAAATCTCTGTGTAGGTCTGCAAGTGTTTTGTGTTCAGACATTAGCTGCTTGTACTGAGCTGACAACTCCTCAAATTGAGTCGTGGAGCGCATCAAACGGCTGGTTAAATCCTCATTATGAGTAGATAACTCCTCATTAAGTGTAGATAGCTTTATAAACCTTGTAGAGAGGTTATCATGTTTTTCTGTTAGTTCTTTTAGTTGTATAGTCACATCATCTTGGGATTGAGTTAATTGTCGCAGATTTTCCGCCAAACGGAAGTTGTCTTCTTCCGCTTCCAACAGACGAGCCTGAAAGCAACCAATCGAGTCGCAAATTAGATGGGTCTAGTGCAGCAGCATAAACAATCAAATCATAAACTAATAGAATGCGGAGTCACAGACAAATCATTGTCAATCATCTATAATGATAATTTCCTTTCCCCATGACAAAACAGCTGTCAGGAGTGGTGTAAGAATTGCATGCTGAGTCTTTTGACGAAGTGTTTATTGGGTTGTGTCACCTTCTGCTCGGGGCCTCCTCTATTTAGCATTGCCATCCCAAATTGTAAAGGGTATTACAAACTTTAGAGAAGCTTTACCCGAACCGGGGATCATATGTGAGAAATCTGACCCAAGACCCAGTATGCTATCACCCATAAAACTCATCTGGA
>Ga0224501_10001544_pt1 | contig 17827 bp, 14 predicted proteins | sample SF_Oct11_sed_USG_4_FD_169105 | JGI IMG/M metagenome (GOLD analysis project Ga0224501, IMG submission 169105) | Sediment microbial communities from San Francisco Bay, California, United States - SF_Oct11_sed_USGS_8_1 | ecosystem: Environmental > Aquatic > Marine > Sediment | place: USA... | reverse complement strand
CAATCGTTGAAGCGTTATGTGATCAAGAGGGTTATCTTTCTGCACAAACACAGCGAGCGCATCCACAGCAACTGGGACAGACGCCGGTGGATACCCTATTCTTAAGGCGAACGCGTTAATTTCTTCATTAGTCATCGGACGGGACATCGCCGCGATATTAATTTTCCCATTGATTAATGATTCCACTCCCGTGGCTGACCCCCCAGTCTCCAGAATGAGGTCCAGGCCAGGCTGAATTTTTCCCAGCTTACCTTTCCAGGACTCCAAAATAGTTTTCATGGTATTCGATCCCACAATTTCGACCTTCCCCGAAACACGATGTTGCGGAGAATATGGTGGGATCTGTGAGTCCAAAACGGGAAACAAATCGCCTTTTCCCATGACGGGAGAACACAACACTGTCAATCCGACCAGGATCGCACCGATCAAGAATAGACTTCTCTCCATGTTCGCTCCTCTTTGAAAAAGCTTTTGACCGTATCGGCCATTGTTCCACTTTTATTTCTTTGAATTCAAAAAGACTTTTTTCTTCTATACCACTCCAGTTTAAAATAAAATTTACCGCATCATGATGTCAGGCACATATCCCGCATGTTACAAATCAGTTAACTTTTCAATCAATAATGAGTTGCCATCGATGAAATGGCGGCATGAGGATAAAGTGCCTTGACCAGGCAGTTCAAGCCTTACCAGAGAAAAGGCAACAAGGTCTGCAACTGGCATGAGCCCAGGTCCTTTCAAATAAGATTCTGCTCCTCGCCGAAGCTTGCAGCACCTTAAATCCCATTCTTAGCGGAATCGTCGTAAACCTCATAGCAGGCTAGGTGACCTACAGACGATGAACGTCCCCCATAACCGGCGAAAGCCCCCCGACTAACTGACTCTTGCGCCCTCTTCTGGACTGTGGGCCGGAGCGGCCAGCTAACCGAAACAGGGTTGGCACAACACCTCTTTGAATTCCCACAGCATAAACTTACCGCCGCCTACATCTCTGGAGCCCGCGCTAGCCGCATCAACTCTCCTCCCTCTAACTCGGCAAGTTTACGGTGGTTTGACCTGTTCTTAACACAATCGTAACACACCTCCTCTAGTATGCTTTCCACAACCATGAAACAGTTTCTATCACATGCCAAACTATATTTTCTTTTTCAACGAGAGGAGACCGTATTCATGAAGGTCATTCGATTGGTTTTCACCGTCGTATGCTTGGGCGTCTTGTTACAGAGCCACGCCTTGGCTGGGGAAGGGGATGGGGACAGGCTTTATAGGGACACGCTTTCTGATTTACTGGAAGAAAAAGGCATAATTAGCAAAGAAGACTGGGTGCGAATTGAAGCCGGTCGCGAGAAAAGAGATCAAGAGCTCCATGACCGCATGGATCAGGAATTTCCCGTTGCTATCGGGTATGGACGAAAGGGATTTGAGATCAAAAGCAAGGATGGTAAATTTGCCACTCAGCTTCAGTGGCGATTTCAAGGCCGATGGTCGTATCCTGACAGGGCTGATGAAGAAGGGGCTGCTGATTATTCTAATCAATCCGAAAGCACCTTCGAACTACGCCGGGTGCGAATGAAAATTGGTGGCCACGGCTATCAACCATGGATCAAGTATTACTTCGAGGTGGATTTGCAATCGACATCGGATTCTGGTGGGTCTCCAGGAGATACAAGATTGATTGACTGGCGAATTATGCTTGAACGATTTAAATGGGCATCGCTCCAGGTCGGCCAATGGAAAGTCGATTATAACCGTGAACGGCGAGACTCCTCCGGCAATCAGCAGTTCGTGGAACGATCTATTGTCAATAGCACATTTACCATTGACCGACAGATGGGGGCCATGCTCTATGGCCATCTGGCGCCAGGCACCTTCTTCGATTCACGGTATTATGGCGGTGTGTTTACCGGATCGGGAAGGGGTGAAGCGAACGATGACGACAACATGATGTGGTTCGGGCGTTTCCAATGGAACTTTCTGGGTCGCGATTTGAAATGGTCTCAGAGTGACGTGGAATACCATGAACAGCCCACAGCCAGTGTGGCCTTTGCCAGCTATACCAACATCGGCAAATGTACCCGATGGTCTTCAAGCGGGTGCGGAAGGTTGGGAAGTATGAATTCTGCAGGATTGGCCTATACCAACGACAGCAGTGCCACAAATGGACAATTTCGGGTTGATGGGATGATGGAGGAGTTTGCCCTCAAATGGCAAGGACTCTCTCTGCAACATGAATACCATTGGAAGCAGGTCAAAGATTCTAGCTTTTCGGAAGGGGCACTGGGGAGTAAAACCAACCTCATGGGCAGTTATTCACAAATCGGATATTTCCCCCATTATCTGATTCCAGCCATACCACAACCTTTGGAAGTGGCCTTCCGATACGCCTTTGTGGACCCCAATGTGTCTGCGCATAACGACACGTTACAGGAATTCACCGCCGCCATTAATTGGTTTTTTGCGGGACACAAGAATAAATTGACACTGGATGGCTCTTGGTTTGCCCTTGCCCAGCCGGTAGGCAAAGATCTTCAGGAACAACGTATTCGATTACAATGGGATGTTTCATTCTAATTTTTCAAACACCTACCTAGGGACGGAAAAGCACTCCTCCTCTCCTCCCACCCCCCCATCCGAGTTCCGTTCTCGGATGGGGGTTTATTATTCCTGATTGAAGGCCGGATCTCTACAGGAAAGCCTCCATACTCTAAATCTACCCAGAAAGAATTCCAAGACCCCCTACAGTCATATCCGGAGTTTTTGGCGAGTATGTACCTGTGGCCATAATCAGCAGGTTCCTGCAAAAAACAAGCAGGAATTACTACATTGTCGTTTCTTGTTGAAGAACCGGCCGTTTCCCTTGGGAAGTAATCAAATATAACTGCCTCAGCTTATCTCAAAACTCCACTTCCTCGGATAAGGGAAAAGGTGCTTAAGCAGCTACCGCAAGAGAGCAACGTTAAAGAAATTATTTTACTGTGCCCAAAAATTCCTTGTACCGGATGGCCACCTGCCAGGGCTTCCCCTGAAATCGGCTGCCAATTTCCCCATCAGGGGATTCCACCATATATTTCTCGGGTTCAAAAACTAGGCGGCCCGGCTGAGGATTAATTTGCTCCAGGGGACGACCTCGATAAGAAGCCTCATGCTGTTCGGCATCCTGCCAGGCTCGGGTTTTCACCGAAAAATTGCTCAGCACCACATAGAAATTTCCTCCGGCAACAAACAATCCACCAGAAGTGGTCAGATCGAATACATCATCGAGATGAGCCGTTTCAAAAAACGTAACCAATTCCTCTTTGGTGGATTTTTGGAGGGCGTTGACAAGATGTGGGACAAACACCTGAATTTCCGTATCACTCAACGCCGGATGGTAGGTCCCTCCCATGACCCCACGCTTCACGCGAATCCCCTTGAGAAGGCGGGTCATTTCCTCCGTCGTCAATGAAATGGGATGATCATACCCTTTACCACCATAGGCATCGGACATAGCCTGTAAGGCGACCACACGATTGGGACTATCAAAGATTTTTAAGGTTTGAAATTGAGGGGTACTACAAGCCCCTAGAGACAGAGCCACACCCACCAATACCCCGCTCACAACACTTCGCTTCATAGACGCCCTCCTTGAATGATCATGACGAACAGTTCAATTTTCCTAGTCAGCTAATTGTATCGAAAAATATTAGCCTAAACAGCTGTTTTCGAAAAATGTAACAAGAATGTCTTCAGCTCGTGATCCCTTAGTCATATCCAAAGAATATGATTCACATAAAGAACAACTATTAAAAGGAGGAAAAACAAATGGTACGTGTAGAACAACTCATGACTCGGGAATTGGCTTGCATTGAATCAACCCAAGCCGTCTCAGTCGCATCAAATCTCATGCGCATTAAAAAAATTGGCAGTCTAATGGTGATGCAAGGGTCCGAGATGGTTGGCATCATCACAGAAAGCGATATTGTCAGAAAAGTGGTCGCCTTTCATCTACAAGCAGAATTTGTGCAAGTGAAGCAGATCATGAGTACTCCCATCGTCAGCATTGATGAATCTGAATCCATTTTTGAGGCCGCTGGTATCATGAAAGCCGCAGGCACACGACACCTTGCCGTTGGCGACGAACATCACGTATTCGGAATGCTGTCGGTCCGTGATCTCTTATCTCCCGTCTCACGAGATGAGTTGTAACATGAAAGCCATGGCATCTCGAATAACCCCAACTTTATTCCCACCATCCTTTCGGGACTCATCCAGTTGGTTGACTCAACTTCTCGGTGCAGATCTCACACACTTTTGGATGAAAGGGATAAAAGTCGTCCTCAGCCTCCTCATCATGACCATTCTATTGGGATTGGCGGGAGGCGTCTTTCGAATATTTCTCAACCTCCAAACGCTCTTTCATCATCCGATAGAACAAGCCTTGCGCCACTTGATTGTAGACACATTGATCATTCTCGCCATCGTGGAAGTGTTTAAAACCACCCTCACCTATTTTTCTGAAGGACGCGTGAAGGTGACGTTTATTGTGGACACCATTTTGGTCGTCATGCTGACAGAAATCATTTCCAAATGGTTTTCTGAAGCCCCGCTTTCCCAATGGTTCACTCTCGGCGGAATTCTCTTAGTCCTGGGAATTATTCGCATCGTAGCCGTGCAATGGTCGCCTACGAAAACCGAGGCTCTCCGTTAAAAGGAAAAATGTGAAGGGAAATAGAGTGAAGCGGTCATTGAAAACCGGCTCCATCCTGAACTCAATGAGAACCAAGTCGTCTGAAGAAATTAGGATCCCTGACTCACAGGCAACGGTTCAATAACCGTCCCAGGTCGGAGCTCATCCGTTCCACGCAACACCACCCAATCCCCTGCCTGAAGAGCTCCAAAAATTTCTATCATGGAATCGCTCCTGGTTCCTTTGCGAACCGGAATCCAAGCCACAACTTTGTTTTTCACATGAAGGACAAAGGTGGCTTCTGTTGTAGTCACGACGGAAGGGTTTGGAACAAACAGCGAGGGAGACGTTCCACGAATCGGCCAACGGACTTCCGGAAACATTCCTGCAGCCAATCGATGATCCGGGTTGGTCACATCAATTTCCACTGGCATGGACCGGGTCTTGGAATTAATGGATTGGGAGATGCGGGACACCACACCAGAAAATGTCTCTTGAGGATAAGTCGGAACAGTAAAGGGTACAGCCGCCCCTTTGGCAATCGATCCGACGTACACCTCAGGAACTGGAACGATCAATCGTAGATGCTTTATCTGCTCCAACCGGACAAGAGGGGAACCATGACCATCTCTCTGATCGGGGCCCACCACCGCACCTGGATGAATATTCCGTTGAGTGATGACTCCATGGAACGGCGCCACGACCTGTAAATACTTTTCCATTTCTTGTACCGACTGGAGACGAGCTTTTAGAGCTTCCTGGTTATGTTGAGCTAATTCCAGATCGTGTCCAGCGACTATTCCTGGCGTAGAGGCCGCGGATTGGAGGCGGGTAAATGTAATCGTAGCAGCACGAAGCTGGGCTTCCGCTTCCATCCTCTGCGCGTGCAACTCTGGGGCACGTAATTGAATGAGAACATCTCCCTTCTTGACTGTGGAGCCTCGATCCACCATGACAGAATCAACGATCCCGGTGATTTTTGGCGAAAGATTGACGCTCAAAAAAGGGAGCAGTTCCCCTGGTAGAGGAATGATTTCTTCGAGATAGCGACTGGAAACCGGTACGACTTCAACTGAAACCGTTTGAATACCACCCGCGGTCATTTCTGACGCTTCAGAATAAAGGGGGGAAGATGGAGAGCCAGAGGATGGGCGTGGCGTACGGCCTTCGTTGTTCATCACCATGATACCCACACCGATCAGTGCGAACAACACTAAACCAATTCCAATGATCTTTCGTGACATATTAAACCGGCAACAATTTAGAGTGCATTATTTTAATCGGAGGTCTTATTTCACAGGCATTCATAGCACTGCCATGCAACTATTAAGTTGCCGGCTTAATAGCAACTCCCGGCTAACTGGGAACGGTGACATGGGAAGGATCAAAGTGGACACTCATCGGATCGTCGGGATCTAATGAAGGAGACTGGGTAGCTCCCCCTTTCTCCAGAATCGCATATACGGCAGGCAAGATCAGCAAACTACAGACGGTCGCCGCCAACAATCCGCCAATCACCGCTTGCCCCAGGGGTGCCACCTGTTGCCCTCCTTCCATCATGCCCAATGCCATGGGCAGCATCCCGACGATCATGGCCAACCCTGTCATGAGAATCGGGCGAGCCCGGCTACTTGCCCCTTCACGAGCAGCCTCCGCGGCTGATTGGCCTTGTTTCCGATAGTGTTCGGCAAAAGACACTAAAAGGATCGCGTTCGCCAAGGCGACCCCTGTGGCCATAATGGTTCCCAAAAACGATTGAATATTCAACGTGGTCCCGGTAAGCGTTAACACAAGCACGACCCCCATCAACACTGCAGGCATCGTCAACAAAACTACCAAGGCACTCCGCCAGGATTGAAAATTAGCGGCTAAGAGTAGAAAGATGGTCAGCAAGGCCAAGATCAGTCCCAGTTGAAGATTTTCGAACATTTCTTTCATCGGAGCGATTTGCCCTCGAACGTCCACTCGAACCCCTTTCGGAGGCGGGCCGACACGATTCAACGCAGCATTGATGTGTTCTGAGGCCCGGCCTAAGTCTTCTCCCGTCACATTGGCCACAATCGTAACCATCCGTTGCATGTTATAGCGTGCATACTCACCAATAGAGGTTCCAGGAATCACTTCTGCCACATCACGCAGTAAAGGCCCTTGTCCTCCTTCCAACTTCACCGGAAGATTCAACATATCCTGTGCGGATCGAACTTCCGATTGAGGAATTTCCACCTGCACCTGATAAGCTCTTCCAGACGTAGGATCACGCCAGTAAATCGGTTCCACGAATCGGGTTGAGGAAGTCGCCGAAACCACTGCACGGGCGACTTCACTGGCGGTCACTCCAAGCTGACCAGCACGTACCCGATCAATGCGGACCGCCATGGTGGGATAGTCCAAGGGTTGTCCGAAATGTAAATCTCTTATGGCAGAAAGATGCGAAAGTTCCTCTCGCACTTTTTCGGCATGCTCCCTGTTCGCATCTAAATTCGGCCCACTTATCGCGATTTCAATTGGCGTGGGAGAACCCATGCTCATGACCTGAGTGACAATATCACCGCCCTCAAAGGTATAACGTGTCCCCGGAAAACGTTTGGGTAAAATATCCCGCAATCGCTCTTTTACCTGTTCAAGGGAAACATCCGAACCCGGGTTAAGCGCCACCAACAACACGGCTTCATGGGGCCCACTACTCCACATATACAAGGTATTCACGGGATAGCTCGACGGATGAACGCCCACAAATCCCAAACTGATGTTTATGCGTTCAGGCCCGATTTCCTGCGTAATTGTTTCCAAAATTTCCTTCGTCAGCACTTCCGTTCGTTCCACACGTGTCCCATCAGGAGCCAGAATTCGCAATTGAAATTGTCCGCTATCCACCTGTGGAAAGATATCCATTCCCAGCCGGCCACCGACAACCATGACACTAGCCATGCTGAGCAGCAAATAGCCGGTGAGTACGAGCCCCTTATAGTTCAAGGTCCAATCCAATGCCTTCAGATACCAAACCGGCAAAGTCGGATGCTCTGGTCCCTCGGCGTTGAGTTGCCCACCCAACAACCACATGGCCAAAACAGGCACCAATGTCGTGGCAAGGATATACGAAGCCGCCATGGAGAATCCGACCGCTAAGGCCAAGGGAACAAACAACGCTTTTGCGACGCCGCTCATAAAAAACGATGGGAGGAACACCGCTAAAATGCTGAGCATCGCCAAAAGAAGAGGCACGACCACTTCCCGGCGTGAGTCCTTCACGGCTCTTGCCAGGCTCTTGCCACGAGAGCGATGAGCATGAACATTTTCAATGGTGACGGTGGACTCATCCACCAAAATACCCACAGCAAGGGCCAGTCCTCCTAAGGTCATGATGTTGATAGTCTGCCCGGCTGCCCATAGCGCGACGACAGCGGATAAGAGGGCAAATGGAATCGTCACCACCACAATCACGGCACTCCGCCAGCTGCGAAGAAAGAGCAACACGACCAACCCCGTCAATATGGCCCCTAGGGCACTTTCCACCACCACGGCATTGACCGCATTGGTGACATACGTTGATTGATCGAATTCAAAACTAATGTGGATATCATCCGGCACCGCGTCACGAAATGTCGGAAGTGATTCTTGAATGCGATTCACCACGGCCATCGTGGAGGCATCAGCCCGTTTCGTCACCGGAATGTAGACGGTGCGTCGGCCGTTCACCATCGCATAACTGGTGACAATGTCCTGACCATCTTCCACAGTTCCGACATCCTGCAGATAGACGGTGGGCCCCGATCCCAGGCGAATAGGTAACCGCTCCAATTCTTCGATATTTCCAACGACAGAATTAATCGGGGTTAAATACGCTAAATCTCCTATGCGAACATTTCCGGACGGCATCAGCATATTGCCCGTTCGCACAGCCTGCACCACTTCTTCGGGGGACATGCCAAATGCTCGCAACCGTTCGGAGTTCACTTTAACCACGATGGTTCTGGCCGTTCCTCCAAATGGCGGAGGCGCAGACACTCCTGGGACTGCGGAAAACATCGGGCGCACTCTAAATAAGGCCAAATCTTGAATCTCTTTCAAATTCCGCGAATCGCTTTGAAACACCAAATACCCCACCGGCACACTTCCGGCATCAAATCTGGAAATGAATGGGGGGACCGTTCCGGGAGGCATAAAAGCCCGTGATCGATTCACATAGGCGACGGTCTGTGCCAACGCCTGATCCATATCCGTGTCCGGATGAAAAAACAATTTCATCAACGCCGCGCCTTGTATGGATTTTGATTCCACATGTTCGATGCCGGTGAGATAGAGAAAGTGATATTCGTAGAAGGAAACGAGATGCGCTTCCATTTGAGCCGGATCCATGCCTCCATAGGGTTGGGCTACATAAATGGCAGGTAGCCCCAAATTCGGGAAGATATCAATAGCCATTCGTTTGATCGCCAAATAGGAAAATAAGACGATGGCTAACACCAAAACCATAATGGTCACGGGCCGGCGAAGGGCAAAGAGGAGGAGCGTCATTTGATGTCCGTGGAACGAGGAGCAGGACGAACAAGCTGTAAGAATTGTGAAAGCTCACCCTGTACGCCCGAGAGGGCCAACAACGCTTTCCATACCCCAAGACGCGCCCGTGCATCATCCACCTCTGCCTGAACCACGAGCCGCTGCGCCTCAGCCACATCCACGACCGTGGCGAGACCGGCTTTAAATTGGGCTTTCGCTTGGGATTCCGTCAGACGTGCGGCTTGTAATTGAACGGGGGTATTTTCGGCAATGCGCTGGGTACTCTCCAAACCCGATCGCGCTTTCACCTGCTGCGCGGTCAACTCTTGGATGACCCGGTCATAGCGAGCCAGTTCGGCCACATTCCGGAAATGCTCCTGATGTTGTTGCGCACGAATCGATGAGAAGTCCAGCAAAGAAAAAGTCGCGGTCAACCCAACCGCCCAGTTCGGCACATCGGGCAATAACCCGTCTCCACCGCCATCTCGATTTCCCCGGTTATCCCATCCGCTGCCACGGCCAAAGAAAGAACTTTGCAGATTGAATTTTGGCGTCCAGGCCTTCGCGAGAGCCTCTTCTCGTTTTTTGGGAATATCGGCTGCAGCTTTTTGTACTAAGGCCAAGGGATGTTGAGCAGGATCTTCCTGATCGGGTAGCGCCCCTTGAAAGGGAGTATCCAACACGGGATCTGCGATCACAATCTGGTCGCCGGCCTTCCCAAGCACCTGCGCCAATGTGGCCCTTTGGGAGAACTCAACCTGCTTGGCTTCCAATAATTGAGTTCGTGCAAAGGCCGTTTCAGCTTGAGCCCGCGATCCGTCAACCCCAGGCCGCAGTTGATTGCGCACCAACACATCTACCGTCTTGGCAAAGATCAGTCGACGTTCAACATTAGCTTGCAAGGCCTGGCGGGATTCCTCTGCCATGATCACATTGATATACGCATCACCCACAGCCAAGGCCACTTCGAGTTGGGTAAGTGTAATAAAAGCTTGAGAAGAACGCTCCATGGCTTGAGCCGTACTCACCTGGGCTGATCGCAACCCAAAGTCAAAGGGTTCCCAGGCCAACAGAATACCTGCCGCACTACCCCAGCTACTACTGTAGGAATTTCGTCCTAGATCCGGACCTGAGATAGGCTGAAAAAAAGAATTCGGGAAAAACATCCCCGAGACATTGTTAAAGGTGGATCGGCTTCCTTGGATTCCGATTTCCACTCGAGGAAGATAGGTAGTCTCCGCAAGACCGACACCCGATTGCGCTTCCTGTTGTTTGGCAAGCGATTCCCTTATGGATGGATAATGCGTTAAGGCATAATCAATGGCCTGAGACAAGGTCAAGGAAGTAGGCATGGAAGAGGGCGTCGCAGCTAGAGCAACAGCTCCTGTAAAAAAACCACCACAAAGAACTACCAAGCATATCTGCCAGGATTGCCTGCCCACTTGCTTCATAGCTATGACCTCCCTAATGGATATGCCGCATCATATGGCATTCTACCCACCCTGGTATAGAGCTCAACTGCCTTCTCCGATGGGGCATTCCTTTCCTTCCGACCAGGCACGGCTCATCATCCTCGATTGTTGTCCCGTTTCACCAACAGCATCTTCCCAGAAGAATTTTCTCTTTCTCAAAATAGAATAGATAGGTACAATGCCTCCATCTCTGTGCTGTCTAACTTTGGCGTGATCTCATTATGCAGTGCCTCTTCTTTAGACATGGAATTGCTGAATCGCCAAACGCCTGGCAAGGGGATGAATATTCCCGCCCCTTAACCGAAGAAGGCGTCACCAAAACCGAAGAAGCCGTCGAAGGGCTCAAGCGAATTGGAGTGGAGCCCACACACCTCCTCTGTAGTCCCTTGACCCGCACCCAACAAACGGCGGCCATTGCCAAAGAAATTTTGTCGATTCGACCTGAAATTGAGATAACCCCAGAACTGGTGTACGACCAATCACCGATGCTCCTCTTCCCCATCCCTGCCGCCTTCCCTTCTGAAGCCGTCGTGATGCGTGTGGGCCATGAACCACACTTGGGGCAAACAGCCGGACTGATGCTCTATGTGCATCACTCTCCGAGCCTTTCATTCAAAAACGCCGGCAGTGCGCTGATCGGTTTTCACAAGAACAGGATGGTAGGGAAAGGAGTTCTGGAATGGTGGATACCCCCTGCGCAGCTTCGGCCTCTGCGCAAGGGTTAAAAATTGGGGGGAATAGATTTCTTGGAAATTATTGGAGACTGGGATTCGCGGGTGCCATTTTTAAGGTGCCATTGACCAGGACCCCGGCTTCAAGCAAAAACACCGGAGAATCAATACTTCCTTCAACCTTAGCTGGCGCTAACAATTCAACTTTTTCTTGTGCCGCGATATCCCCACGAAGTGGCCCTTGCGCCACAATATGTTTCGCCCTCACCATCGCTTCAATGGTGCCTTCTTTGCCCACCTGAATTAAATCGCTGCCAAACACTTCCCCTTCAACAAAGCCGTCAATGCGCATCATGCCCTGAACTTTGAGTACACCTGTCAACCGACACCCCTGCCCCAAATACATTTGATACCCTTCCTCTTCCAAAACTGCAGTGACTGGACTGAGTCTCGTCAATGATCTCGCGTCTTCCATAGCTTCCTCCTATGTAATTCAGACAAGTTGAAAAGGGAGAAATGATTCTTGGCGAACCAAGACATCCAGGCTATGGAAAAATACACGAAGACACTACCCCTCTTTTGAGTGATCGATTGTTGACGAGAAATGTTTGACGACAATCAGAAGTAATCTAAGAAAATCGGAAGGAACTATAAAATGGCAGACAACACGAGGTAGAGCCCAATGGCGAGAAGCGCTGCTCCGGGAAGCGTACAGATCCATGCATACACAATTCGACGAGTCACACCCCAACGAACCGCAGAAAGACGATTCACTGCACCCACGCCCATGACGGCGGACGTGATGGTATGAGTCGTACTGACAGGAAGTCCAATATGAGCAGTAACCATCAGCACGACACCCGCGCCCGTTTCAGCCGCAAATCCATGAACCGGCTCCAGCTTGGCGATGCCCATCCCTAAGGTTCGAATGATTTTCCACCCGCCAAGCGCCGTCCCCAAACCCATCGCCAGCGCACACGAAATGATGACCCATTGCGGCACCTCTGCCGACGGAATATGTCCAGCTGACAGTAAGGCCAAGGTAATAATCCCCATGGCCTTTTGCGCATCATTCGCGCCATGGCTAAGCGCCATAAACCCTGCCGACACCAATTGCAGTCGACGGAACAAAACCATGGCGACCCCGCGCTGAGTTCGGAAAAATACCCAGCTCAACACCACCATGAGGATAAATGCGATTAAAAACCCAAAAAATGGTGAGAACACCATCGCCTGCAACACCTTCACCAACCCCGCAACCTGTAACACTTCCACCCCGCCATGAATGAAGCCCGCACCCACCATGCCTCCGATCAACGCATGAGACGAACTTGAAGGCAAACCCATTTGGAGGGTGATGAAATTCCAAATGATCGCCCCCCCTAAGGCCGCCACAATCACCACATCATTGACAGCACCGGGATCAATAATCCCTTTGCCCACCATTTTGGCGACGGCCGTCGACATAAAGGCCCCGGCGACATTCAGGGCTCCTGCAAACAGGACGGCCGTGATGGGACTCAGCACACGGGTTGAAATCACGGTGGCAACGGCGTTGGCGCTATCATGCCAGCCGTTTGAAAAATCAAACAGCAGAGCAAGTCCAATCACCAAAAATAATAGGATGCTGAAATCAACCACGGATCGTTACACCGGATGGGGACAACGGAGAGTCACAGAGGTTTATCAAAGGTGGGAGGGCTATCACGTCTTACCCATGCTTCAGAGCGATTCGTTCAAGAACATTAACCGCATCCTCACAACAATCGGTTCCCATCTCAAAATTTTCGTAAATTTCTTTCCATTTCATCACCTTCTTGGCATCAGGCTCTTCTTCAAACAATCTGGAGATGGCTTCCCTGCTCACCTCATCAGCTTTATTTTCTAGACTATTCACCCGAATCGCACAATCTTTGATGTCCCAGTTTTTTTCCAGAAGCATGCGAATACCCTTCCCAACCTCCTTTGCCGCTTCATGAAGAATTTCAGCAAGCGTGCAGGCAGTAGGAGTCGGACGATCAATTTTAAACACCCGGAACAAGATCGCCACGGCATCGATTTCATCAAGAATATCATCTAACGAACTGGCCAGGGCATGAATATCCTCACGGTCCAATGGAGTAATAAACGTTTTGTTCAGCTTCAAAATAAGGTCATGGGTTAGCCCATCCCCTTTATGTTCCAAATCTTTGATATGTTGGATTTGTTTTTCAGAATCCTCAAAATTATTCATCAAATTTTTGAGACATTGCCCCGCTTCCACCACATTTTCAGAGGCCCGTTCAAATAAATCAAAAAACTCTGTTTCGCTTGGCATGAAACCGAACATAGGCGACTCCTTTAGACCAAATCGATGAGGGACGGTGGTTTCTTCTTGTGAAGTCTTACGTAACGCGGGGTCTTGTTCACCAAAAATAGACCTGGATGTATCGATACTCACATGTCGAATTGGCTTGAGATACCGTTGAGGAAGATGGACGCTCCAAATGGGGCACGATGAGATTTCGAGTATGCCACCTGGGCACCCCTAGAAATGGATTGCTAGAAGGAGAAGTATTCCATAAACGACTAGGCCATTTCTATAGGCTTTTCACATAGAATGAAGGCTTATGCGGCCACTATTGTCTTGCCGCCAATTGGACACAATTCGAGCTGACAATGAAAGATTTTTTCAAAGAGTTTTTTTCTTCGCTCAGTTGTCCACAACTCCAATTCCGGATCGTACCGGAAGGCCACATGAAGTCGAAGACATTTTCCCATCTCAACCTTGATGGCTTTCACCACGGAAAAGTGACTGCGATCCAAGCCGTCGGCAATCCGAAGTATCGCGCTCAAACCTAACACCGTCTTGCGTTGCTCACTATTCAACAACTTGAAGCCCTGGTGTCCCACTTTCGGCAAACCTCGCCGATGATAGCGCGCCACATTGGCGAGAATGTCAATTTCATCTGACGAAAAACCAGGCAGATCCGCATGCGAAATTAAATAATAGGTATGCTTGTGATGTTGGTTTTCCTGAATATGATGGCCAATATCATGAAGCAAGGAGGCATATTCTAACCATTCACGTTCAGTCTCGCCCATCCCATGAATCGATTGGGTTTGATCAAACAAACTAAGAGCCAACTTGGCTGTATGATGGGAATGGACTTTCGGATATTGATAGCGACGAGCCAGTAACAAAATTTGTCGGCGACGCACGTTCGGAATTTCTTGCTCCGCCACTAGGCCTTCATGATGCTCCTGAATAAAATCATAGATCACCCCTTCTCGAACCGCCTTATCGCTAATACGCACCTGCTTCGCCCCCAGGCATTCCATCAATAGCCGAAGCACCAGCACACCAGGGCACAAGGTATCCACACGCCGAGGATCCAGCCCCATGATCTTCAAGCGGCCCTCTGTGTCCTTCGTGCGCAACAGAAGCTCCACCTCTTTGATTTCTTTCAGGGAGATCATGGCCATATCGTTTTGCGAGAGGGCTCGTCCCGTTCGAGCGAGGTAAATGATTTCAGCGAGATTCCCCACCATGCCGGATGTGGCCACCAAAGATCGTAGCGAACGCACATTCTTCTTCAGCAACGCCTTCTTGAGCGATTGGGAAATAGCCTGCTCCATGCGTTGCATCATTTTTTTATCAGGAGGATCTGTTTTGAGATACTGATCCTTTAACCGAATGGCTCCCAACTTGAGACTTCTGACAAACTTGAGCCGCTTCGACGTACACGCCATCAATTCAACCGATCCCCCTCCAATATCCACAATCATCGCGGGAGAATCCGACAAATCCATACTATGCCGTACGCCTAAATAAATAAGCCGCGCCTCTTCTTCTCCAGTAATCACGCGAACCCTCAAACCCAGTTCTTTGCGCACCAACTTGATAAAATCCCCGCCGTTCTTCGCTTCCCGGACGGCACTCGTGGCCACAGGAAGAATCGTGTCGAATCCTTTATTTTTCGCTAAAAGAGAGAACCGCTTCAGGACCGCTAACCCTCGATCCATGACCTCTGGAGAAAGCCGATGGGTGGCAAAGGTGCCATCACCAAGCCGGGCCATCTCTTTAATGCGATCCACAATTTTATATGAAAGGTTTTTCCCGATTTCCGCCAACACCATATGGATGGAGTTGGTCCCAATATCAATGACAGCCAATCGTTGCATAGTCTAACAATCCCCCTTACTCCACCATCCATTTTGTATCTTAGGCATAGACCACTCTCCCCCCTGCGTTTTATGTCCGGGGTGATCCGTCCTTTTGCACTAGGGTCCCGTTGAATATTTTTTCATCTGGCCCTTTAATCGCTTGCCCGAGATCGAACCCCGCATTCGAGGGAATGATCAAAAAAGATCGTCCAGCAAGGCCGCAGCCATTTTGACGCGCGGAGCGTACACTTAGTACGTGAGCACAGCAAACTGGCGACCTGCCTGCGCGAAGCCGCTACGGCGAAGGCAGGGAACACCGCTGGCGGATTTTTTTAACATTCCCATTACGAAAATTTAAGTTCTCGGGCCAATTGCTCCACTACATTGGAATTTCCAAACAGCGCATCAACTTTACCAGGGACCGAGGACGGAGAAAGGAGGATCGTTCCGTTGGCTTCCTCAACCAGGACCTGCGTCGCCAGAATATCCCATGGATTAAGGGCAGGATCAAGCATCGCGCCCAACGCACCACTGATGACCAATCCATGTCCGAAACAATCCGTATACCCTCGCACATATCCCGACAGGCTCTGCAAACGTTCATAATCCGACAATCGGTTGGCGCTCGCAAATTGAGCAATATCTCCGACTCCGATAATCGCGTCCGTTAATGAACAACTCCCCGACACATCCATTCGCGTTCCCTGACAGGTCGCGCCCAACCCCCTGGCTGCAGCATAGGTCTGACCGAGCATGGGAAGATGAATTACCCCCACAACCGGTTGATTCTCTTCCGTATCCAGCAAGGCAATGATGGTTCCAAATAACGGGATTCCATGAATAAAGGAGCGCGTGCCATCGATCGGATCCACGATCCAACGCCAGCGAGTGCCAGCTCCTTGCAATCCCTCTTCTTCCCCCAAAATATCCAGAGGCCCGAGCACCGAATTGGAAAGAAGTTGCCCTCGAATCAGGGCTTCGGCCTCTTGATCCGCCAATGTCACAGGAGACCCATCCCCCTTCTGCTGCACCTCAACATGCTGCCCACCAAAATAGGCTTGGATGGGGACCGCAGCAGCCTGGGCTGCTCTCACCGCCGTTTCCTGCAAACGCCCCAATTGATCCGTTGAAAGCTTTTCACGCACTGGCAAGCTCCTCTCGGAATTTGTATCATCACCGTGAATAAGACCGAACTGCGCTAAATCGAACAATCATCGACCCGTAAACCTTTCATCGATTGTATAAGATGCCTTTTCCTGTGGCCATAAGTTTTTTCTCACAATTATCATCGGCAGAAAGACCGCCCTCTGCTATAATGAAGATATCCGCACATAGCCATGTGACCCAATAGAATATGGCCATTGATTAAACAACAAGTGACCACAGCCCATGAATAATCAATCGATTCTTCCCCAGAATACCCCACAAGAAACGACCACCAATTTGGATGATCCCAAGTTCTATCTGAATCGGGAACTCAGCTGGTTGGAATTCAACAAACGCGTACTGGAAGAAGCCGAAGATCCTGGCAATCCGTTGTTGGAGCGCATTAAATTCCTGGCCATATTCTTTAACAATCTTGATGAATTTTTCATGATTCGTATCTCCGGCCTCCGCGAGCAATTAACCAGCGGAGTCTTGGAAGCCTCCTTGGATGGAACCAGCCCATCAGAACAATTGGGAAAAATCCGAGACGTCTTGCTCCAGAGCTTTGAACGAGTCTTGTGCTGTTGGAAGGAGGTGCTCTTGCCTGCCCTGGCAGAAACCGGCATCCAGATACTTTCGTATAAAAATGTCAAGCCCAAGCAACGCTCATTACTGCGACAGTATTTTCGTAAAGAAATTTTTCCCGCCCTCACGCCGTTAGCCTTTGATCCCAGCCACCCCTTTCCGCATATCTCTAATTTGACTCTGAATCTCGCGGTTGTGGCGAAGGACCAAGAACGCGGAGAATGTTTCGCCCGCATCAAGGTGCCAGCCCTTTTCCCTCGATTGGTCCGAATACCGGATGAGCAACAGGTGGCAGAGGATCAGCCCTTAGGAATACAAAGCGAACAAGAATCCACTAATTTTATCTGGCTCGAAGATATCATCTCAGCCAATCTGGATCTGTTGTTTCCAGGAGTCACGGTCCAAGCCGCCTATTACTTCCGCATCACGCGTGATGCTGATTTTGAAATCGAAGAAGATGAAGCCGGAGACCTACTCGCCGCCATTGAGGAACAAATTGACCTAAGACAGTACGGGTCCGTTGTGCGGCTTGAACTTGATCCCCGGACACCAGACTTCATTAAAGATATTCTCGTCCGCAATCTTACATTAGCCCCCTATCAAGTCTATACCTACGACTTTCGTCTCGGTTTATCAAATCTCAT